>VAPR01000731.1_pt1 | contig 19508 bp, 15 predicted proteins | sample 3380701 | NCBI WGS metagenome assembly VAPR01 (sample SAMN11536904, study PRJNA540576) | hot springs metagenome | isolation source: hot spring wet sediment | place: Spain: Lobios | collected 2014-01 | reverse complement strand
ATCTTGAATTTCTCTTTTGCCGACCCGATGTCACGCCAGATTTTTTTCTGCTTCTCCCACTTGGAACTGCCATCGACCGTGAACATCTGGCTCGCCGCCCGGTTCATCATCGGGATGTACTTTTCAAAATACTGCGGGAACTTTTCAAAGTGATGGGTGGCGTCCTTGTACTTTTTCAAATCCTGTCCCACGAAGCTGTCCAGCAGCTTCACCCGATAGGAGTCAAGCATCCTTTCGGAAAAGTCGCCTGCTTCCTTGGCCAAAAGGATGGTCTCCGCTGCCAGCACCCCGGATGTCATCGCCATGTTGGAACCCTCACGGTGAATGGCGTTGACAAGCTGTGCCGCATCTCCGACCACCAGTACGCCGTTGCCGACCACTTTTGGCATGGAGTGATAGCCCCCTTCAGGAATGAGGTGGGCCAGGTACTCCTGCTGTTCGCAGCCTTGAATGTAGGGGCGGATCATCGGGTGGCTTTTCACGTAATCAAGCAGTTCGTACGGCTTGATTTTATTCTTGATGAGACCGGAGAGCATCGTGCCGACACCGATGTTGAGACTGTCCTTGTTGGTGTAAAGCCAGGCCGTTCCGAGAATCCCCTTGGTGGAGTCGCCGAATATTTCAATGGTGCAGCCCTGGTCTCCCTCCAGGCTGAAGCGGTCTTCGATGATCTTCCGGTCCAGCTTCAGCACTTCCATTACGGCCAGCGCCACTTCGTCCGGCCGGAATTCCTTGTGAAAGCCAAGCCCTTTGGCCAAAAGCGAGTTGACGCCGTCAGCCAGGACCACTACATCAGCGTACAGATCACCGTCGGGACGGTCCGTTCTCACACCGACTACCTTGCCGTTCTCGACAATGCATTCCAGCGCGACAGTTTCGTTCACCAAAAGCGTCCCCTGCTGCACCGCCTTGTCGGCAAACCACTGGTCAAACTTGGCTCGCAAAACCGTGAAGTTGTTGTACGGTTCCTGGGCCCACTCCAGACCTTTGTAGCTGAATGTGACAGCGGACTCCTTATCCAGCATCATAAACCGCTGCTCCACAATCGGGCGTTCCACCGGTGCTTCCTTGTAAAAACCGGGTATGATGTCCTCCATCATCTTGCGGTAGAGAACGCCGCCCATCACATTCTTGGAGCCAGGATATTCGCCCCGCTCCAGCAGCAGAACATTGACACCGGCTTTCGCCAGCGTGTAAGCGCAAGAGGTTCCGGCCGGTCCCGCACCAACTATGATTACATCAAACTTTTCCGCCATATTGAACCTCCTCCTTGTCCAGCGTCCTTTGGAACGTTTCCATCAGGAGCGGCACCACCTCGAAAGCATCTCCCACGATGCCGTAGTGGCAAGCCTGAAAAATGGGGGCATCCGGGTCCTTGTTGATCGCGATGATCAATCCCGAGTTTTGCATCCCGACCAGGTGCTGAATCGCCCCTGAAATACCGATGGCAAAATAGATTTTCGGAGTCACCGTCACTCCGGTTTGCCCCACCTGATGGGCGTGCTCGATCCACCCGGCCTCGACCGCATCGCGGCTCGCTCCCACGGTAGCCCCGATCAGTTCGGCAAACTGCTGGATGAGCTGAAAACCGCTCTTGCCGCCCAGTCCTTTTCCGCCTGCGACGATAATATCCGCCTCGTCCAGACGTACTTTTGTCCTGGTTTCACGGACAATTTTCAGCACTTTGGTGCGGATGTCTTCCTCGCCCAGATCGATTCGCTCCTCTACCACTTCGCCGATGCGCGTTCGGTCAGGTGGCAGCGCCTTCATCACTTTGGGGCGGACGGTGGCCATTTGAGGGCGATCCTTCTTGCACAGGATCGTAGCCATGATGTTGCCGCCAAAGGCAGGGCGGCTTGCCTCCAACAGGCCAGTCTCTGCATCCACATCAAGCATCGTGGTGTCAGCGGTCAAGCCTGTCGCCAGATCGGTGGCCACAGCGCTCGCCAGGTCTTTGCCTGTGGAAGTAGCTCCGTAGAGAAAGATTTCCGGCTTGTATTTTTGCACAGCTTCTATGACAGCACGCATGTAGGATTCCGTCCGGTAATCGCGGAAAATCGGGTTGTCGTATACGTAGACGATATCTGCACCGTGATGAATGGCATGCTGTGCCAGATGCTTCACACCATCCCCGATCAAAATCCCGGCCAGCGGTACGTTGCGCTTGTCTGCGAGTGCACGTCCCGCGCCCAAGAGCTCCAGCGAGACCGGAACAATCGCGCCTTCCTTCTGTTCCAGAAACACCCACACACCGCGATAGTCCTGCAAATTCATGCGTCTCCCCCCTTCACGCGGAACAGCTCTTTTTTCTCGAGCAAAATCTCCAAGAGCCGATTGACCTGATCACGAGGCGTGCCTTCCAGCATTTCTCCCCCTTTTGGCTTCGCCGGCGGCCACACCTTGGCAACAATCGTAGGAGAGCCTTTGAGGCCGAGCAGAGTGCGGTCCACATCTTCGAGATCGTTTACCGACCAGATAACAGGCTGGTAGCGGGCTGCTCTCAGCATGTTAGGAAGAGGCGAATAGGGTACCTCGTTGATCTCTTTCTCCACGGAGAACAGGCACGGCAATGACGACTGCACAACCTCGTAACCATCCTCCAGCTTCCGGTGAACGATGGCATAGCCTTTTTCCTTGTTCACCTCGACCACTTTTTTCACACTGGTAAGCGGTGGGATATCCAGACGACGTGCGATCCCCGGACCTACCTGCCCGGTATCCCCGTCAATCGTCATCTTCCCGCAAATCACCAGATCAATCGGCTTTTCTTTGGCGATTTTCTCCAGCGCCTTGGTCAATGCGTAGCTGGTCGCCAGCGTATCGGCCCCCGCAAATGCACGGTCCGTGATCATATAGCCCGCGTCCGCCCCGATCTCGATGCATTTCTTGATCGCCTTCACCGCTGGCGGAGGACCCATCGTCAGGACAGAGACTGTTCCACCGTACCTGTTTTTCAAACGAACCGCTTCTTCCACCGCGTGAGCATCATACGGGTTTAAAATGGCGGGTGCGCTTGAGCGGTCCATCGTGTTGGTTTTGGGATTCATCTTGATGATTTTCGTATCCGGTACCTGTTTGATGCAGGCCACAATGTGAAGCATTGCACTTTTCCCCCCTTGCTCCAATGCGTAACGGCTGCCTGTCAATCTGCGTACAGGTTGTCTCATTTTCACTCGTCGCCGGAATTGGGACAAAACCGTTTGTTCATTGTTACAAAGGTATTACTGGACATGCATTCTTAGACCAATTAAGTCGATTTGACAAAATGTTTGCCGCATGTTATTATGCTCTTGTATTTTATTGTACACAATTTAATCTTACACTATATTAAAGGGAGCGATTCATCATGCAAACTCTTTATACAACTACGGTTACAGCAACCAAAGGCGGCAGAACAGGGAGTGTTATTTCCCAGGACAAATTTTTGAATCTGCCGCTCGCTATGCCGAAGGAACTGGGTGGACCGGGTGGAGAGGGTACCAACCCTGAACAGCTGTTTGCAGCTGGATATTCCGCTTGCTTTAACAGCGCACTGAACCTCGTGGCAAGAATGAAACGAATTCCGGTCCAAGATACCGAAGTAACGGCTCATGTTTCCATCGGCAAAGAAGCTGACGGCGGCTTTGGGCTGGAAGCGACACTCGACGTAGCCATTCCCGGCGTAACCGATGATGTGGCACGGGAACTGGTTGAAGCTGCACATCAGGTATGCCCCTACTCCAAAGCGACAAGAGGCAACATGAAGGTGACACTTAACGTAGTAAGCAAGTAATGCGTGAACAAAAAAACGGCCCGATCAGGAAATCCTGTCGGGCCGTTTTGCATGGTCAGGCAGAGCCTGCATCCCCTTTTTGGGCGATTCGCTTTGCGTATTTGTCAAGTGCGCCGGAAAGGGCTGTTTCCAGGTTGACACCGGTGTCGTTCGCCAGACATACCAGCGAAAACATGACATCGCCAAGCTCCTTCTCCCAGTCCTCTGTTCCATTGAAAGGTACCTGGCCGTATCGCGTGCTCTTGAGTACCTCTTTACTTAGTTCCCCTACCTCAGAAAGCATGTCAAGCAGTCGAGCTTCCACACTGGTCGTTAACCGCTGCTCTGTGACGAATTGAGCCACGTTCTTTTGAAAAGTCGGCATTCTGCTATGGTCCATCTGCATTCTCCTCCTCTACAATACCATTGTATCGAACAGAGAAAGCGTGATAAAAGTTTTTCAACCAGCTGAACATTTTTCACTATATTGACACATATCTGAAAGCGCTTTATATTTTATTGGTAAACTAAACAATTCTCGGATGAACCATTCAGGAAAAGATAGTTTTTATCTACCGACGGGGCAAAAGGCCATCATTTCGGCTTTGAAACTCTCAGGTCTTGTTTACAAGTCAAACTGCATGGGGACGAGCTTCTGGAGAGACTCCCTCCTTTCTACACCAAGAATGGAGGAAACGAGCACCGAAGGAGCAAATCCGCAATCCCAAGCGGATAATCTCTCAGGTAAAAGGACAGAGTGAGTGTGACGGATGACCCATCCATGCAGGACAAGGGTTATTTCCCATTACACCGTGTCTCCAGAAGAAGACATTTCATCAAGATGATGAGACGTCTTTTATTTTTTTAAACGAGAGGGGGCATTTTCTTGGAAGCGTTAGTAAATGGGCTGAATGACTTGATTTGGAGCAAGGCGTTAATTTTTCTCTGCCTGGCAGTTGGATTGTTTTACTCGATTTCTACCCGGTTTGCTCAATTACGGTTGTTCAAGGACATGATCAAGTTGATGTTCGAAGGCAAAAGTTCTGAGGCGGGTGTATCCTCCTTCCAGGCATTGTCAATGGCATTGGCAGGCAGGGTAGGTACAGGAAACATCGCCGGTGTCGCTACTGCGATTGCATTTGGCGGACCGGGCGCGGTGTTCTGGATGTGGATGATGGCCTTTCTCGGAGCCGGATCTGCATTTGTCGAGGCAGCCCTTGGACAAGTGTATAAAACCAAGCAAGATGGACAATTCCGCGGCGGTCCCGCCTTTTATATTGAAAAAGGGCTGAAAATGAAGTGGTATGCCGTGTTGTTCTCCATTGTAACTGTACTCGCCACGGGTGTACTTCTTCCCGGCGTACAAGCGAATAGTATCGCTGCAGGTGTCGAAAACGCTTTTGGAATCAGTCCCGTCATTACCGGTATTGTGTTGGTTATCATTCTTGCGTTCATCGTATTTGGCGGTGTAAAGCGTATCGCAAGCGTGGCCGAAGTGATTGTGCCGTTTATGGCAGCCGGCTATATTTTAGTCGCATTATACATTGTGTTCTCCAACATTTCGCAACTGCCGGGCGTAATTTCCCTGATCTTCTCCAGTGCATTCGGTTTGGACGCCGCATTTGGCGGCATCCTCGGTTCCGCTATCGTATGGGGTGTCAAACGCGGAGTATATTCCAATGAAGCAGGACAAGGTACTGCTCCACATGCAGCTTCTGCTGCGGAAGTATCCCATCCTGCAAAACAAGGTTTGGTCCAAGCATTTTCCGTTTATGTCGACACGTGGTTTGTTTGTTCCGCAACCGCATTCATGATTCTTATTACGGGTATGTACAACGTTACACCGGAAGGAGCAGCACCTATTGTGAACAACCTGGGTGATCTGCAGCCTGGTCCGGTTTACACCCAACAAGCGATCGAGACAGTCTTCCCTGGTTTGGGAGCACCGTTTGTTGCGATTGCACTCTTTTTCTTCGCGTTTACCACGATCATGGCCTATTACTATATGGCCGAGACCAACCTTGCTTACATTAACGGAAAAGTGAAACGGGTCTGGACAGAGTACGCTCTGAAACTTGTCATCATGGGCGTTACCTTCTACGGAAGCGTGAAAACAGCTGGGCTGGCCTGGACATTGGGGGATATTGGGGTAGGTAGCATGGCTTGGTTGAACATCTTCGCCATTTTGCTCCTAACCAAACCGGCTTTACGCGTTTTGAAGGATTATGAGCAGCAGAAAAAGGAAGGGAAAGATCCCGTCTTTGACCCGGTGAAGCTGGGCATTCAGGGTGCAGACTTCTGGGAAAAAGAATATCCGCATAAGGAGCCAGTCACACCACCGGCAAGAAAAAGTTCATCCTTCTAAAACAAGAAACAGGCTGTTGAGCGTTTTGGTCTCAACAGCCTGATCTCTTTTGGGCTTAGACATCCTGCCAGGGAACCGGACGAGCCGCCGGAATCGCATACTGCTCATCCTGGTTGCCCGCTCCCGCTCGCGCTTTCTCAATCGACCCCACTGGCAGCTTGTCTTCTACTTCGTAAATCACATCTGCCCTGTCCTTTTGCTCCGGCATCACGGGTCACCTCCTGACTCCTATGATGCGTTGCGGAGCGTTCGGACATGCATGTGAACATTAGTTTTTCTTTTTGCTTTTGGAGCTTTTCACTCTTTCCGCAGCAATGGAGAAGGTCACTTCGTCGCCTGTCTTGTTGACGGATTTCACTTGAATCGTCAGACCCAGTACCGGCAGAATGATGCCGCCGCCTTTCGGGCTGTAGTCTTCGGCGGAGTAATCGTTTTGGTCGGAGAACTTGTCGATACCCGGAAGTCCTGGGTAGCTCATGGTTAATCCATTCCGCAGGATTTCAATTGGCGATGTTTTTACTTTCTTGAAGTTGAAGGCAGCGTCCACCATCTGGTAACGGCTGTCCGCAATTTTTCCATCGCTCCAGAAGTGGCCGCGCTGATGAGCGTCAACCACACTGAGGAATCCTTCACCTGGGTGCAGACCAGACATGTTGTCGGCGGCTCCGCCAATGTCATAACGTCCATCATAATACCATACAACCAGACCCGGATCATAGGAAACCAGGCTGTTTCCGCGCTTCCATTTTGCAAGGGCAGCGTCAACGCCGTTGTGCGTACGCCATTCAATCAGGTAGTAGTTCGGATGCTTGGAAGGAGAACCGTCAAATTTCATGAAGCCATTCAATTCGAACTTCGCTTCACCCTCAGCGTCGTCCTCGAATACAACCTTGTCATCTGCCTTCACCTTGATGTTGTCCACGTAGAATGCTTCCATCGCCAGACCGCCGTCTGTCACGTAGTTGAATTCTACCTTGATCTTCTTGCCTGCAAATTTGGAGAGGTCGATTTCTTCAGACACCCATAGATCCTTGGTATCGTCGTCATACTGCTTCACCACTTCCGGCTTGTCGCCGCCTGCGTAAATGTTCACATACAGGTAGTCGTAGCCTTCCTCGATTTGACGCCAGGAATCAAAGCTCAGCGTAGCTTTGGCAGCACCGGTCAAATCAATTTCAGGGGAAGTCAGCTTGGTATCCAGGTTGTCACCTTTGGCAGAGAAATAGGAGAACTTGCCTTTTGGCTGGGTCGGTGCTTCCAGATCCCGATCCGGCAGGTTGATCTTCAGGATTTTGCCTGTGCTTGTATCTGCTACCGCTTCTTTCAGTTCATGCTGATAGCTGCGTCCTTTTTTCAGATCGTCAAAGGAGATTTCGGTCGCCGTTGGCCAAGTGCCGCCGTACACTTCCTTGAGCCACAGTTTTGCCCATGGGCTAAATCCGGTCGGTTCCGTACCAGGAATTTTCCCTGCCCAGCTTCCCGCAGACATGACGGACCATACGCCAATCGGTTCGCCGTTTCCGGAACCGTCCGTATCGTACTCATCCGGCAGTCCGAGGTTGTGGCCGTACTCATGGCCGAATACGCCCGCAGAACCCTCTTCGCCTTGAATGATGTAGTCGTATGCCTTCAGGCTGGTACCTGGAATAGTCGTCGGTCTCGACAGGGTCCAACGATGCGCCCAGATCGCGTCTTCGCCAAGTTCGCCGCCGCCGGAGTCCTCACCTACCCCGGAGTGAACCACGAACAGGTTGTCCAGCATGCCGTCCGGCTCCATCACGTTGTGGTCTTCGTCGATATCGTACGGGTCGCGCTGGTCATACTTCCACTCTTCGCCAGCGATCTGCTTCCCGATCGTTTCAAGCGTCTCTGCAACCAGAGCACGCGGATTGGCGTCTTTCGAGCTGCCTTTATGTCCACCGTAGTATTTGGCTTCGTTTTTCGCGGTGATCCAGTTTGTTACGGTACCGTCGACCTGCCAGCTTCCGGCAGACTGCTCCTGATAGAACTGCGTCAATGTCGTCAGCTCGATGCCTTCCGGAGTTTTGTAGCCGTTGTTGTTGAACAGCAGCTTGTCGTAGTGCTTCGGACTAAAATCGGCAGTCCAGAGATACTCATCGTTTTCCGGCTTCGGAAGTCTGTTGTGCTTGAAATCCGGGAATTCAATGAGGGCCACGACAGCGTTGTCCGTGTGCACATCCTTGTAGGCACGGGATTTCTTTTTGCTCGATTTTGCCTTGCCGCTTACCAGGTCTGCCGCATACTTCTGGAATCCGGCCTGGGACTTCTTCGCTTCCTTCGCGAATTTGGACAAACCGTCTTCCTCATCCAGATGGCTGCCCGGAACGGAACCGTTCAGCACATACTTCCTGATCGCCTGCTGGATTTGCTTCTGGGAGGCGTCTTCGTCGATTTCACCCTGCTTTTTCAAATGGGCAACGAGCGCTTCTTCATTGATTACTGACCAATCGATATGGTGTTCATCGTCGTGCTGTTGCTTGGATTTTGCTTCCACTGCCAGGGGAGTTCCCGCCACTGCACCGAGTACCAAGGCAGAGGAAAGAAGGCTTGCCATCATCTTGCTGATTTTCAACAGTACCATCCTTTCCAACATATGGTGAACATACAGTTATCAAGAATATTTAGACAAAAAGCGTCAAAATCCTTTTACTTTTTCAAAATAATTTTAATAAAAATTTTATTTTTTATAGATTGAATGTTTCACTAAATTTAATTTCATGCTGTGAAAAAAGAAACGGCCTTACTCCTTAAGGAGGGGCCGTTTGTTCACTTTCGTCCTAGTCGCGCTTGGAGAATTCGATGGTCGCATGGGAGTAGTTTTTGTCTACCTTCTTCAGCTTGAACTGCAGACCGAGCTGAGGAAGAATTTTCCCGATCTCCGGAACTTCCGGCATCGAGTAGTCGTTGCCGTCGAAGAAGACAGGGACGCCAGGCAGAGATGGATAATCCATGGTGCCGTTGATGTAATCGAGATGAATTTCAGATGTTTCATCAAAGCTGAATGCAGCATCCAGTACTTGGTAACGGTCATTGGCGATCATTTTGGAGTTGCCTTCCTCATTGTTCCAGTAATGTACACGCTGATGTGCATCGACGACGCCCAGCATTCCGTAGCCCGGATGCTCACCAGTATGGTTGTCAGCCGTTTTGCCATAGCGGCCATCGTAGTACCAGACAACCATGCCTCGATCGTACGTGAAGAACGTGTCGTTGCGGCGATAATTCTCCAAACCTTTGTCCACGCCGTTGTAGGAACGCAGCTCAACCAGATAGTAAGCCTCGTACATTTTCCCTTTTCCGTCAAAGTGGATGAAGCCATCCAGTTCAAACTTCAATTCGCCTTCCGCATCATCGCTGAAGATGGTTTGGCCGTCCGCGACCACTTCAAAGTTGTCCATGTAGAATCCTGGAAGTGCCAATCCGCCGTCAGTAATGTAGTTAAATTGTACTTGAATCTTCTTGCCAACGAAATCGTTCAGGCTGATTTCTTCCTTCTGCCAACCATCTGTTTCATCGTCCCACACTTTTACTTCTTTCTTTTCGCCTGTTGCAACATCGATTACGTTCACATGCAGATAATCGTAACCAGTCTCAATCTTTCTCCAGGAATCAAATTTCATGGATGCAGAGGATACCCCAGTCAAATCGATGACTTGGGAAGTCATGCTGGTATTCAAGTCGTCGCCTTCCTCAGAGAAGTACGAGTATTTGCCGTCTTTTGGTTGAATCGGAGGTTCCTTTTCCACTTCCGGCATGTTTACTTTAATCACCTTGTCGTACTTGGAAAGGCTGGACGCGTCGCTGATCGTGAATGTTTTTTTCCGGTCGTCCAGATCCTCGTGATCGATCACGGTTGGCTTGATCCAGTTGCCGCCGTACATCTCCTGCAGCATCAGTTTCGACCACGGATCGAACCCTGTTGGCTCTGTGCCCAGAATTTTACCGTTCCAGCTTCCGGAAGACATGACAGACCAGGAGCCAACAGGAGAGCCTTTGCCGCTGCCAACGGTGTCGTACAAGTCAGGCAGTCCCAGGTTGTGACCGTATTCATGAACGAATACGCCAGATGCTCCGTCCTCAGGCTGAATCATGTAATCGTATGCTTTCAGGCTGGTGCCCGGAATCTCCACCGGCTTTCCAATCACCCAGCGGTGCGACCAGATGGCGTCGTCGTCTTCACCGGTTTCTTCACCTACACCGGAGTGTACGACCATCAGGTTGTCCAGCATGCCGTCCGGCTCCATGATTTTCCCGTCGCCATCAATATCGTACGGGTCGCGTTGGTCGTATTCCGCTTCCTTGCCCTTGATCGCTTCACCCACAGCGGCCAGGGTTTCTTTTACCAGAGCGCGCGGATTTGCATCGTTGCCATTTTCGTCATTGCCACCGTAGTATTTCGCATCGTGTTGCGCTTCCACCCATGGGGTGACTACACCGTCCACCGTCCAGGTATAACCGGACTGCTCGTAATAGAACTCCGCCATGGAAGTCATTTTTGTTCCTTCCGGTGTCTTGTAGCCATTCCGGTTGAACAGCATCTTGGAGTAGTGTTCTTCGTTAAAATCCTTCGTCCATACCGAATCGTTCGCCTTCGGCAGGTTGTTGTGCTTCTTGTCCGGGTACTCGATCAAGGCGACTACGATGTTGTCGGTGTGAAGTTTGCTGGTACTCCGCAGTTTCTTCTCATCCTTCAATTTCGCTACCTTGTCGGCCGTTTTTTGCAGGACAGCCTGCTGGTTTTTATATGCCTTTCTACCGAACGAAGTGGATTGGTCGATGCCGTGCGGGACACGCCGATCCTCAAGAAACTCTTCAACTGCCTCCTGGATTTCCGCCTCATCGGCGTCTTCGTCAATCAGTCCTCGTTCAATCAATGCCTTTACCAACCGGTCATAGTTGATGGTTGCCCAATCAATGTGCTGCTCATGGTTTTTCTCTTTTGATTTTGCCTCGACTGCCAACGGCGTTCCGGCAACTGCTCCCAGCACAAGTGCCGAGGAGAGCAGGCTTGCCATCATCTTGCTGATTCTCAAGAGTACCATCCTTTCCAGCATAAGAAGTAATTGAAAGATATAAATGAATATTTAGACAAGAATGACAAAAATCCTTTTAGAATAATCAATATTTTTTTATAAACCGTTTTGGTATTTATGGCTCGTATCCTGCCACCCAGTCGAGCCGTCTAGATTGAACTTTGGCTGGAATGCTCCGGATGATCTGGTTGCGAATCCAGACAGCAACCGGATTCTCCAGCTGCACCATTTTTCCCATCAGCCTGGAGTGTCTGACAATTTCATTCGCTCGCTTCATTCTGATGTGCTCGTAGTTCTTCAAGGCATTTTCATCAACGATGTCCTGCGCCAGACAACGGGCAAGCACGATTGCATCCTCCATCCCCTGAGCAGCCCCCTGTCCCAGGTTCGGCAGCATGGGATGAGCGGCGTCTCCAAGCAAGGCGACTCGACCGCTGCACCAGGTCTTCAGAGGCTTCCGGTCGTAAATATCGTGGCGCAAGATGGCTGACTCTCCCGTCGCTGCGATTACAGCCTCAATCGGCTCATACCATCCTGCCAGGCGGCTTAACGCTTCCATTTTCCGTTCCGACGGGCTCTTTTCTTCCCCCTCGGCAGTATTGATCGCCGCAAACCAAAAGATTCTGCCTTGCCCGATATGAGTGAATCCAAACCTGGTTCCATGTCCCCACGCTTCAAATCCTCCCCCTGTTTCCGCCGGATAACGCTCGTCGGAGAAGTTCGCAATCCCCCGGATCGCGGTAAACCCGGAATACCGCAGTGGTTCATCCCCGAACAGCTTTTTTCGAACAGTCGAATGGATACCATCCACACCGATGAGCACGTCGCCCCGCTCCTCGTGCCCATCTGCGAATCTCGCGCACACGCCTGTCTTGTCCTGGTCAAAATGGATCAATGTGCTGCGCAGTCTGACCGTCCCGCAACCAACGGCATGGAATAAGATTTGCTGCAGATCCGCTCTATGTATCACAAAACTGTCGGAGCCATATCTCCTCGCTTGGTCCTCTACAGGCAATCGAACCAGAAGAGCGCCGTCCCACGTCCGTATCTCCGCTTTTCGAACAGGAGCTCCCAAGATCCGAACCTGATCGCCAACTCCCAGGCTGTCTAGTGCTTTCATCGCATTGGCAGCCAGGACGATTGCGGCTCCGATTCCCTTTATCTCGGATGCTTTTTCGAATACAACCACGTCCCAGCCGATTTTCCGCAATGCGATCGCCGCTGCAAGTCCGCCAATGCCTGCTCCCACAATCAACGCTTTTTTCGCTTGCATGGAGAGATCCTCCTTCGGTTCCCGCTCGTCTTTTTTCACTATAACACTAGCAAAAAAGAAAGAAGCAAAAAAAATCCTCCCTTCTTTCGCAAGGGAAGAAAAGGGAGGGTTGGGTGGGCTGGGTTCAAATCTCTAATTCACCAAGTCGAACGAGTTCGACTACTGCTTGAGATCGACCTTTAACACCTAATTTTTGCATCACGTTGCTGATGTGATTGCGTACAGTTTTTTCGCTGATGAAGAGTTGTCCGGCAATCTCTTTGGTTGTTTTATCTTGGACCAGGAGTTCAAATACTTCTCTTTCGCGATTCGTTAACAACGGCTTGGTTTGGTCGCTACCCTTCAATCGTGCCACCCCTCCTTGTGGGCTCTACAGGAACAAGGTTGAGGGATTTACAGTCACCTTATCCTATGTAGGGGGGTGGGTGATGGTGCCGGATTTTAAGGGATTTTAGGCTTTTGCCTTACATCCTATTCAGAAATTGGGCAATGGGTTCCACGATTGCCCGCTATGAAATCCGTCTTTTTGGGCATGTGTTCCAATGATTGTTCTTTTACAATAAAGGGAGTTTTTGCACGGGAGGATCATCATGAAAATCAATCGTTTGCTCCTCTTGCTGGTATCCTTGGCAGCCAGCTGCCTGGTGGGGTTCTCACTACCGGAAAAACCGGTGAAAGCAACCTGGATCTGGCAGCCCGAGCTGATTTCTCCCAGTGGGGAATCCATGCTTGATTTTGCCGAACAGCAAGGCATTAACCTGATTTACCTGAAAATCGACCTGACCAAACGCTTTTCCTACTATCGTCCCTTCATCCGTGCAGCCAATCAAAAAGGGATAGAGGTTCATGCACTGGGGGGCCATCCGGCATGGGCCCTCGAATCACACCGGAAGCGGATCATGCGGCTGGTGGAATGGGTTCAGGAGTACAATCAAACAGCAGACGCAGATGAGCGTTTGCACGGCGTGCACCTGGACATCGAGCCCTACGTTCTTCCCCAATGGGAGTATGACCGGGAATCTGTGCTTCAACAATGGAAGGAAAACCTCTCCGCGTTCGTGTCCGCAGCAAAACACGGAAGCGATCTGGAGACCAGTGCCGATGTGGCGTTTTGGCTGGATGATCATCCCGCCCCCGGCGAGCAGGATCTGTCCATTAGCGAGTGGATCATCAGCAAGCTGGATCATGTGACGGTGATGGCCTATCGGGACCAGGTAAGCGGTCCCAACGGAATCGCCGCGCTGGTGCAGGACGAGCTTGCGATGGCGGAAGAATGGAACAAGATGATCATCGTGGCCATCAATATGAAGGAGATGGCAGCGGAGCGGCACACCTCTTTTTACGAGGAAGGGCCGATGGAGATGGACCGCCAGATCCGTCTGTTGACACAAGAGCTGGGCAACCAGGCTGCTTATGCCGGAGTTGCCATCCACGATTACCGTTACTGGAAACAAAGTGTCGACGCAACGCCAAAACCGCCTGCCTTCTTGTCGGGGACCTATGTGTGGCATGCCGAACTGGCCATTTCGGAAAAGGATCAGATCATCGCCTTCGCCAAAGAGCAAAATCTGAACCTGCTCTACGTCCGCCTGGATTTGGAACAACCGTATGAAGCGTACCGGGATTTTGTGAGGGACGCTTCAGCCGCCGGTATTGAAGTACATGCGATGGGCGGGCACCCGGTCTGGGCATTGGAGGAGAACCGGCCGCGCATCATGAGGCTGGTCAATTGGGTGAAAGCCTACAACAGCAAGGCTTCCCGAGACGAACAGTTCCGCGGGATTCATCTGGACATCGAGCCGTATGTGCTGCCCGACTGGTCCACGCAAAGAGATCAGGTCCTGCTGCAATGGATGGACAACATCAAAGCCTTTGTTGCCGAGACCAAAACGGACGCCAATCTGGAAGCGAGTGCCGATCTGGCGATTTGGCTGGATCATGTCCCTGTGCCCGACCAACCGGAACAATCATTTAGCGAGTGGATGATCAGCCAGCTCGACCACGTTACCCTGATGGCGTTTCGTGACAAGGCGGAAGGACCTGGGGGCATTATGCATGTGGCGCAAAATGAACTGGAGTACGCCGATTCTCTCGGGAAGAAACTGATCATTGCTGTGGAAATCAAAGAGAGCGCGGAAGGCGAATTCATCACGTTCCATGAAGAAGGCAAGGGGGAAATGGGCAGGCAGCTCCAGATCCTGAGGAACAAGGTAACGCACAAGTCGTTTCGAGGAGTCGCAGTGCATGCTTATGAGTACTGGAGCACTGCCAGAGAATAGGAAAAAGAGGGCGCAACAGAAACCGTGCAGCCCTCTTTTTCCTGGTCGATAAAAAAAGCATCTTATTGGAGCCCTTTCGAAGAAGCTGGTTCTTCGTTAGAAGAAGCTTTTTATGCGTTCCGGAAAGCTTAACCCAGGATGCATTCTCACGGTGAAGCAGTTAAACTTTCCTACACGATCAAATAAACGGCGCGCGATGATACGTCTCCTGAAAGCGGTCGCGCAGCCCTTTTGCCAGCAGCGTAAAGGAGCTGATCGCAAAGATGAACGCGGCGAGCGGCGTCAGGTAAATCCACGTGTGGGCGCTGTAGATAAAACCGCGATAAGAACCGAGCAAGCCTGCCCACTCATGGGTTATCGAGTGAAAGATAACCGGGTCTGTGGTCATTTTGGTGCCGCCTACAAACAGATCAAACATGCCCAAAAGTCCCATCAGTGTCATGACAGCGATAATCTCCATCACGAAGATCACAACAATCTGCTCCTTCAGGTGGGGCAGGATATGCCGGAAGATCAGCTGGTTGCGTCCCGCTCCCAGAGAAGTGGCCGCCAGCACGTACTGCATCTCCTTGATCTGCTCCGTCTTTTTCCTGATCGAAGAGACGACGCTGGGAATCCCGAGCAGAGTGACAAGCGAGATAAATATCGCGACCAGTGTGCTGGTGGACAGTTCGGGATTGATATTGATCCCGATTAAGAGAAAGTACACCGGGATGAAAATCGGAATGTAGCTCCAGGCGTTTTCAATCGAAATCCACCATTGCTGCGGCCTGACCTGCATGCCGATGTATAACCCGATTAACGTGCCGATGACAACCCGAAAAAACGCGATGGCCATCGTTACGAAAATGGTATAGCGAGCACCGTGCAACAGCTTGGTCAACAGGTCGTACCCCCACTTGTCCGTGCCGAAAAGGTGTTCCTTGGACGGAGGAAGCGGCGGTGAAATGATCACGTTTTTGCCGTTCACCGTTTCGTTGCGAAGCTTTTCCTGAAAATCGACCTCGTAGGGGGCAATGTACGGTCCGATTACCCCCAGGACGAGGAGAAACAGCACGAGGATCGCACCGATCCATAATGATGCATTGGTCTTACTTCTACGCATAGAAAAACCTCACCCAATCGTTGATCGTCTATTCAGATCATTACTTGTACACCACAACGCGTTCGAACAGGTAGAGAATGCCTCGAATCAGCAAGTAGACCACGATTGACAGCAATATGATTCCCATCAACCCCATCACGGCTGCGTTAAATTGATAGGGACTGAACTTGCTGAAGATAAAACGGGTTAATCCAACGACGTTCAAGGAGTATTCAACGATGAACAGGTTGGCCACCGTAATGGCAATCGCCTTCTTCAGATCTGCCAGCAAGAACGGCAGAATGTTCTTGTACACGTGATGAACAAGAATATGCCAGATGCCCATCCCCTTGGCCAGTGCCGTTTTGATGTAATCCTCTCCGCCGATCTGCGCGTATTTCAGACTGACTACCTTCAGGAGAAAAATGGTAGGCCCCATCGCCAGCACCGCCAGCGGGAACCAGTTGTTCGCGGCGTCACTCGTAGGGGAAAGCGTAATAATGCGGATATCCGTCAGTTTGTAAAAGCTGACGGCCGCCAAAATGGAGAAAAGAATCAGAATAAAGTCCGGAACCGTGGATATGATGTCCAATGCGCGCTGAAAGTGACGGACAGCGCCGAACCGCTGCAAGAACAGTCCGAACAGGAGGCTGCACACGACGGCGATCAGCACGCTGAAAAACAGCAGTTCAAACGTATTCAGGGTAAACGGCAGGATGTCCTTCGCGATTTCTCTCTCGGTTTCGCCACTGTAATAGGTGCCCAGTGAACCGCTTGCCATTTTTTCAAGCAGATACACCGTTCGGCTGACCATTCTCTCCGGTTCAAAAACGACCTCTTCTTTTACGGTGTACAGCATGAGCGGACCACCGCATACGACGATGACCAAGAGAAAGATGCCAATCAGTTGTTTGACGTATGTAAACAAGCTATACCCCCCTTACTATTTCAAAAGATACACTATCTCCGAAAATGTGACTACACAATAAGAAATATTTTATCATTTTTTATTATTCTCATATTTCTGTTATTTGCAAACGCATGAGAAAGCGCCCTGTTGGTAACAGAGCGCTCGTTTCCTTTTTATTTCATCACAACCACCTGGATTTCCATCCGTCCCATCTCGCTTAGATCAAGCGGAACGGAAAGAGCCTGGTTGCCTGTAGTCGAAAATGTTTCATGATTCTGAACAAGCTGGGGTGGGGTAATGTCAATCGTCACACCTTGATTGTACAACAACGTACTGGCATTTCCCGAGATCATGTTGCCCAGTTCCGAAATGGCGCTTTTCCCCATCTCGTCCATCTCGTTGACGGGAAATCCGCCCATCATGGCCGAGACGATCTTCAGAGCCACATCGTTGTGCAGTCCGAAGATCACGTCGCCTTCGAACTGGCCTGTCATCCCGATGCGAATCCATGTGTGGTCGTCGTGGAACGTCAGCTCTCGCAGCGCAACTTCTCCTTGCGTCACAGACACGTTGCAAAATTGTTGAATGACGGTGGACGCTGATTCTAAAAACGGATTGATGTACTGGGCTTTCATCCGCATACAGTTCCTTTCCGAGGTGATTGACCCTTTATAGTCTATTAGGCTCATTATAGTGTCGAATTTTGGTATATACAAGCACTTTACAAAAACATGATCACGGTTCAACAAAAACAACATTCGGAAACCACCCCAAAACCTCATCTTCTCTCCGTAACGTGTAGACACGGCTGCAGCAGCGAAGATCAAGCACTTCCACTCCGACTTCATGACGACTCAGCTGCCACATCGGCTGCGGCAATTCCGCAAAGGCGAATACCGTATCCCCAAACGCGAGGCATTCACGGACGCACCGCTGTACAGGAAAATCGTCACTCTCCTCGAGCAGGTGGATGGGTTCCAAGCCGAACCTTTCCAACAAGTGCTGGCGATCCTTCAGCTGGTCCACCCGCTTGCGGGAAACACCTCTCCTTGGGGAAAGAATGGGGTACTCCTGTAAAACATATTCCCAGTTGATCCCGTGATAAAACATGGAAAGTCCCTCCACATCCATCGATTTATGAAAAAGGAAGGATGCCAATCGACATCCTTCCCTCTCGTTCTTCATCGCTTTTTCCCGATAATGAACATTTCCGCCTGTGTCTCTCGTCCCAGGGCATCCGTAGCGATGACGGTCAGTTTTTGCTTTCCTTCCTTCACCGCAGCGAGCGGAAGCCGAAAGTCTCCACGGTCGTTCACGTCAGCTTGCATTTTCTGGTCATCGTAAAACAGCTGCAGCCGGACGGCTGTCGCCGCAGTTACCCTTCCTTGGATGACGAGGGATTCCCCTGTCTTTCCTTCCACGCTTTTCTGTGACAGCTGGACGCTTGGTGCAGGCAGCGACTTGCCCTGATAGGTGTACCGTTGTTCACCATGGTGCAGCACCAGGGTTCCTGCGTGGGCATCCGCGTAAGCGTAGATCACCAGACTGGATTGGTTGCCGGCTGCGTCTTTTCCTTCGAGAAGCAGCCGATTTTCCCCGTGACGCAGGGTGAGGGGATGAACGATGTTTTTCAATACCGGCTTTTCCAGCTGGTCTTCTTCCCAACTGGATACGATCTGGCCGTTGACACTGGCCTGCCCCTTGTAATTGGCATCTCGATAGCTGAAACGAATGGGAATCATGAGCTGTTTCGTCGCTGTGTCATAGATCAGCTCTTCGCTGCCGTCGTTCATCAAAGCAAGCTGGGGTGCAGTGGAATCTACGATGATACGCTGCGTGAAGTGACGGGGATTGCCATACGCATCGTAGGCGGCGTAAGGTACGTAGTTGAGCCCTTCCGGCAGATGCAGGATGGTTTGGAAAGAACCGTCCGACTCCACTTTTACCGGCTGCTTGTTGATGAGCAGCTTGACCCGATCCATCATATCTTCTCCGCCAACCCTTCCACTGACCGCAACATCCGGCTGTCGGGAGACCAGTACCTGTTGAAAAAGATCATCTGGAAACTCTACAAACGGCGGGACTGTGTCACTTTTTCCGTTCACATGAACGATGGTCATGTTTCCCGCGAAGTCGTATGCAACCAACGTTACTTTCTTGTTCGGCTGGTTCACGATCGTGCTGGTTTCATGGGACGAGTACGGTCCGCCCGCCTTTTTGCCGTCGACATAAAGGAGATACCCCTGCACATCCTTGTCCCGGTTGCTCCACTGTACCCGGTTCCCAGACAGCGAGGCAGAGACTACCGGGGGCTTGGTGTCCACCCGGATCGGCAGCGTCAGCGACTGCCAGTTGGTATTCCGGCCATCGATCTTGGCCCGAACGACAAAATGATAGGCTCCATCCGGGACTGGCACGTACTCTCCTTTATCCAGCGAGTACATTTTGCCGTCCCAGCTCCACTCCTCCCGCTCGGTATAGTAGTAGGGAGTGCCCAATTTGGATTGGTCGAACTTGGTCACCTTTTCATCCCTGGCAAGTGAACGAACCAGCTTGCCGTTGATGTCGACCACATCGATCGTGACCTGCTTTGCGTTGCGCAAGAAGGTAATGGACGGAGCTGCCACGTCATAATGACCGTCACCATTGGGTGAAAAGGCGACTTTGGCAGGGTCGACCTGTACGCCCCCTTCTTCATTCACTCCGGTTACCCCGAGATAATCCCGGTACTTCCACTTGTCGTTCTCCTTGTCGTGATACCAGGTCGTCTTGACTCCCGTGCGCTTTTCCTG
>VAPR01000729.1_pt1 | contig 19553 bp, 20 predicted proteins | sample 3380701 | NCBI WGS metagenome assembly VAPR01 (sample SAMN11536904, study PRJNA540576) | hot springs metagenome | isolation source: hot spring wet sediment | place: Spain: Lobios | collected 2014-01 | reverse complement strand
GGACCACCCGGCCTCCGGGGACCCGGCCGGGAGGCTCGTCGACGAGGATGGTCCCCGTTGGGAGCTGACGGGCGGGGGCCGGCAGGATGCCTGCCTTGAACCACCGGGTTACCCGGGGACCGTGGCGGGCGGCTTGTTCGGCGTGGTTAGCGTGCTGATCCTGCTGTTCATCCTGCCCACAGGAATCCTGCTGGACCGGCTGGGCGGCAAGTGGGGCGCGGTCCCCGCCTGCCTGGTGCCGGCGGCAGCCTACGCCCTCATGCGGTGGGCCCGCTCGGTGACGTCTCTGGCAGTCCTGGCGGTGTTGTTCGGCGTTGCCGGGGGGCTCTCCCTGGGCTCCATGTCCGCGCTGAGCTAGGACGTGATCCCGGAGCACGCGCGGGGGACGCTCCAGGCCCTGCGCCGCCTGGTGGGCGAGGTGGGAGGGCTGGTGGGCCCGCTGGTGGCCGGGGCGACGAGCGACCTTTTGAGTCCGGGCACCGGCTTCCTGCTGCTGGTCTTTCGCGTGCCGGAAACGCTCCGGCCGGAGGCGCAGCCCCAGGGAAAGTGAGAGGGCGCCGGGGTGAAGCCCGGCGCCCGCCGAAGCCGCAGCTTGCTGGCGGAGTCGGGGTCCCCAAGAATCGCGCCAGCGATTTTTGGGGTCGTCTAGGAGCCCGTACTCACCGCCTGCCGCATGGCCGTGTACTCAGGCGCGTCCTCCAGGTACACCACCGAGTCGTAGCCCAGGAGCTTGAACAGGCGGTTCTGCGCGGACAGGAACACGAGGGGTCGGTCCGGATCCGCGTTGAAGTGCTGGTGGATGGTGTTCTGCGGGATGTACAGCAGGTCGCCCTCCCGGAACTCCCACCGGGACGGTTCCTTGGCCACCCGGGCGTAGTAGCGGTCCTGAATTTCCGCCTCCACGTCCCAGTGCAGGCTGTAGCCCCGCCCGGACATCACGTAGATGGCCTCGTCCGCCATGTGCCAGTGTTTGGCGGACCGGCTGCCGGGAGGGATCTCCTGCTGGTGGACGTCCACGCTGAACACCCGCACGTCGGTCCTCTGCGGCGAGGTGAGGACCCGCACCTTGCCCTCCCGGGTGACCTCCCAGCGGGTGTCGGAGGGTTTGACCACCTTCTTGCGCTGCTCCACGCCCGGGGTCCACAGCCGCGACCAGTCCTCCCGGGGCCCGTAGGCGTCCCCGTCCGGGGTGCGGCCGATCTTGCCCTGCTGGATGAGCCCCAGGAACATCCACGTGGCCTTGGCCTTGATCACCAGGGCCAGGGCGCGGCGTTCGGGGTCCGCGTTGAAGTGCCGGTGGACCGAGTCGTTGTGCACCACCACCAGGTCGTCCTTCTCCCAGTCGTACCGCACCCCGTCGTGGATCTCGTAGCCGCGGCCCTCCAGGATGTAAAAAGTTGCCTCGTTCTGGTGGCCGTGGCCACGGTTGGAGCCTCCGGGGAACAGCTCCACGAAGTGCATCTGGATGGTCTGGGTGAGGAACGGGTCGTCACCCGGTCCCAAGATCCACCAGGTGCGGGACTGTTCGGAGTCGCCCGAGTGGCCCACCTGGGCGTCGTCCACCACGGTGCCCGCGGGACGGACCCGGGGCGCGGACCGTTGGCGCCTCCGGAACTCCTCCAGGCCGTACTGCTCCGAGCTGATCCCCCGCAGGAACACCCGTCCCTCTTCCCGGCTCATGGCTCAAGACCCCCTTCCGTGTTGTGGTCGAAAACGATCGACCGTTGCGGATTTCAGCGTACGGGAGCCCGGCGCGGCCAGCAAGCGCCCGGTTCAGGAGAGCGGAACCGAGGCTTCTTCTCAGGCCAGCCGGGCGACCACCAACCCCACCGCTGCGGCACCGAGGACCAGCCACAGGGGCTCCACGTCCCGGGGGCCCGCCAACCACCCCACCACCAAGATGGTGACGAGTTCCGGCCAGCCCGGGTGGAGGGAGTCTGCGAGGTCCCACGCGGCCGCGGCGATGAGCCCGGCCACCACGAAGGCCGCCGGCGCGGCTACGGCGCGGATGGCACCTTCCAGGCGGCGCAGCCCCAGGTGGACCGCGGCGGAGGTGACGCAGGCGGGCAGCATCACCCCCACCAGCGCCGCTGCGGCTCCGGGCAGGCCCCGCAGCAGGTAGCCCACACCCGCCACGAACCCCGCGCGCGGTCCCGGAAATAGGTAGCTGACCGCGAACACCCACGCAAACGCCTGTGGGTCCAGAAGCCCGGTGCGGACCCACTGGTGCTGGATCACCGCCACAAGCCCGTTGGCACCTCCGAAGGCCGCAAGGCCTCCCAGCGCCACCACCAGGAGGATCTCCGCGAGGCCCGGAGGCGTCACCGGGACCTCCTGCGGAAGAGTAGCCAGCCCGTGGCCAGCCCCAAAAGGGCGACCGCGAACAGGGGCAGACCGCGGTGCACCGCCAGGGCCACCGCTCCACTCAACAGCACTCCGGCCAGCCGGTCGGACCCGCGCACCGGCTGGTCGCCCACGAGGCGCCAGGCGTTGCCCAGCAGGACGCCCACCACGGCCAGGGACGCGAACCGCTGGACGACCACGAGGGCGGCCGGCAGGGGACCGCGGGTGGCCATCACCACCACACCGAGCACCATCAGGGCCGAGGGAAGCAACAGGCAGGCCACCGACACCACACTGCCCCACCAGCCCCTGAGCTGGTAGCCCACCAGTCCCGCGAGCCCGATGAACCGGGGCGCAGGCATGAGGGTGGACAGGACCAGGCGCACCTGGAGCTGCTCCTTGGACAGCCAGCCGCGCCGCTCCACCAGCTCCCGCTCGAGCTCCCGGGCGCCGCCCCACATGCCGCCGTACACGGTGGTGCCGATGCGCAGGAAGCTCGCGGCCAGCGCTCGCCAGGGAGCAGGCAGACCGCTCCCTCTCTCCGCTTGGGCGTCTGCGCGGGTCGTGTCCTGTAGGTGCATCACCGCTTCCGCAGGTCGGGCACCAGCCGCAGCAACAGGTTGCCCGCGAGCACCGAGCCTGCGATCCCGTAGAACACCACCGGCAGGCCGAACCGGTCCGCCACCGCGCCGCCGACCACGGGGGTGAGGGCGGAGAACACCGACTGCGCGGTGAACAGCAGCCCCACGGTGGTCCCCTCGTGCTCCCGGGGCACGATCCCGATGGCCCACCGGAACAGCGCCGGACGCATGGAATAGAGGAAGAAGCCCAGCAGGGCCAGCACCAGCACGAACACGGGCGTGGCGCCCAGCAGCACCGCCGCCACCACGGCCAGGCTGGTGGTGGTCATGCCGACGGTGGCCACCCGTTTGGGTCCGATCCGGTCGGAAAGACTGCCCGCAAGCGGGGTCGCCACCAGGCCGGAGGCCTGCACCAGGGTCATGTACAGGCCGAGCAGGGGGGACGGAAGGTGGAGGCTGTACACCAGGTACAAGGGGAGAAAGGTGTTCAGCCCGTTCTGGGTGAGGGACCGCACACCGGACACCAGCGCCAGCACCAGAAGCCCCGGGTCACGGAGGGTGGCGCCGAGTCCCCGCAGGGAGCCCCGCGGCCGTCCGGACGGAGCGGCGGTGTCCTCCTGCTGCACCTGGCGGGACCGTGCTCTCAGGGCCACCAGGAGGACCGCCGCCAGGGCCGCGCTGGCGGCCACGTGCACCGCCAGCACCCCCGTCCAGGCCAGGAGGGTGAGGAGCAGGCCTGCGGCCAAAGGCGCGAGCGTGTCACCCAGGTTGGCGCCCAGTTCGTGGAGGGCCAGCCCGTAGCCGCGGCGGTCCGGGTAGCGGGCGGACAGGCTGGTGATGGCCGCCGGGTGCCAGAGGAACATGCCCACTCCCACGGCCGCCTGGCAGGCCAGGAGGAGGTAGAAGTTCGGGTACAGCAGCACCAGCCCGTACGGGAGGATGGAAGCGGCCAGGGAGGCGGTCATCAGGCGCTCGCGGTGGCCCACGGAGTCCACCAGCAGGCCCGCGGGCAGGTTCACCACCATGCTCATGACCTGGCGGATCCCGACCAGCAGGCCCACCTGGGCGAAGCTCAGCCCCAGGTCCTTGGCGAGGAACGGCAGGAGCAGGGTGAAGGCTGCGGAGATGCCGTGGTTCAGGGCGTGCCCGGTGGCGATGGCCCACAACCCCAGGTTGGACAGGTCCGGCCGCGGCAGCCGCCATCGGAACGCGCCCTTCCACGCGGCTTCCATCTGCCCTGGTCCCACCTCCTCGGGCCGTCGCGTCTCCTCAGGTGCCCCGCGGGCGTGCGGCTAGACCACCCCCAAAATCGCGCCAGCGATTTTGGGGGACCCCGGCCGTCTGCGGCAAGCTACGTCTTTCATGGGCACGCTCCTATCGGAAGACCAAACTCTTCACCACCACGGGTACCACGCCCTGCGGCTGGAGGGGCCGGCCCACGTCCACGTAGTCGAACTCCCGGAGGGCCACCTGGTCCACGCACAGCACGGGCCCCGGCACGTGGAACTCGCTGCGCAGCAGCTCTCCGACGATGCCCGCCACGTCCGCATCCAGCACCACCAACAGCGGCTGCCCGGAGCTCACGGTCCGGGGCAGGGCCTGCACGATACCCGCGCACAGCTCCCGCAGGGAGGCGTAGTCCGCACCGTGGTGCCAGTGGACGGCCAGGGCGAAGGTTCCGTCGCCGTCCGAGAGGTCCAGCCGTTCCAGGGCCCGGTGGACGGCCGCAGCCACCGCGGCCGCGGTGGGAGGGTGGGGGATGCCGCGCACCGCGGCCGCCGGGACGCTCCGCACGGGAAGGGCCTCCGGGTCGGACAGGTAGATGGTGTCCCCGCTCAGCTGCACCGTGTACTGGGAGGCACCGATGCAGGTGGCGCGGATGGCCTCCTTGGGCTCCAAGAGCTGCAGCCCAAGGCCCTCCGCCCGTTCCCGCAGGGCTTCCGCGAGCTCCGGCCCCAGGTCTCCGAAGCTGCGGTGCTCTCGCCCGTACACGTACTCCGCCACTCCCCCGGAGAACACCACGGTCCGGAAGGGGCCGGACTCGGCCAGGGGAGGCGTGATCCACGGCAGGTCTGAGTCCCTGCTGCCTCCCGTGGCCACCCGCAGGACCAGGTCCGCCATGAACCGCGCCAGGCGCCGCGCCTCGTGGGCGCTCAGCCGACCGCCCACCTCCACGAGCCCGTGCAGCCCCGCCCGGGCCGCGAGCTGGCGGCCCGCCTCCTCCACCCGCACCAGTAGCCCCTGCTCGTCCCACGCCACCAGCCGCGCTCCCACGTGGAGGGCCGCGGTGTGTTCCACCCGCCCCTTGCGGCAGACCGCGAACTTGGTGGTGCCGCCGCCGATGTCCACGTTGAGCACAGGCCCGGGGCTGTCCCTGGACAGCTCTGCGGCGCCGGAGCCGTGCGCGGCCAGCAGGCTTTCAAGGTTGGGCCCTGCGGTGGCGGCCACGAACTTCCCGGCCTCCTGCGAGAACAGCTCCAGTACTGCCCGGGCGTTCTCCCGGCGCGCGGCCTCCCCCGTGGTGATGACCGCCCCCGTGTGCACGTCCTCGGGCCGCACGCCCGCCTGGGCGTAGCAGGAGCCCACGAAGCCGCCGAGCCGGTCCCCGTCGATGCGGCGGCCGTCCACGTAGGGCGTGAAGATCACCGGAGACCGGTACACCACCTCCCGCTCGGTCACCGCGTACCGGCTCGAAAGGCGCTGGCCCTGCCGTTCCAGGCGCAGCCGCGAGAACAACAGGTGAGAGGTGGAGGACCCGACGTCCACGCCCACGGTGAGCAGCTCCACCCGCTCCCCCACGTAGACCGGGACCTCGTCGTCTCCCAGGTGGATGTGGTCTTCGTCCTCGTCGTGCATGGCTGCCATCTCACCCGGCGCCGGGAACAGCCCGGCTAGACCACCCCCAAAATCGCTGGCGCGATTTTGGGGGACCCCGGTCTCATCTGGCCGGCTGCACCTTTCATGGACACGCTCCCAGAGGCTTCCGCCGAACAGGGTAGCTCGGACAAGCTCCTAGGTGCGGACCAGGAAAGCGTCCATGCGCACCTCGACCCCGTTGGCGCGACACCGCTCCACGAACATCCGGTGCACCCTCGGGTCCTGGTCCGCGTACTCGATCTGGTTGCCGCCCGCCTTGGCGTCCTTGTCCACGCCCTGGTAGTCCAGGTACCGGGTGAGCTTCCACTTGGTGCTGCCCCACCGGATGGCCAGGTACCGGGCGGGGGTGGGGCCGGTGTTGAAGTGCTGGTGCCACCACATGCCCGGCGGGACGAACAGGGTGCCCGGCTTCCACGGGATCTCCTCGAAGTCCGTGTGCTGGTCCGTCCACATGAGGCTGTAGCCCTGGCCGTGCAGGATCACCACGTGCGCTCCGGGTCCGTGCCGGTGCGCCTTTTTGTAGGTGCCCACGGGGAACTCCGACACGTGGGCGATGAGGGTGTTGTTGGCCAGCTCGAACTTCATGTGGCGGCCACCGGCGCCGCGCTCCACCCACTCGTACAGGTGCAGGTTGTACACGTCGGAGACGAAGTTGGTCTCCCAGATCTTCTGGGTGGTGTCGGGCCGGCGGTACACCGTGCCCTCGTGGGTGAAGTAGTCTGCCTCCCCCCGGAACCGGTCAGTGAAGTCGAATGCGCACCCGAACACGAAGTCCAGGTTCCTCAGGAGGTTGATCATCAACGGCGCGGTGCTGACGCCCAGGAGCCGGGCCCGCTGCTGGCCCGACCCGTTGTGCAGGCGGTGGAAGGTGTTGAGGGGGATGGCGAACACGCTCCCCCGTTGCCACTCGAAGGTCGTGCGCGCCCCTGAGTGGTTCCACACCTCACACGTGCCGCGGCCTTCCAGGACGAAGAGCACCTCCTCGAACAGGTGGTGGTCCACCGCGGTGGCCCGGCCGGGGGGCAGGTCCAGCACGTAGGCGATGTTGGTGTCCTCGGCACCCAGGAGCTGCAGGTACGCCCCCCGGGCCTCCATCCGGGCCCAGGGGGCGGTCTCCACCTCGTGCAGGTCCGGGACCGCCAGCCCCGTGACCACGGGCAGCCCCTCCTGCTGCAGGAACTGGCTGAAGGCGGTGCGCCCCCACTCCTTCGGCAGCGGCAACGGCTCCTTTTCCGGCACGGCACACCTCGCAGCTGGGTTTGGCAGGCACTCCCCAGTCTAGGGATCCCCCGCGGCGGGGAAAAGTCCGCTGTTCGGGAATCCGGAACCCAGCCCTTGTGGGTGCTGAACCGGGGGGAGACCATACTGGTGACCGTGGGGCGCGCGGTTGCCGCGCCCAATCTGACAAGGGAGGGGGGATTCCCGCATGCGGACCGTGGTGGTGGCAGGGCTCCTGGTCGTCGCGCTGCTGGCGGCTCTTCCCGCGGGGGCCCAGGCCCCGTTCGCCGGCAAGACGGTGACCATCCTCGTGGGCTACACCCCCGGCGGCGGGTACGACCGCGTGGCCCGCATCGTGGCCCGGCACCTGGGGCGCCACCTGCCCGGAAACCCCACCGTGGTGGTGCAGAACATGCCCGGGGCCAACAGCATCGTGGCCGCCAACCACCTGTACAACGTGGCCCGGGCCGACGGGTTCATGATCGGCCTGTTCAACCGGAACCTGATCCTGGGACAGCTGGTGGGCGTGGAAGGGATGCGGCTGGACATGCGCCGGTTCCAGTGGATCGGAAGCCCCGCGGAGGAGACGGACGTGTTTGCCATCCGCGCGGACCTGCCGTACCGGCACGTGCTGGACCTCCGGCGGGCGGAACCACCCCTGGCCATCGGGGCCACGGGACCGGGAGCCAACACGTACGACTTCCCCCTGGTGCTGAAGGCGTTCCTCAAGCTGAACCTGCGCATCATCAGCGGCTACCCCGGCAGCGCGGACATCATGCTGGCCATCGAGCGCAAGGAGGTGGACGGCCGGGCGGGTTCGTGGTCTTCCCTCAAGCCCTTCATCCAGCGGGGGTTGATCAGGCCCATGGTGCGCACTACGTCCGACAACCCGGAGCTGCGGGCCATCCCCGTGGACCAGGACCTGGTGACCGACGCGGTCCCCAAGGCGGTGCTGAAGCTGAGGGCCATCCCCAACAAGCTTGGCCGGCCCTTCGTGGCGGGTCCTGCGGCACCCGCGGAACTGGTGCGGGCCTACCGCGAGGCCTTCCGCAGGCTCACCCAGGACCGGGAGTTCGTGGCGGAGGCGGAGCGCGCGGGTGTGGAGGTGAGCTTCACCTCCGCGGAGGAGATCCAGAAGATGTTCGACGAGGTGTTCAGCACCCCGCCCGGGGTGGTGCGGGTGTTCAAGGAGTTCTTCCGGTTCGAGTAGAAGGGCAGGGCGCACGGGGAAAGGAGGCGGGGCATGGTCCGCGGGAGACTGGTAGCGGCGGCCGGAACGCTCCTCGCAGTCCTGTGGGCGCTGGGCGGGTCGGCCCTGGGGCAGGCCTCGTTCGCGGGAAAGACGGTGGTCCTGCTGGTCGGTAACCCCCCGGGAGGCGGTTACGACCGCCTGGGCCGGGTGGTGGCCCGTCACCTGGGCCGCCACCTGCCGGGCAACCCTACGGTGGTGGTGCAGAACATGCCGGGCGCGGCCGGGGTGGTGGCGGCGAACCACCTGTACAACGTGGCCAAGCCGGACGGCCTCACCTTGGGGCTGTTCAACCAGAACATGGTGTTCGGCCAGCTGCTGGGGGTGGAGGGGCTGCGGGCCGACATGCGGCGCTGGCAGTGGGTCGGTAGCGTGACCCGGGAGACCGACGTGTTCACCATCCGGGCGGACCTCCCCTACCGACACGTGACGGAGCTGCGGCGCGCAGACCCACCCGTGGCCATCGGCGCCACCGCCCCGGGTTCCGGTTCCTACGACTTCCCCCTGGTGCTGAAGGCGTTCTTGAAGCTCAACGTGCGCATCGTGAGCGGCTACCCCGGTCGGTCCGACATCATGCTGGCCATCGAGCGCAAGGAGCTGGACGGGGTCGCGGGGTCGTGGTCGTCCATGAAGCCCTTCGCCCAACGCGGGCTGGTCCGGGTGCTGGTGAAGACACCGTCGGACAACCCGGAGCTGCGCGACGTGCCCTCGGACGTGGACTTGGTCAGCGAGCCCACCCACAAGGCGGTGCTGCAGCTGCACGCGGTGCCCAACCGCATCGGCCGCCCGTTCGTCCTCCCACCGGGTGTGCCCGGGGACGTGGTGCGGGCCTACCGTGAGGCGTTCCGCAAGCTGGCAGACGACCCGGCGTTCCGGGCCGAGGCGGAACGTCTGGGGTTCGAGGTGGTGTACACCTCGGGGGAACAGTGCCTGCGGATCGTGGAGGAAGTACTGGCGAGCCCTCCGGGGGTGGTGCGGATCTTCAAGTCGTTCTTCCGGTTCGGGGAATAGCACGTCCACGGGAGGGGTGACGGCTCCGATGGTGGAAGCCCTACTGGACGGCCTGTTTCGGGTGCTCCAGCCCAACGCCTTGCTGTACATGATGCTGGGGGTGTTCATCGGGTTCTGGGTGGGGATCCTGCCCGGGCTCGGTGGCACCGTGACCCTGGCCCTCATGCTGCCGTTCGTGTACGGGATGGATCCCGTGCAGGCCTTCGCCTTCCTGCTGGGCATGCACTCGGTGGTGGCCACCACGGGAGACATCACCAGCATCCTGTTCGGGATCCCGGGCGAGGGGCTGAGCGCCGCCCTGGTCCTGGACGGGTACGCCATGACCAAGCGGGGGGAAGCGGGCCGGGCGCTGGGCGCCAACCTCATCAGCTCCCTCATCGGCGCCCTGGTGGGCGCGGCGGCGCTGGCGGTATCCATCCCGGTGGTGAGGCCGTTGGTCCTGAGCTTCGGAGCGCCGGAGCTGTTCATGCTGGCGGTGATGGGCATCGCCTTCATCGCCTCCCTCAGCGGGCGCGGAGCCCGGGGGCTGGCCCGGGGTGTGGCGGCAGGAGCCCTGGGTCTGCTGGTGAGTTCCGTGGGCCAGGACCCGCAGGCAGGGATCCTGCGCTACACCTTCGGGCAGCTGTACCTGTGGGGCGGAGTCGACATCGTCCCCGCGGTGGTGGGGTTGTTCGCCATCCCCGAGATTCTGGACCTCATGGTGCGCGGGGGTTCCATCGCGGCCACCACCCCGGCCGGCAAGCTCACGGGGGTGTGGGAAGGGGTCAAAGACTGCTTCCGCCACTTCGGGCTCACCCTGCGTTGTAGCCTCATCGGGGCGTTCATCGGCATCATGCCGGGCCTGGGCGGCGGGGTGGCGCAGTGGATCAGCTACGGGCACGCGGTCCAGAGTGCGAAGACCGCGGAGGAGCGGGCCCGGTTCGGGAAGGGCGACGTACGGGGGGTCGTGGGCCCCGGCGCGGCGAACAACTCCAAGGAAGGGGGTGCCCTGATCCCCACGGTGGCCTTCGGCGTCCCGGGAAGCTCCTCGATGGCGGTGCTGCTGGGAGGGTTCTTCCTCACGGGGCTGGTGCCGGGACCGGACATGCTCACCCGCTACCTGCCCGTGACGTACTCCATGGTGTGGACCCTGGTCCTGGCCAACGTGGTCACCGTGGCCCTGTGCTTCCCCCTGCTGCCGTACCTGGCACGCCTGACCACCATCCGGGCCACGCGGTTGGTGCCCTTCCTGCTTCTGCTGGTGTTCGTGGGGGCCTACACCAGCAACAACAGCTGGGGGGACATCGTGGTGGCGGTCGCCTTCGGCGTCCTGGGCTACGCCATGGTTCGGTTCGGATGGCCCCGGGCGCCCCTCGTGCTGGGGCTGGTGCTGGGCGACATCGCGGAGCGGTACCTGTGGATCTCCGTGGCCCGGTACGGGTGGGACTGGCTCGGCCGGCCGGGGGTGGTGGTCCTGATGGTGCTGACGCTGTCGGTGCTGCTGGTCCCCTTCTTCCAGGAGTGGAAGGAGCGACGCGCCGGCTACACCCTGCGGGAGGCGGCCCATGCCGAGTGACCGGGAACGGAGCGTGCCGGAGGCGGTGTTTGCCGCGGTGCTGCTGGCGGTCGGGCTGGCGGCCATGGCACAGACCTGGCCGTGGCCCATCAAGGCGGCCCTGTACCCGCGGACCATGGCTGCAGCCCTGGTGGTGGCGTCCGCGGCGTGCTGCGGGCTGGCCCTGCTGGGCAGGGGGGAGCGGCCGGGAAGCCGGGTGGATCTGGAGTTCACCAGCGACCTGCCACCGGACGCCCTGCGCCGGCGGACCCTGGGTGCGTGCGGTTGGATCGGGGGATTCCTGGCGGCGGGCTGGCTGGTGGGGTTGCTGCCGGCTATGGTCCTCACGGTGCTGGCCTACCTGCGGTGGGCGGGGAGGGAGACCTGGCGGTTCTCCCTGGTGACCACCGCGGTCACCTGGGCGGCCCTGGAAGGCTTCTTGGTTCGGTTGCTGCACCTGCCCATCCCCACCGGGGTGCTGGCATCCTGGATCCCACGATGACCAAGCCCACGTGGAAGGAACCCGCGGGCGAGCAGCGGGCCGGGTACGGGCGGTGGAAGCGGCCGCCGTCGGTGTACGACCGCTTCATGGAGTCAGAAGGGATCCCCATCTACCGGGGCATCGGGGTGCGGCGGGTGCAGGACCTGGAGCTGCGCCCCTGGCCGCGTCTGGGTGGGCGCGGGGCGTACGTGCAGCTGTACGGCACCGAGGGGATCTGGGGGATGTACGTGGTGGAGATCCCGCCGTCCGGCGCCCTGGAGGTGGAGCGGCACCTGTACGAGGAAGTGGTGTACGTGGTCGAAGGACGCGGCGCCACGGAGGTGTGGGTGCGGGAGGGCAGCCGGCGGGAGGTGTTTGAGTGGCAGCCGGGGTCGCTGTTCACCGTGCCCCTCAACACCTACCACCGGTTCGCCAACGGCCTGTCCAGCGCGCCCGCCCTCCTCCTCGTGGGCACCACGGCCCCCATGGTCATGAACCTGTTCAACAGCGTGGAGTTCGTGTTCAACTGTCCGTACGTGTTCCGGGACCGGTACGAAGAGGAGTCCGAGGACTACTTCCGGCCCAAGTTGGACGAGCTGGAGCCGGACCCCTACCGGGGCCTGGCCATGGTGCGCACCAACTTCGTACCGGACGTGCGAACCCTGGAGCTCCCTCTGGACAACCGCCGCTCGCCGGGCTCCCGGCGGCTGGAGCCGCACCTGGACCGGAACGTGTTCTACCTGTGGGTGGGACAGCACGAGAGCGGCCGGTACTCCAAGGCGCACGCCCACGAGTCCGCGGCCGTGCTCATCTGCGTGCAGGGGAAGGGCTACACGTACGCGTGGCCCCGGTCCGTGGGCACACGTCCGTGGGAGACCGGACAGGCACACCGGGTGGTCCGGCAGGACTACGAACCGGTGGGCCTGGTGAGCGCTGCGCCCATGGGCGGGGAGTGGTTCCACCAACACTTCAGCGTGGGCAGAGAGCCGTTGCGCTTGATGGCGTGGTTCGGGCCGTTCGGCCGCGGAACCGGCCGGGAGCCGGGCCGCCCGGGGGAGGAGGTCCTGGACAAGAACGCCATGGACCTCACGGAGGGCGGGTCCGCCATCCCGTACTGGGACGAGGACCCTTACATCCGGAGGGAGTACGAGGAGACCCTGCGCCGGGAAGGGGTGGCCTTCCGCATGGAGGAGCGCTTCTACCGGCGTCCGGAGGGGCTGAACACGGTGGCGGCGGAGGAGCGGCGTTGAGCCTGCGGGTGGAGCACCTTTCGCTGCGGTACGCCACCGGGGTGGAGGTCCTGCAGGACGTCACCCTGGAGGTACAGCCGGGCGAGTTCGTGTCGGTGGTGGGGCCCAGCGGGTGCGGAAAGTCTACCCTGCTGAACGTGGTGGCGGGGCTGGTGGACCGCAGGCTGGACGTGGAGCGCCTGGGCCGGGTGACGTGGAACGGAAGGGAGATCCGGACCGCGGGGGACTGGGCGGGCGAGTTGGGCTACGTGTTCCAGCGGGACACGCTGCTGCCGTGGTTCACCCTGCAGCAGAACGTGGAGCTGGGCCTGCGGATCCGGGGGGTGGCGCGGGACCGGCGGGAACGGCGCGTGCGGGAGCTGGTGCGCATGGTGGGGCTGGAGGGGTTCGAGGGGGTGTTCCCCCACCAGCTGTCGGGGGGCATGCGGCAGAGGGCGCAGCTGCTGCGAACCCTGGCCTACGAGCCCAAGGTGATCCTCATGGACGAGCCCTTCGGGGCGCTGGACGCCCACACGCGCCTGGGGCTGCAGCGAGAGGTCACGGAGATGTGGGCGCAGCTGCGCAACACGGTGCTGTTCGTCACCCACGACCTGACGGAAGCCATCGTGATGGCGCAGCGGGTGGTGCTGCTGTCGCACCGGCCAGGGCGGGTGGTGCAGGTGTACGAGGTGCCGTTCCCCTACCCGCGGGACCCCATCGAGCTGCAGGGCCGGCGGGAGTTCGCCCTGCTGCACGCGGAGATCTGGCAGGGCCTGGCCCGGGAGTTCCGGGCGCAGGACCGAGAGCGGGAAGCGGAACGGCGGGGGGCTTAGTGGCCGCGGTCGAGCTGGAGCGCGCGGCGGCGGCAAAGCCGCGCACCGTCCGGCGCACGACGGTGGTGTCGGGGAGCTGGGGCCTGCGGGCCCTGGCGGTGGCGGCGGCGGTGGCCGCATGGGGAGCGGGGACGGGCGGGCTGGGCTGGCGCCCCTTGCCGCCGGCGTTGTTGCCGAGCCCCTTGGAGACGTGGCAGAGCCTGGTGGCGTACGCGCGGTCGGGGCTGCTCGCCCTGGACGTGGGCCGCACGCTGACGCAGGCGTTTCTGGGCCTGGGGTTGGGGATGGTGGTGGGGACCGGAGTGGGGGTGGCGCTGGCGTACGCCCGACGGCTGGGCGACGCCCTGGAGCCGCTCCTGGCGGCCCTGAACTCCCTGCCGCGGGTGGCGGTGGCGCCGCTTTTGATCATCTGGTTCGGCCTGGGGATCACCTCCAAGGTCCTGCTGGCGTTCTTCACGGTGGTGTTCGTGGTCTTCATGAACACCTACGCGGGGGTGCGCAGCGTGGACCCCGACTTGGTGCGGGCGGTGCAGGCCATGGGCGGGGACGGCCGCCACGTGGCGCGGTGGGTGGTGCTCCCGTGGGTGGCCAGCTGGGTGTTCGCGGCCCTGCGCACCAGCATTAGCCTCGCGTTGGCGGCCACGGTGACCGGGGAGTTCGTGGGCTCCACGCACGGGCTGGGCTACCGCATGGTCCTGGCCACGGGCGTGCTGGACACGCCCCGGGTGTTCGCCATCCTGCTGGTGCTGATGACGGTGGGCTACGCGGTGGTGGAGGCCGCGCGGCGGGTGGAAGCCTACCTGCTGCGGTGGAGGCCCGAGGTGACCGTGTGAAAGGGGGGAAGCCCGTGAACGCGCGTCGGTTTGCGGTCTGGCTGTTCGCGGCGGCGGTGGTGGCGCTGGCAGTGCCGGCTCCCGGGCAGGTGCGGTACCGGCTGCAGATGGCAGGGGTGCTGTCGTACGAGCAGAACCTCCCGGTGTTCGCAGCCCTGGCGCAGGGGTTCTATGACCAGGAGGGGGTGGAGGTCACGCGGCTGGTGTTCGGGTCCGGCGGGGCCATGCGCACCGCCATGATGGCCAAGGAGTTCGACTTCGGCTACTTCGCCTTCGTGCACGTACCCCTGGCGCGCCTGGGCGGCTCCCCGTGGAAGGCGGTGCTGGCGCTGCACGACCGGGAGATCTTCAGCCTGGTGGTGCGCAACGAGCTCCGGGACCAGGTCAAGCGGGTGGAGGACCTGAGGGGAAGGGCGGTGGGCTTCTCCCTGCCCGGTGCGGGGTCGTGGATGGCGGCCAACGTGTTCCTGCGCAAAGCCGGGCTGGACCCCGAACGGGACGTGCGGTTTCTCCCCCTTGGCGGGGACCCCGGGGTGATCTACAGCGCCATCCGCACCGGCCGGGTGGACGCCTTCTCCGCGTGGGAGCCCACCACCACCCGCGTCCTCCTGGAAGGCCTCGCGTACGCCCTGGTCCGGGCGTGGGCCGAGCGGGACCACCGGGAGTGGTACGGGTCCGACAAGGCGCTGTCCCTGATGCTGGTGACCCGGGAGGACGTGATCCAGCGGGACCCCGACCTGGTGGGCCGCATCGTGCGCGCCACGCGGAAGGGCCTCGACTACGTGCGGGCCACCAGCCCGGAGCGGCTGGCCACGGAGCTCATGGACCATCCCCGCACCCGGGAGTACTTCACGGGCCTTGCGCGGCCGTTCGTGGTGGAGATGTTCCGGAAGATCCGCGGGGGCTTCGGCACCGGGTGCCTGAGCCGGAGGGGGTTCGAGGCGGAGATGCGTCTGGCGGTGCAGTACCAGGTGGTGCGGCAGCCCATCACGTTTGAGGAGTTCGCGGACACCCGGTGGGCCGGGGCGTGTCCGTAGGGACGGCCATGAGGGAGCGCAGCCGGCTGGAACGGCTGGTGGCGGACGTGCGGCAGGGCTGGATCCCCGCCGCCGTCTACAGCGACCGCGAGGTGTTCGAGGAAGAGGTGGACCGCGTGTTCGGCCGCGCGTGGGTGTACCTGGCCCACGACTCGGAGATCCCCGAGCCCGGGGACTACGTGGTGCGGCGGGTGGTCCACGACTCCTTCATCGTGGTCCGGGACGAGCACGGGGTGGTGCGGGTGCTGGCGAACGTCTGCCGGCACCGGGGGATGCAGGTCTGCCGGGCGGAACGGGGCAACGCCAGCCACTTCCGCTGCCCGTATCACGGCTGGACGTACCGCAACACCGGCCACCTGGTGGGCGTGCCCTTCCACGAGGACGCGTACGGCGGGGACCGGGAGTTCCCGAAAGCGGAGTTCGGGCTGCTCAGCCCGCCGCGGGTGGCCTCGTACAACGGGCTGATCTTCGCCAGCCTGGACCCGGACGCTCCCGCTTTGGAGGACTACCTGGGGGGCTTTCGGTACTACCTGGACTTCTACACCCGCCAGAGCCCTGCGGGGCCAGAGGTGCACGGCCCGCAGCGGTGGCGGGTGCGGGCCAACTGGAAGATCGGCGCGGAGAACTTCTGCGGGGACACCTACCACACCCCCCACACCCACCAGAGCATCGCGGAGATCGGACTGTTCGCGGAGCATCGGCCCAGCAAGCGGAAGGAAGGCGTGGTGTACTTCGCGGACCGGGGCGGCGGCACCACGTACAAGTTGCCCCCGGGCTCTTTTGAAGAGCGGCTGCGGTCCGTGGGGTACCCCGACGAGATGGTGGAGCGCATGGCGCACACGTGGTCCGCGGAACAGCGCGCCCTGGTGGCGGAGGCCGGCTTCATGGTGTCCGCGGCCACCCTGTTCCCGAACCTGAGCTTCGTGCACAACTGGCCGCGGGCGCGTGAAGGCGGGCCGCCGGTCCCCTTCATCTCCATCCGCCTGTGGCAGCCCGTGGCCGCGGACGAGACCGAGGTGTACTCCTGGTTCGCGGTGGACCGGCTGGCGCCCGAGGAGTTCAAGCGGGACTCCTACCGGTCGTACCTCCTGTCCTTCGGGACGTCGGGCATGTTCGAGCAGGACGACGTGGAGAACTGGACCTCCATCACCGCGGTGGCCTCGGGCCGGTGGTCGGGTCAGATCCGGCTGCACAACCGTATGGGCCTGTCCCGGGAAGGACGGCTCCTGCGGCCGCCCCTGGACGGGTGGCCCGGTCCGGGCCGGGCGTTCCAGGGGTTCGGGGAGTACAACCAGCGCGCCCTGCTGGAGGTGTGGTGCGACTACATGACGGGCGCGCGGGAGGAAGCGCGGGTGTGAGGGCGGTGCAACCGGACGAGGAGCTGGAGCGGGTCGGTAGTGGAGAGGCGGACTACCACGCGGTGGTGGACTTCCTGCACCGGGAGGCGGAGCTGCTGGACGAGCGGCGGTGGCGGGAGTGGCTGGCGCTGCTGGCCGAGGACGTCACGTACGAGATGCCCGTGCGGGTGACCGGTGCCCGCAGCCTGGAGAGCAGCGTGCTCCCGGACATGGACCACTTCCGGGAGGATCACTTCACCCTGCGCAAGCGGGTGGAGCGGCTGGAGACCGAGTACGCGTGGACCGAGGATCCTCCCTCCCGCACCCGCCACGTGGTGACCAACGTCCGGGTGTTCCGGTCGCCGTCCGGGGAGTTGGTGGCCCGCTCCTACCTCCTGCTGTTCCGCAGCCGCGGGGACACCCGAGACCCGGAGTGGGTGTGCGCGGAGCGCACCGACCGTCTGCGCCGTACCGAGGACGGCCTGCGCCTGGTCGCGCGGCGGGTGGTGGTGGACGAGTCGGTGCTGCGCACGCAGAACCTGGCCATCTTCCTGTGAGCAGGACGGGGGGGAGGACACGGTGGAGTTCGAGCTGGCCAACGAGTTTGCGGTGGTCCGGGTTCGACGGCGGAGGACCCGCAACGGAGAGCGGCTGGAGATCGAGTCGCCGCGCCTGGGCCGGCGGGTCTCCCTCTGCCCCGTGGAGCTGGAGAGCCTGACCTGGCAGACACCCGAGACCTTCTCCCGGTTCCTCGCCACCCCCTTCGGGCCGGAGGAGGAGATCTGAGGCGTGGGCTGGTTGGACGGCAAGGTGGCCCTGGTGGTGGGAGGCGGGTCCGGGATCGGCCGGGCGGTGGTGGAGGCGTTCGTGGCAGAGGGCGCGCGGGTCGGGGTGTTGGAGCAGGACCCCGACCGCGCCGGGCGGCTGGAGGGCTACGGGGAACGGGTGTGCCCGGTGGTCGGGGACGCCACCCGGTGGGAGGACAACGTGCGGGCCGTGGCGGCCACCGTGACCGCCTTCGGGGGGCTGGACGTTCTGGCCACCTTCGTGGGCGTGTTCGACTTCTACACCAGGCTGGAGGAAATCCCCCCGGAGCGCCTGCTGCCCGCGTGCGAGGAGGTGTTCCGTACCAACGTGGCCAGCTACCTCCTGAGCACCAAGGCAGCCCTGCCGCAGCTGTTCCGCAGGCCCGGCAGCAGCGTGGTGTTCACCGTCTCCACCTCGGGGTTCTACCCGGGCCGCGGAGGCGTGCTGTACGTGGCGTCGAAGTTCGCGGTGCGGGGGTTGGTGGTGCAGCTGGCTCACGAGCTGGCCCCGCGGGTGCGGGTGAACGGGGTGGCGCCCGGAGGGACCCTGGGGACTTCCCTGCGGGGGGTGGCGGCCCTGGGTCTGTCGGGTCGGAGTCTCGCGGACCTACCGGGTCGAGAGGAGGAACTGCAACGGCGCACTCCCCTGCGGGTCGCCCTCCGGCCCGAGGACCACGCCGCGGCGTACGTGTACCTGGCTTCCGACCGGGCCCGGGGAGTGACGGGGACCATTCTGCACTCCGACGGCGGGGTCGGGGTGCGCGGGTAGGAGGTCGGCGTGAGGGCGGACGAGGTTCGCGCGCTGGTGGCCTTGGCCTCACAGGTCTTGGGCGTGGAGGACCACGGGGACCTGGTGTGGGGCCACGTGTCGGTGAGGGACCCCGCGGGGCGGGGCGTCTGGATGAAAGCCGCGGGCTGGGGGTTCGAGGAGGTGGACTCCGAGCGGGTGCTCCTGGTGGGCTGGGACGGTGAGGTGCTGGAGGGCTCCGGCCGCCGGCACGCAGAGTACCCGATCCACACGGAGGTGATGCGGGCGCGGCCAGACGTGCAGTGCGTGGTCCACACCCACGCACCCGCCGCGGTGGCCTTCGCGAGCCTGGGAGAACCCTTGCGGCCCATCTCCCACGAGGGCACGTTTTTCGTGCCGCCCGACGTGGCCCGCTTCACCCTCACGGGGGACCTGATCCTCACCCGGGAGCTGGGCCAGGCGCTGGCGCAGACCCTGGGGGAGCGGAACGCGGCCCTGCTGGTGCACCACGGCATCGTCACCGTGGGGCCCGACGTCCCGACCGCGGTGGTGGGCGCCATCCTCCTGGAGCGGGCGTGCCGCAAGCAGCTCATGGCCATGGCGGCAGGCCCCCTGCGGACGTGGTCCAGCGACGAGGAGGCGCTGCGTAAGCGGCAGCACTGCTACCCGCCGGAGCTGGTGCGGCAGGCGTGGGACTACCTGGTCCGCCGGGCGGCGGAGCGGAGCCGGGCCGGCGTGACCGCGTAAAGGGGGTGGAGCCGTGTTGGAGGTGAGCGCGAGGCCTCTGACCGGGGCTGAGTACCTGGAGAGTCTGCGGGACGGGCGGGAGGTGTACATCCACGGGGAGCGGGTGCGGGACGTGACGACGCACCCCGCGTTCCGGAACGCGGCCCGCTCCATCGCGCGGCTGTACGACGCGCTGCACGACCCCGAGTTCCGGGACGTGCTGACCGCCCGCGACCGCTTCGGGATTCTGACCCACAAGTTCTTCAAGCCGAGTTACTCCCCGCAGGAGCTGCTGGAGGCGCGGGACGCCATCGCCTGTTGGGCCCGCTTGACGTACGGGTTCATGGGCCGGACCCCGGACTACAAGGCTTCCTTCATGGCCACCCTGGGGGCGGCGCCGGAGTTCTACGAGCCCTTCGCGGACAACGCCGCCCGGTGGTACCGGGAGTACGCCACCCGGGTGCTGTTCCTGAACCACTGCCTGGTCAACCCGCCCGTGGACCGCACCAAGAAGGCCCACGAGGTGGAGGACGTGTTCCTGCGGGTGGTGCGGGAGACGGACGCGGGGATCGTGGTGCGGGGTGCGAAGATGCTGGCCACCGCTTCGGCCCTCACCCACGCCACCTTCGTCGCCCAGAACAGCGCCAGCGCCGCCATGCTGGAGAAGGGCAAGGCGGAGGACTACGCCCTGGTGTTCATCGCGCCCATGG
>VAPR01000728.1_pt1 | contig 19570 bp, 12 predicted proteins | sample 3380701 | NCBI WGS metagenome assembly VAPR01 (sample SAMN11536904, study PRJNA540576) | hot springs metagenome | isolation source: hot spring wet sediment | place: Spain: Lobios | collected 2014-01 | reverse complement strand
GAGGTTCTCCCTCCTATTCGCTGAGACCGCACACGACCATGAAGCAGCCCAAGGTGTCCGGAGCTTCTCCCGAAGGCTGCCGCTCGTCAGTATTCCCAGGGTTGTGCGCTTGCCACCGCTTCGTACTGACTGGCAGAGGATCACCATCAGGGAGGAAACCGTCGTGGCTCAGAGGACACGAGGCAGCCGACAGAGATCAGACAACCACGGGCGCAAGGAGACGATAGGAAACGCCGGGTAGCCACACCGTGGGGAGCACCAGACGCCTCCGACCGAAGGGGCTCAGCTGCGGCAGGGCTTCTGCACAGCCCTACCGGAGGATGGGAGGCAATCCGGCACAGTCGGCCTGCTTCCGGGCACCGGCCACCTTCACTCCTGGACGACCAGGACAGTGGCAAGCGTTGGGTCACTGGCACCATTGAAGCGCATGCCTGCGGCAATTCCCGCCTCAAGGAACTCGACGACCTCACGGCGGATCGCCTCACCTGGTGCGACGACTGGAATGCCTGGCGGGTAAGGGGTGATCGGTTCAGCAGCGATGCGATCCACTGCACGCGCGAGCGGTACACGCTCGGTCGGTGCGAAGAAAGCTTCACGAGGGGTCAGAACTTGCGGTGCTCCTGTCACGATCGGCCCGGTCGCCCGTAGCAAGGCGACAAGCCCGCTGACCGCCATGTCGCGTCGTTGCGCACCCTGCTCGCGAGCCAGTGCGGTAAAGGCACGGACGAGCGCCTCGATCGTCTCTGGCGTATCGCCGAGCGTCAGCAAGCAGACGACGCTCACCAGATCAGCCATCTCGGCAGCAACACCGTGGTCGCGCCGCAAGCGTCGCTTCGCCTCCAGGCCGGTCAGGCCGAGCCCCTGAACATCTACCACCAGGCGCGTCCGATCGAAACCTGCACCGGGTCGGTCAGCGACGATCTCTGGGCCGAGAACGCGCAGGCCGGGGATCGCCGCAAGTGCTGCGCGGGCACGTTCTGCCAGTTCGAGTGTTCGGGCGAGGAGCTGCTCTCCCTCCAATGCCAGCCGTCGTCGTGTAGCATCGAGCGATGCGTACAGGAATGCAGCAGGACTCGTCGTCTGCACCATGGCCACGGTGGCGCGGAGGCGTGCCGGATCGACCAGCTGCCCGGCAATGAGCAAGAGAGCAGTCTGTGTGAGTGCGCCCGCCAGCTTGTGCAGGCTGGTAACCGCCAGATCGGCACCCGAGGGGATTGCCGCTGGCGGGAGCTCTGGGTGGAACGGCAGATGGGGCCCCCAAGCCTCATCGACGAAGAACGGCACCCCGCGCTCATGACAGATCGCAGCCAAGCGAGGAAGGTCACTCGTGACACCGGTGTAAGTCGGACTCACGACCGCGACCGCTGTTGCATCAGGGTGCGCAGCAAGGGCCTGCTCGACCGACTCAGGAGCCACATCGAGCAACATTCCACTCTCGCAGTGCACTTCGGGGACGACGTAGACCGGTCGCGCGCCACTGAGCACGAGGCCAGCGAGCAACGACTTGTGCATCGCGCGGGTCACGACGATCGGCCGGCCTGGTCGACCAAGTGTCAGCAGCGCTGCAAGGTTCCCGGTCGTACTCCCGTTGACGAGGAAGACCGCGTCGCGCGCCTGCCAGAGTCGGGCAGCCAATCGCTCGGCCTCCTCCAGAGGATCGCTACTGAGATGGCTGTCGTACGTGCCGCCGTCGTGGGGAATGTCGAGCTGTAAAGCACGAGCACCGAACACCGCACAGAACTCCGGCGGCGCTCCGCGCCCTTGCTTGTGCCCGGGTGTCGAGAAAGGAACGACCCCCTCGTCGAGATAGGCGACCCACTGCCGTAAATACGGTGCTGCACGCTGCTCGTCGTCCACGCCACCGCCCTCCCGGACGCGATCACCGAAGGGTCGAGTATACCCCCAATCGCTCGAGCCGTCCGGATTGCGCTCTACCGTTGGCACCCGATCGTCACGCGCGTGTTCTTCTCTCAGACGAGCATGTGCCCATGGGAGGCTCCTTACGGTGCCCGGTAGACACGTCGCAGAGGGAGGTGCATAATGGCATTCGATACGGCCCACGTTGTGGGTGGCAGAACGCGGAGCGCGCCGTGGCAGAACAGCCGACACGCGACCAATTCCAGCCCGACGATGAGCTGTTCGAAGCGATCCAGCGTTTCCTCGCGGAGCAGTCGTCCGACACGATTGATGCGGAGCTCCGCCGTGCTCTGTCCGAAGCACGTCGGTTCATTGACCAGGAATTGCGGGATCGCCCAGAGTATGAGCGGATGCTCCGTGCACTTGAGCGGGTAATTGAGGACGAGTTCCCAGGCGCATTCACGGCTCCAGTGCGAACTCGCCTGGCCGAACTCCTCTACCGCTACGGGCTTGCGCACTATTGGCTAGTCCAGGGGCGGGAACTCCCAGAATGGCTCGCTCCCGCCGAGGAAGGCGAGGAAGCTGGCGAAGCTCCTCCAGAAGAAGCCCGCCCATTGGTGATCTACGATATCTGGTTCCCCCAGGACATCGCGCTTGAGCATGCTGATGATGGCTACTACCTGCACATCAGTGACGGACGAATCGATCTCTCGCTCTACTTGGGAGAAGAGCCGAACGAGCGCGGTGCACTCACTGACCTCCTTGGCCATTATCGGTTCGCCTTAACTCATGCGCCACATGGTGAACCGGCGGAACCGAGCGATCGCCTCACTCCGGTCTTGACGGTCGAACTCGACTACAGCGGCTCCGAGCTCGTCGAGGCCAACGACCATGTGGACGTGCTGTTCCTTGACCCGCAGGGTGAGCCGATCGTCCGGATGCACGCTCGGGCCGCCGAGCTCCGTCTCATCGTAGAAGAACTCCAGGCGATTGGCCGGGACGGTGGGTTCTGACTCTGATGGGGATGGTCGTTCTCGCGTGAGAGCCGGGCCCTTCTCGGTGCAGAGAATCGCCTCCGTCCCTGGCCGGACAGTGGCAAGGCATCACACCACACGTCCACAGCGGGGACAAAAGACCTCGGCCTCGCTGATATCCGCATGACAGTAGGGGCACCGCCCACCTGCAGGACGCGGTGCGGCCGGTGTTGCTGGGCGAGCCAGCACCGCAGTCTCCTGGTTCGCAAGATCGCTTACCTCTCGTCCACCGGTATCGCTGCGTTCAGGACTCGAACGCAGGGGACGCGTCGGCTCTTCAGCGGGACGTACCGGCTCGGTCTTATAGGCCACTGCCGACGCACGATAGCTCGATGGCACACGTGGGGGAAGCGGCCGTGTCGGAGTATGCTGGAGCGCAAATTCTGCCTCACCGCGGCTGACCTCGACCTCCTCTTCGACGGCCCGTGCGCCAAACACTGCCGCCACCGCAATCACTGGTAGACCTAGGACAGCTCCGGCCAGCAGCACCCAAGGCATGCTTTCGCTTAGGATCCGGGCGACGAGTGCCTGCTCGAAGAGACCAGAAGGTAGACCACCAAGGAGATAGAGCCGGATCGCCCGCAAGGCAAAGCCGAGGAGAAGCGTCCCGTTTGCGAAGGCAACCAGCGCACCCAGTAAGCGCCCGATGAGTCCGGGTTGTGGCGTAAGGATGACCGCGCTCGAACCGTAGCCGATCAAGAACGTACAGGCTACGAGCAGCAGCACTGCTGCCAGAAAGCTCGCGGCCCCCTCCCCTAACCCAGTCCGGTCAGCAAGGTCGAGACCCCACGGTTGCGCCCAGAACTCGCCAAGCGCAAAACCGAGCAGGATCCCAAGCGTCACGAGCACCTCGCGCGCCGCACCGCGCCAGAACCCGATCGGGACGAAGAGTGCCAGTAACACCAGGAGGAGGATGTCGAGAACGAGATAGAGCGTCACAACCAGTCCCACCCCGCGGCAGCTTGCCGACTCCGCGCCAAGCCTACCACGTGTCGGACACCCTTCGATACCTGTCCAGCCGTCAGCCGTACCACCCGGGATGAGACGAGTGCAACGGGACCGGCTTCTTTCTGCCTGAGCTGCCCCAAACGTCCTCTGTCACTCTGCCACAACCCAAGCCGTGAGCAACACGCACCATGCGGTGGCACACGTTCCCTCAACGAGTCACGAGTTTCCTGCCTCGCAGGCCTCGCAAGGAGGTGGGGAGCACGCCGGGCGGCCGACCTCTGGATACCACGTCGGTCACCGGGCGAGTTGGAACACACCCGCGAGGACGTCGCGGAGAAGGCGTGTCGGACGAACATCGCGCATGAGCTCGCGGACGATCGCGCGATACTTCTGTGCCTTTGGTGTGCCGTCCACCGTCAAGTAGTGCTGGAATGCCCGCGCGAGCGCCTCGGGATACTCACGGAGGAGATACGGTCGCTGGTGTACAAATGGGGTCACATTACGGATGGTTTCCAGATCAGACAGAATAAAGCTTTCCTCAAGCTTCTGCCAGTACCGGCTGAGAGCGAACGCCGAAAAATCGCCAGCAGCACGAGCTTCCAGGATTGTCTCGGCAGCCAGCTTGCCAGAGATCATGGCAAAGTTGGAGCCCTCACGACTCAAGGGATTGACAAAACCGGCCGCATCCCCAACGACGAGTGCACCGTCAGTGAAAAGGGTGGGCAGAGCTCGCCAGCCACCTTCGGGGATGAGGTGCGCACTGTACTCGACGAGTTCCGCCCCTTCAAGCAACGGCGCAATCGCTGGGTGTCGCTTAAAACGGTCAAGCAGATCACTCACATTGACCTCGTGGGTGATGAGGTCGCTCAACAGCGCACCCGTACCGACCGACACCGTGTCGCGGTTCGTATACAGAAAGCCGTAGCCAAGCAGACCACCGGTGGAAGCACCGAACGCCTCGATTGCCACCCCCTGCCCCGGTGGGACTCCAAATCGCCGCTCAATCTCTGTTTCCGAGAGTCGCAGGAGTTCCTTGGCAACGAGCGCTTGCTCTTCCGGCCGCCACTCGCGGGCTAGCCCCGCTTTCTGGGCCAAGAGAGAGTTCGCCCCATCGGCCAGAATGACAACGTCCGCATACAGCTCGCCTTGTTCGCCTGCACGAACACCAACAATCCGGCCATCTTCCCAAAGGACATCCTCGACTGTCACACCAGTCGCCAGGAGCGCACCGGCGTTCTCTGCCTGTTGCGCAAACCAACGGTCCCACTCAGCCCGCAGAACACTAAAGGCATTATAGGGCGGCTGCCCAAAGGCCGGCGTTCGGTAGGTCACACCGAGAGCGTCCTCATCGGTCAGGAGGAGATACCGCTGCTCGACAATCGCGCGCTCGAGTGGTGCCTCGCGCCAGAAGCCGGGAACGAGCTCCTCGGTCGGTTGACGATAGAGGATCCCGCCCATGACGTTCTTTGCGCCGGGATAGGCCCCACGCTCGAGCACGACAACTTCCACACCGGCACGTGCAAGCGTCAGTGCCGCCGCAACACCGGCTGGGCCTGCCCCAACAACGATAACCTCAACACGCTCTTGGCTCATCCTCAGCGCCCTCGCCGTTCGCGGAGCCGAGCAATCAAGCGGGGAACCACCTCGTTCCAATCAGCAATCAGGGCAAAGTCGGCCATCTTGACCAGTGGTGCGTTGGGATCCCGGTTGATGACGACAATCGTCTCACTGCCCTGCATACCAACAGTGTGCTGTACCGCACCGGAGACTCCGACCCCGAGATAGAGCCGCGGTCGCACCTGTTTCCCCGTCTGCCCTATCTGCTCTGCATGTGGCCGCCAGCCCAGGTCACTGACTGCTCGTGTACAGCCGAGTGCCCCGCCCAACAGCTCGGCGAGTTCGGCGAGCTGCGCAAATCCCTCCGGCCCGCCGACACCGCGTCCCCCAACCACCACGACAGGAGCATTCTCCAGATCGACCTGCCCACGTGGCTTCTCGACCATCCGCGTCACCCGTGCACGCTGGTCAGCGGGGGAAAAGGCCACTGCCAGGTCTTCCACCCTCGCCTGCTGACCCCGTGGCTCCGGCACACGGTATGTTCCAGCACGGATCGTTGCGACAGCCGGACGAGTTCGACTGGCACGCACGGTGGTCAAGAGCTTGCTCTGGTAGACAGGCCGAGTTGCCACAAACTGCTCCGACGTGACATCGAGCGACACGATGTCAGCGAAATGGGGTACGCCATGGCGTGCAGCAACGAGGGCCGCCACATCTCGCCCGAGGGTTGTACTTGGGAGGAGCGTGAGCGCGGGCTGGACGACGTCCCACGCCGTCAATACCGCGCGCGCCATGACCGCTGCCACTGGATGCGCACAGTGTGGGTCATCAACCACGAGCACACGATCCGGCCCTAGGGCAGCAACCTGCTCTACAGCAGGAGCGATACCGTGTCCAACCACCAGTGCAGTTACCGGCCCGAGGACATCCTGCACCGCTGCTGCTACGCCAAAGAGCTCTAAGGCGGTTGCTCGTGCGGCACCACCGGACGTCTCCACAAACACCAAAATCCCACTGCTCTGCATCAGGTCCTCCTCAGCCCAGGAGACCACGCGACTCGAGGAAGATCAGCAGGCGTTCCACTGCCTCGTCCGGTGGCACATCCTGTACCACCACGCCCGCTGCCTTGGCCACGGGCTGACTCAACCCCTCCCACTGCACGAGTGGCTGCAGCGCATCGTGGCTGAGTCCAAGATCAGCCGCAGTGAGACGCTCAACCGGCTTCCGGCGCGCATCCATAATGCCGCGCAAAGTGGGCAGACGAGGCTGAGGCAATGCCGAGAGCGCACACAGGACAACTGGTGGCGCTACCTCCTGAAACTGGTGGCCGTCCTCGATCTCTCGCTCGATCTCAAACACCCCGTCGCGGAACTCCCACCCAACAACATTGCTCACCAGCGGGAGATCCAGTTGCGCGGCAACCGCCGGACCGACATTCCCCGTTCCCGAGTCGCTCGTTTCCTGCCCGCACCAGATCACATCAGGCTGTTCACGCTGCAGCCAGGCCACGAGTGCTCTCGCGGTGGTCCAGGCATCACCTGGCAACGCCTCTCCCTCCAGAGTGACTGCCCGATCTGCGCCCATCGCCAGAGCACGATTGAGCGCATCGCGCGCCGGGCCAACGCTGGCCACGACGACCTCACCGCCGACTTGCTCGCGGAGGCGCAGTGCCGCCTCGAGCGCATAGAGGTCATACTCGTTCGCCACCCTTTGAATTCCGGGGACCAGGTCACCGAGTCGCGGATCGTAACGGACGGCGTTGGGATCCGGCACCTCTTTGAGCAGCACCACGATCTTCATACCCACTCCATCCCAGTCCGAGGACCATTCGTAGCGCCCTTGGGCAGTCCGGTGTCCACGGGCATAAGACCTCATTGACCGCGGAACTGTGGTTGTCGTTTCTCAAGGAAAGCCCGCATCCCCTCACGTTGATCCGCGGTGGTGAAGGCATAGGCAAAGCACTGCCGCTCGTAGGCAAGGCCTGCCGCAAGGCCATGCTCCTCGCCGAAGCGCGTTGCCGCCTTAGTGAGGCGGACTGCAACCGGACCATTGGCCGCGATCTGCTGCGCGAGCTGCCGTGCCCGATCCATGAGCTCAGCCGCAGGATACACAGCATTGACCAAGCCGATCCGCAGCGCTTCTTCAGCCGTGATCCGTCGACCCGTATATAGGAGTTCACGTGCAATTCCTGGCGGGACGAGCCGTGGCAAGCGCTGTGAGCCGCCCCAACCCGGGGGGATACCAAGCGTCACCTCCGGTTGCCCGAACACCGCACGGTCACTGGCCAGGCGGATATCGCAGGCTAGTGCGATCTCACAACCACCACCCAGTGCGTACCCATTCACAACCGCGATCACCGGCTGGGGAGCATCTTCGATTGCCCGACACACAGCATGGCCGAGCTCGGCGAAGGCCAAAGCCTCAGCAGGTGACTTTTCTGCCATCTCACTGATATCGGCGCCAGCGATGAAAGCGCGCTCGCCAGCACCAGTCAGCAGAATAACAGAAATGGACTCGTCGGCTGCCACCTGGTGGAGGGCTTCCAACAGTGCACGGAGCGTCGGTGTGTCGAGTGCATTCAAGCGCTCGGGCCGATCTACTGTGACCAGAGCAATCCGCTCCTGGCGCGTGACCGTGATGCTCATGGTTCGCCTCCTCCATGACCGGCCAAGAGCGCTCGGAATTCCCGAGCACGTTCGGCGTAGCGTCGGGCGCGTTCGAGCAAGGCCAGGCGCTCCTCGGCGCTCACTTCGCGCCGGATACGGGCCGGAATGCCCATCGCTACAGTTCCTGGTGGGATCTCCATCCCTTCGGGAACCACGGCACCAGCCGCCACGATGGCCCCCGCACCAACGCGTGAACCGGTCAAAAGAACCGCTCCCATCCCGATCTGAGCCCCTGCGCCGACCTGGGCACCATGGACAATCGCGCCGTGGCCGACAGTGACGTCGTCCTCGAGCACGACGGGAAATCCCTCGTCCAGGTGGACAATGACCCCTTCCTGGAGGTTCACACGGGCGCCAAGGCGGATCGGACCAATATCACCCCGCACCACGACACCAAACCACAGACTGGATCCTGGCCCCACGACGACGTCACCGATGACAACCGCGGTCGGTGCGACAAAGACGTCATCGGCCAGCTGTGGTTTTTTGCCCCGATAGGCGAGAATGAGCGGCTGCATCTTAGCTCCGCATCGCCAACGTCTCGTACCCCTGAGCCGGTGGTTGTGGGCAGCGGAGTGGCTTATCGACCCGGTACCCGAGGGCGTACTCCGCCTGGAGGAGCGTGTGGATCTCACGAGTTCCCTCGTAGATCACCGCGCCGCGAGCATTCCGCAGATAGCGCTCGACCGGATACTCGTTGGAATAACCGTAAGCACCGTGAATCTGGACCGCGTCGTTGGCTGCCTCAAACGCGCAGTCGCAGGCGTGCCACTTGGCGAGTGAGGTCTCACGCGTGTTGCGAATCCCGCGGTTCTTGAGCTCGGCAGCACGGAAGACGAGCAGTCGAGAAGTCTCATAGCCACGAACCATCTTGGCAATCATTTGCTGCACGAGCTGGAAACGCCCGATTTCCTGTCCAAAGGCCTGTCGCTCATGGCAGTACTTGACGCTCGCCTCCAGACAGGCCCGGATGAGCCCGCAGGCACCAGCGGCAACAGTAAAGCGTCCCTGGTCGATGGCACTCATCGCGATCTTAAAGCCCTCGCCAGGCTCACCAATCATATTCTCGGCCGGCACGCGGACATTCTGCAGAGAGATCCAACCGGTGTCTCCAGCACGCACACCGAGCTTACCGTGGATGGAGCCGGTGGTCAGGCCGGGCGTCCCGCGCTCCACCATGAAGGCACAGAGGCCACGGTGGCCCAGGGCTGGATCGAGTGTGGCAAAGATGAGGAAGTGATCGGCAGTGTTGGCGAGCGAGATCCACATCTTCTCGCCGTTCAAGATGTAAGAATCACCGTCCCGGACAGCTCGTGTTTGGATGTGTCCAGCATCGGAGCCCGCGCCAGGCTCTGTCAGGGCGAACGTTGCCAGCTTTTCGCCCCGCGCTTGAGGGACGAGCCAGCGCTGCTTCTGCTCCTCGGTGCCCCACTGGAGGAGCGTAAGACTATTCAGTCCGACATGGACACTGATTGCAACCCGCAAGAAGGTATCGACCGCCTCGAGCTCCTCGCAGACAAGCGCAAGGGCCACGTAGTCAAAGCCACCGCCGCCATAGCGCTCGGGGATCGGCAAACCTAAGAGCCCGAGCTCACCCATCCGGCGATAGATTTCTGGGTGGTACTCTCCCTTGGCATCCCACTCCCGGATAAAGGGTGCTACTTCGCGCTGCGCCCACTCGCGGACCATATCGCGAACTTGGATCTGTTCGGGCGTGAATTCGAAGTCCATGGTCGACCTCCCACCAGTGCCGCGTTATCGGCGTGCCGGGACGGCACCATCCGGCGGGCAGTATAGGCCAGACACCATGCAGTCACAAGACAACGCGCGAGGAGAGAAAGGATGGCAACCTGGTGAGGGTTCCACATTGTGGGCAGCTCCAGGGTGGGGAGGCTCCAGCTGGCTCTTACGCGACAGGGTGGGGGGGTCATGGCATGGCGGGAACCGACGGCAACTCGGTTGGACTACTATCCCGGTCCGAGACACGGCTAAGGGCAGCTTGTCGCCCCCGCCTGGAGGCAAGGGCTTGCAAGACACTGCAGGGGCCGGGGCCGGAGAGTTGTCCTTCTCGAAAGAAGTCGCAGCGGCAGAAGGCACAAGGTCATCGTAACGAATCGAGCCAGGCCGTGACATCTTCGACGAGATCGACGGCAACGCCGAAACCGCACAGACCAGGGCGACTGCCGCAGTCGGACACCGTTATCCAACACCCCAACCTGTGAGAAGCCGAGTAGTCTCCTCAGTTTCTCGTGAGCGACCTTTCAAGGCCGGTACGGGTGATCGGTTTACCAGACTTGTGACGTCCTACGACCGTTTTGCGGAGAGGCGGCCACGTGCACGTGGGTCCGGAGTTGGGATACTCACTGTTCACCACTCACACAACTGCGGTCAGTGCCAACCGAGCCGCGGGCCTCTGCAGCGGACCGTCCGGTTCAAACGATCCTCGGTCCTTCAGGCGACTTTGACCGGGAAGGCTCGGCAACCAATCAGCACACCGACCTCTCCATCCAATTGTCGGAGGTTTGTGGGGACACATCGCCTCCGGAGCACTCTCCCCCGATGACATCTCCGACCGTCGAGGCGGCCAGGAGCAGGAACCTGCTCCGAGGGAAACGACGTTCCACTGGCGTGGTAGGGAACAGCGCAACAGTCAACTCTTCTGATGCCTTCTGGACCAGCACTCTGCCACTACGGATGTGACCCGTATCCCTACTCATTGACCCCGGAGCGCACGCTTCTCTGGCCGGGCTTTGCCTGGCTGGGTGTCCACCGTCTCCGTGCAGCCTCCTCGCACGCCGCGTACAATATCGCGTCTTTCTCGGCGGTTGTTGAATCGGCTTGGCGCACCTTGCTCCCACCGTTTTCCGGTCGCCCACCCTTAGCCCCGCAGACTGTCACATTCACCGCTGGCCGTCACCCAATGTTTCGCGTTCGATTACCAGGGCTCAGAGGCCAAAGGTCCACCACTAACCAGGGCAGCATCGAGAAAATCGGTCGACACCATGTCCGTCGACCTCCGGTCGTGCACAAACCCTGGGGGGTCGACGACACGGGTCTTATCCGGGAAAAGCGCGGCGCGGTGCGAAATCGACCGGTCCAAGGCCTCTTGTGCGCTGCAAATCGAGCGGGTATACTGCAAACAAACTTCCGCATCGTGACGCCGGCGGGCTGGGTTTTGGCAGTACCTATGAGGGCTTGAAACCTCGAGCTGTTCGCCGACCGGGACGCCCTGCTCGCGCGTTTTGGCAGTACCTATGAGGGCTTGAAACGCCGAGGCCGGCGAGAGAGAGCGTGACCCTGCGCTTGTTTTGGCAGTACCTATGAGGGCTTGAAACTTCGGGCGAGCGGCTGTCCGGGACGGTTGTGGGGTGGTTTTGGCAGTACCTATGAGGGCTTGAAACGTGTGTGGTGTGGGTGTCGGTGTGCCGGGTGTCGGGTGTTTTGGCAGTACCTATGAGGGCTTGAAACGCGTGCGTACCAGAACTGGATCCGTCCAGGGATACCCGTTTTGGCAGTACCTATGAGGGCTTGAAACCCGGAAGAACTCCTCGTCGAGGCGGTGACGGCGGCCGTTTTGGCAGTACCTATGAGGGCTTGAAACTTTTCGTTGAGCGGCAAGAGTTGGATCGCTTCGCGGTGTTTTGGCAGTACCTATGAGGGCTTGAAACGAGGCGGCGCCGGAAGCGGCCGCAGAAGCGGTCGCCGGTTTTGGCAGTACCTATGAGGGCTTGAAACGTACCTACGGTGAGGGGCCGTGCAGTGCGCTCGTCGGTTTTGGCAGTACCTATGAGGGCTTGAAACTCGCAACCAGCCTGCATGACACGGATAACCGTGCCCTGTTTTGGCAGTACCTATGAGGGCTTGAAACCGCATTGGTAAACGCCGCGTCCTGGTCGAGCGCTGCGTTTTGGCAGTACCTATGAGGGCTTGAAACGCTGCCGCACCTGCTCGAATGCGCCTGCCCAGCCACGTTTTGGCAGTACCTATGAGGGCTTGAAACCGCGGAGCGCGCTCATACGGAGCATCTGCTGGCGCGTTTTGGCAGTACCTATGAGGGCTTGAAACTCGATCCAAATGAGATAAGCCCCGTCTTCCGGCCGCGTTTTGGCAGTACCTATGAGGGCTTGAAACGGTCGCTGGCCTGCCAGGGGACTTGGATGAGGCCTTGCGTTTTGGCAGTACCTATGAGGGCTTGAAACTCGCACTCAACACGTCCTCAGCGCGTGTCGCTCTCGCCTGTTTTGGCAGTACCTATGAGGGCTTGAAACGAAGCGGTGAACCGCCGCTCGGCGCGACACGCAGCTGGTTTTGGCAGTACCTATGAGGGCTTGAAACCGATCCTCGACTGGCTCGTCAAACTCTTCCAGAATAGTTTTGGCAGTACCTATGAGGGCTTGAAACTGCGAGAACGTGTCAGTCGTCTCCTCGCCTGGTTCCCCAGTTTTGGCAGTACCTATGAGGGCTTGAAACGATCATGAAGTGGGCCGAGGAACTCAAAGAGTATGCGGTTTTGGCAGTACCTATGAGGGCTTGAAACGAGTTCTTGTGGTCCGCGAATCCGGGGCGAAGTGTGAGTTTTGGCAGTACCTATGAGGGCTTGAAACGAGCCGGCTCCAACCCCCAAGCCAGAGCCGGGGCAGGCGGTTTTGGCAGTACCTATGAGGGCTTGAAACGGCGCTGGACGAGGCGGCGGCCAACGCTCCCGAGTTCGTTTTGGCAGTACCTATGAGGGCTTGAAACCGCCTCGCGTGCTGCCAGCTCCTTCTCCAGCTGTTGGGTTTTGGCAGTACCTATGAGGGCTTGAAACCTGGCCGGGCTCGTGAGCTGGAACCGCCCGAGGAAAGTTTTGGCAGTACCTATGAGGGCTTGAAACCGGCAGGCGTGAAGACGATCCGCGACTCGACGAAGCGTTTTGGCAGTACCTATGAGGGCTTGAAACTACGGTCGGCCTCATGCACCAGCCGGGGACGAGCGGGTTTTGGCAGTACCTATGAGGGCTTGAAACAGGCGTTCAAGGCGCTGGCCGCCTCCTCCGACAGGGGTTTTGGCAGTACCTATGAGGGCTTGAAACTCCTCGTACGGACGCGGCAGACCACAGTCAAGTGACGTTTTGGCAGTACCTATGAGGGCTTGAAACAGGCTTATGTGGCGCTGCAGCAGGAACTCGCGGCGCGTTTTGGCAGTACCTATGAGGGCTTGAAACGCTGCGCGCGATTCACCGCATCAGTATCGAGATCGTGTTTTGGCAGTACCTATGAGGGCTTGAAACCCAGTACCGCGACAACCGCAAACGCCTGCAACTCGGTTTTGGCAGTACCTATGAGGGCTTGAAACAAACGAGTCGGCCGCCTCCCCGCGATCTCGAGCGCGTTTTGGCAGTACCTATGAGGGCTTGAAACAGGCGTCCCCCTCGAGGCCGCGGATCGAGACGACACCCGTTTTGGCAGTACCTATGAGGGCTTGAAACTGCTGACCTCGGCCACCTGGGCCTCAGGTGTCTGGACGTGTTTTGGCAGTACCTATGAGGGCTTGAAACGAGTGCGACCCCGGCTCGGCCCCCGGCTGCGAGCCCGGGTTTTGGCAGTACCTATGAGGGCTTGAAACAGCAGCTGCTCGACGACTGCACGGAACTCGGCGCAGGTTTTGGCAGTACCTATGAGGGCTTGAAACGTTGGTCCAGGGTGGCTGGTAGGGAGGCTTGGCCTGTTTTGGCAGTACCTATGAGGGCTTGAAACAGGAATACGGTGTTCACGGTCTCATATGCCCGAAATGGTTTTGGCAGTACCTATGAGGGCTTGAAACCCGCGTGCGCGCGGTGCTGCTCGAGCCGTCGAGTGAGTTTTGGCAGTACCTATGAGGGCTTGAAACCTAGGTCTGCGTATGCATAGTAGATGGTCATGCCTGGTTTTGGCAGTACCTATGAGGGCTTGAAACTCGGTCGCCTGGAGTTGGGATTCGGTGATCACCCACTGTTTTGGCAGTACCTATGAGGGCTTGAAACTCTCCTCCCCAACGGCGAGGCCACGCTCGGCGGGCAGTTTTGGCAGTACCTATGAGGGCTTGAAACGCGTAACCGCCGAGCGTGCTGTCCTCGACGATCGCACCGTTTTGGCAGTACCTATGAGGGCTTGAAACTGCCGTCCGGCTGTGGGACGCCAGCGAGATCCAGCGGGTTTTGGCAGTACCTATGAGGGCTTGAAACCCGACCGGGGAGGATAGGATTTTGGTCATGCCGGCGGTTTTGGCAGTACCTATGAGGGCTTGAAACGCCGCTGCCCGCGGCCAAGGCGCTCAGCGCAAGGTGCGTTTTGGCAGTACCTATGAGGGCTTGAAACCACAACAGCGCGGTCATGCGCGGGGCGCATAGCCGCGTTTTGGCAGTACCTATGAGGGCTTGAAACCCTGCACCTCCTCTGGTACTGGGCAATGGAGTATGCGTTTTGGCAGTACCTATGAGGGCTTGAAACCTGTGCTCATCCTCTCCGATCTCCACTTCCCATTCGGTTTTGGCAGTACCTATGAGGGCTTGAAACTTCATCCACCAGCCGTTGTTGTGCGCGCAATGGACGTTTTGGCAGTACCTATGAGGGCTTGAAACTCGCGCTCGACGTCGAGCGAGCCATGCAGACACGGTGGTTTTGGCAGTACCTATGAGGGCTTGAAACGATGGTGGGCGCGTAGTCGCCCTAAAACACAAACCACGTTTTGGCAGTACCTATGAGGGCTTGAAACTATGAGCTAGCACTGCGTGAGGATGCTAATGCTGAGCGTTTTGGCAGTACCTATGAGGGCTTGAAACCTGGTATCCGTGAGGGGGAGGCGCCGTACTTCGAGAGTTTTGGCAGTACCTATGAGGGCTTGAAACAGCGGCAAGAGTTGGATCGCTTCGCGGTCATCGACCGTTTTGGCAGTACCTATGAGGGCTTGAAACCCGGCTGCAGCGCATAAAAAGCGAGCGCTGGAAACTCGTTTTGGCAGTAACTATGAGGGCTTGAAACATGTATTCGGGGGTCATTGGGAGGCCAGGTCGATTCGTTTTGGCAGTACCTATGAGGGCTTGAAACTCGTTGCATCCTGGACAGCTGAGCCGACCAAGGCCAGTTTTGGCAGTACCTATGAGGGCTTGAAACTGCAAGACATACAAACCAAGCCGAGCTGCCATACTCGTTTTGGCAGTACCTATGAGGGCTTGAAACTGCGCGTGTTGAAGAGGCGCTCCTCGCGCTCCTCGCGTTTTGGCAGTACCTATGAGGGCTTGAAACGCTCCTCGTCCCAGCGCACGAGACCGGCCGCGCGGACGTTTTGGCAGTACCTATGAGGGCTTGAAACGGGAATAGATTGCCGCGGCGAGGTAGGGGCGACTCGTTTTGGCAGTACCTATGAGGGCTTGAAACGTCTTCCCAGTGAAGGGCTGCTTGCTCTCCTGGGCGCGTTTTGGCAGTACCTATGAGGGCTTGAAACGTCTTTTAACGAGGCGATCGAGCGTCTGGAGATGATCGTTTTGGCAGTACCTATGAGGGCTTGAAACCGACCCAAACCTTGTCCTGGCCCGGACACGGAGCGGAAGTTTTGGCAGTACCTATGAGGGCTTGAAACGACCTGGACGACGAGTCGGGGACGTTGCAGAACCTGTACCTTTTGGCAGTACCTATGAGGGCTTGAAACGAGGCATCAATCTCCAGCCGCCTGGCAACACCGTCTCGTTTTGGCAGTACCTATGAGGGCTTGAAACTTCCAGAACTGCGCTCGCCGACTGAGGTTGCCGCTGAGTTTTGGCAGTACCTATGAGGGCTTGAAACATGCTGTTCAACGAAGGTGCTGACGATGCAGAGCTTGTTTTGGCAGTACCTATGAGGGCTTGAAACACGTCCAGGCAGCGGATAGGGCGGCCTGGACGTTGGGTTTTGGCAGTACCTATGAGGGCTTGAAACCTCTATGAGTTGGAGGACGTGGAAGTGGAGCGAGTCGTTTTGGCAGTACCTATGAGGGCTTGAAACCGCCAGTGGCTCGAGGTCGGGCGCGAGCGGCCGCTCGTTTTGGCAGTACCTATGAGGGCTTGAAACCAAGACTTGGTGGAGGCACAGCGCTGTCAACGGACAAGTTTTGGCAGTACCTATGAGGGCTTGAAACAACGCTGTCCTCAAAGCGATCACCAAGGCAAAGCGGGTTTTGGCAGTACCTATGAGGGCTTGAAACCCTCGAACCAGGCTTCTACGCCTTCGAGGAGCGCCTGTTTTGGCAGTACCTATGAGGGCTTGAAACGACGTAGCGGACGACGTGGCCGAGCGCGGTGAGCGCGTTTTGGCAGTACCTATGAGGGCTTGAAACGACGTCGGGGACGTCCTGCGGCCGAGCGGGGCACGCGCGTTTTGGCAGTACCTATGAGGGCTTGAAACTTTCCCAGGTGCGCGGGCTCGGCCAGGCCCGCCCGGGTTTTGGCAGTACCTATGAGGGCTTGAAACCAGACGCTGTCGAGAATTTCTCCTTTCTCATCCTCAAGTTTTGGCAGTACCTATGAGGGCTTGAAACTGCTCCTGGTTCTCGCAGGGTGTGATGCTGTGACATGTTTTGGCAGTACCTATGAGGGCTTGAAACTACGGTCTCCTGGAAGTCGCCGTGCGGGTCTTGCTGGTTTTGGCAGTACCTATGAGGGCTTGAAACGGTGCCTTTAATGTACTGGCCGTTCCGCCTGACCCAGGTTTTGGCAGTACCTATGAGGGCTTGAAACCGCCGAGGAGGCGCGCCGCCATTTCCCAGGTGCGCGGTTTTGGCAGTACCTATGAGGGCTTGAAACGTGATGACGGTGCGCGTGGTGTCCAGTTCGGCGGCGGGTTTTGGCAGTACCTATGAGGGCTTGAAACCGACCTGGCGTTCGTCACCGAAACCCGGCGCGGCGACGTTTTGGCAGTACCTATGAGGGCTTGAAACGTATCCTGCGAGAGGTAGCGCCCCTCGAGGTTCACGAGTTTTGGCAGTACCTATGAGGGCTTGAAACCGCCGAGGAGGCGCGCCAGCATCTCCGCGGAGGCGGGTTTTGGCAGTACCTATGAGGGCTTGAAACGGAACCAGACCGCATAGGACTGGTCCCCGAGCCAGACGTTTTGGCAGTACCTATGAGGGCTTGAAACTTTAGTCGCACTCGAGCCGTGCGACGGCGAGCTCTGCGTTTTGGCAGTACCTATGAGGGCTTGAAACGTGACCATCGTGATAGATCTTGACGCGGATTACTCCGTTTTGGCAGTACCTATGAGGGCTTGAAACCCGGATCCGTGGACATGTTCGTATATAACCTCTGCGGTTTTGGCAGTACCTATGAGGGCTTGAAACAACGTTCGGTATGCCACCCAGAGCACGGCCTGGAACGTTTTGGCAGTACCTATGAGGGCTTGAAACCCGCCTGCCAGTGGCGGTCGCGGAGATCGACCGGAAGTTTTGGCAGTACCTATGAGGGCTTGAAACCGAGCAGGTCATCCCGAACGTGATGGCGGCCTTCAACGTTTTGGCAGTACCTATGAGGGCTTGAAACCCGCCCTCGTCGACTTCTGGCAGGCAGAACTCCCACGTTTTGGCAGTACCTATGAGGGCTTGAAACGCTTTTGCTGCAACCTGAACGCGTGGAGTAACTGCTTGTTTTGGCAGTACCTATGAGGGCTTGAAACATGACTGGCTTGATCCTCACGGGCTCACTCGTCTCCGGTTTTGGCAGTACCTATGAGGGCTTGAAACCTCCATTCGGAGAATACTACGCTCTTGCCAATCTGGGTTTTGGCAGTACCTATGAGGGCTTGAAACTCCTCCGGACGGTGATGCGGAAGTTTGAGATCAGTAAGTTTTGGCAGTACCTATGAGGGCTTGAAACGCTGTCCTGGTGGAGGAGTTGCAGGTGCAAGACGTCGTTTTGGCAGTACCTATGAGGGCTTGAAACATCACGACCTGTTCCGGGGTGGTGATGACGTTGTAGAGTTTTGGCAGTACCTATGAGGGCTTGAAACGCGGATGAGGTCGGAAGCGCGGTAGGGGCATGACGCGTTTTGGCAGTACCTATGAGGGCTTGAAACTTGTGTTGGATAGGGTGGTGGGCGATCTCCCGCTACCAGGTTTTGGCAGTACCTATGAGGGCTTGAAACCTGACTGAGACCATCAACGGACTCCCCACACTGGTCGTTTTGGCAGTACCTATGAGGGCTTGAAACTGGTCAGGACGGCGATCCCGCGGGCGACGCAGTGTAGTTTTGGCAGTACCTATGAGGGCTTGAAACTATCTTCTCTGACCTCCTGGAGACCACGGAACGCGAGTTTTGGCAGTACCTATGAGGGCTTGAAACGAAAACTTCGGAGAATGGCGTATCCTTGGACGGCGAGTTTTGGCAGTACCTATGAGGGCTTGAAACGTTCGTTTGGGGAAAGGAGTGGGCATGGAGGAGAAGCGTTTTGGCAGTACCTATGAGGGCTTGAAACGCTCTTCAGGATGTCCCGCGCCAGGCGGGGCGGGACAGTTTTGGCAGTACCTATGAGGGCTTGAAACAATTCACCCGCGGACGACCCCTTACAGCCCGGAACGCGTTTTGGCAGTACCTATGAGGGCTTGAAACGAGGAGCACCGGGGTTCGGGTTCCGATTGCGATCGCGTTTTGGCAGTACCTATGAGGGCTTGAAACCGTCAACGTCACCTGGTCGTATGGGCGGCCGTAGACCGTTTTGGCAGTACCTATGAGGGCTTGAAACCGACTTCCGGCGACGCGAGATTCGGTGTCACGGCCTGTTTTGGCAGTACCTATGAGGGCTTGAAACCAGGAAACACTCCTCCACCTCCTAGGCAAAAGCGTCGTTTTGGCAGTACCTATGAGGGCTTGAAACGTGCTCGCGCAGCCAGTTGAGGAGCTGCCGGTTGTCGTTTTGGCAGTACCTATGAGGGCTTGAAACATAGCACAAGCCCCTACAGCGTCAACTTCACAGGACGTTTTGGCAGTACCTATGAGGGCTTGAAACCTGTCCCGACGCCGGAACAAGGAGATGCACCACGCCGGTTTTGGCAGTACCTATGAGGGCTTGAAACAACCGATCGTCTCCACGTCCTCGCGCGCACGACACACAGTTTTGGCAGTACCTATGAGGGCTTGAAACCAGAATCCAGGAAGCGTTGACGTCGATGAACTGATAGGTTTTGGCAGTACCTATGAGGGCTTGAAACTCGCACCCCCCTTCCCGCGGTGCTGCCTCCAGTATAGGTTTTGGCAGTACCTATGAGGGCTTGAAACACCAGGCTGAGACGACGTGGGCGAGTGCCGCCTACGGTTTTGGCAGTACCTATGAGGGCTTGAAACCGGATCGAGACGACACCCAAGTCCTCGTCGACGCGGCCGTTTTGGCAGTACCTATGAGGGCTTGAAACCTGAGGGCGAGAGGCCATCCATTGGTCGAGGAGTTCGTTTTGGCAGTACCTATGAGGGCTTGAAACACTGCGTCGTCGACCTGGCGCAGTTAGCGCGGCAGGTTTTGGCAGTACCT
>VAPR01000726.1_pt1 | contig 19588 bp, 19 predicted proteins | sample 3380701 | NCBI WGS metagenome assembly VAPR01 (sample SAMN11536904, study PRJNA540576) | hot springs metagenome | isolation source: hot spring wet sediment | place: Spain: Lobios | collected 2014-01 | reverse complement strand
CCGATTGAGGTAGAAAGCAATTTCTACCCCAGATAGATGATTGGCTGAAACAGAATCCGGCTTATGCTTTTCTGACAAGATGGGGGTGAAATGGAGGTTGAAGAAGAAAAAAAGAGAAAAGAGGAGCTGGCAGGTTGGCAACCTAAACAGCCAAAAATAAGTGCCAATAGAGTTCCAGTTTTTGCTCTTTCGTAAGAGCAGGCTCTTAAAAGCTTTCCAAGGGAGCTTTTAAGAGTTTAGGGTTTCCTTGGTAGCTTTTACTCTTTGGCTCAGAGAGTAAAAGCGAAACAGATTGAGCCTACTTTTTGAGAATTTTGTCGGTTTTTATTCTCAAGAAGGAATTAAAAAACCGACTGCGCCAGGAGAACCTCTTTTTTCTTTTCTTCTGATGGGGGTTCGATTCCCCCCACCTCCACCAAAATTAAAAATATCTTAATAAACTTTTTCCTTCGAATTCTTGAGGTGTTTTTAACCCCATTAAATCTAAAATTGTTGGAGCGATATCAACCAAAGAGCCTAAGTTCTTTTTTTCAAAAAACTTTATTTCTTCCTTTGTTTTTTCTTTTTTAAAACCTTGATCGATTAAATAAAATGGCACTGGGCTAGTGTTGTGAATAGTATCTTTTTCTCCTTTAGTTATCTCTATTAACTTTTCAATATTACCATGATCAGAAGTTATTACCAAACTATAGGAGGTTGAGGTTAGAAATTCATAGAAATTATTTAAAATTTGATCAATTTTTTCAATTGCTTTTATGGCCGCATTAAAATCTCCCTTTTGACCAACTATTTCGAAAATTGGTAGGCTAATTACTATTAAGTCAAAAATATTTTCTTTAATACTTAATTTAAGGTAGTTAATAGCTTCAAGGGTGTTATTTATTAAACTTTCTGAAGAATATTCAGGACTGGGAATAATTTTGTAAATTTCTCCAGGATGTTCTTCTTCGAAAAAACCATTAAAATAAAAAGTTAAAAGTTTTTTTCTTGCCTCATCAATAATTTTTAATTGCCTTAATTTATTTTCAGCAATAACTCGGCTTAAATTATTTTTTATTTTCTGTGGTTCAAACAAAACAGAATAATTAATTTCTTCAATATATCTTGTCATCGAGGCTATAAATAGATTATCTCTTTTTGGCCTTTCAAACTCTTTAAAATTTGGATTTAAAAAAGCATTAGCTAGCTGAAAAATACTTTTACTTTCATAGTTAAAGAAAAAAATAGCATCATTGTCTTTTATAGTTCCTTCTTTTAAAAAAATCGTTGGTTCTAAAATACTATCATTAAAATTTTTATCTTGATATTTTTTTGTAAGCAATTCTATTGGATCATTTTCAATATTGCCTATTCCTTTAACAATTAATAAAAAGGCTCTTTGAGTTCTTAGATTATAATTACCAGTTTCATCTAAACCATAAAAACGCCCACAAAGAGAAGCAATTTTCCCTGGTAAATTATTGTTTATTATTTCTTGGTTTAATTTTTTAATTAAATTTAAAGCAGACTGTGGAGAAGAATCAATGCCATCAGTAAAAAGATGCAAATAAACATCATTAAAATTTTCATTTTTAGCTTTTTTTAAAAGAGCCAAAAGATGATCAAAAGATGCTTTTTCTTGACTTTCACTTAAAAGTCCAATAAAGTGAATTCGAGAATTAAATTTACGAGCATGAAGGAAAATACTATTTAAAGCTTCATTTTTAAAAAAATCTCCGCTTTCAATACTTAAATCAATTCTTACTTTTGGTTGATAATAAATAACGCCAGTGCCAATAGTTAAATGACCAATTTCACAGCTTGCTGCTTTGTCTGGCGGTAAACCAACTGAATAGCCGTGAGAAGTTAAAAGACAAAAAGGGTAATTTTTTTTAAAATAATCAAATGTTGCTGTTTTAGCAAAGCGAAAAGGGTTGGCTATATTTTGTTCACCATAACCAAAACCATCTATAATCATTAAGACAACTTTTTTTCTTTTCATGATAGAATTATAAGATAAATAAGGTCGAACAATCTTGAAAAAAGTTAATAAAAAATGATTTTTTTTATAGGCTTAGTTTTAGGTGCTATTATTGCTTATTTATTACAACAATTTTTTGTTTTTAAAAGAAATGAATTGAGATTAAAGGAGATTGAAGAAGAAATTGAGGTTAAAAAAAGAGAAGCTGAAAAAATAATTACTGAAGCAAGAGATAAGTCTTTACTTATTATTGAAGAAGCCAAAAAAGAAAAGAAAAGGATTTTAGAAGATGTTTTAGAAAGGGAAAAAAGAGTTAATCAAAAAGAAAGTGTTTTAGATGAGAAGGAAATTAGTTTATTGAACAGAGAGAAAACATTAATTGAGAGGGAAAATAAAATTGATGAGAAATTCAGGGAATTAGAGATTAAAGAAAAAAGTCTCGAAGAAGGCCTAGAAAGGATTAGTGGCTTTACTAAAGAAGAAGCACTCAAGATTTTATTTGATAGAATAGAAAAAGAAAATGAAGCTGAAATTTTAGAAAGAATAATCAAGTTAAAACAAAAACAAGAAAATCTCATCGAAGAAGATACCAAAAAACTTATTCTTAGTGCTTTACCTCGCTATGTTCGTTCAATTGTTAGTGAAATCACAACAACGATTATTAATCTACCCAATGAGGAAATGAAAGGTAGAATTATTGGTAAAGAAGGTCGCAATATTAAGCATTTCGAAAATCTATCTGGTGTTGAGATTATTATTGATGAAACCCCTGATATTGTTATTCTTTCCTCTTTTGATCCAATAAGAAGAGAAATAGCTCGAATAGCTCTTGAAAATTTAATGAAAGATGGAAGAATTAATCCGGTTACCATTGAAGAGAAAATTGCTCAAGCCAAAGAGGAAATAGAAAAAATCATTGAAGAGGCGGGTAAAAATGCAGCTTACGAACTTGGTCTTTTTGATTTACCTGAAGATATTATGATTTTAATGGGAAGATTAAAATTTAGATATAGTTATGGTCAAAATGTTCTTCAGCATTCAATTGAAATGGCTCATATAGCCAGAATGTTGGCTGAAGAATTAAGTTTAAATCCATATATTGCCAAAAAATCTGCTTTTCTTCATGACATTGGTAAGGCTGTCACTCATGAAATTGAAGGTAATCATTTAGAGATTGGTATTAAAATATTAGAAAAATATAATATTGAAGAAGAAGTAATTTTAGGAATGAGATCGCATCATGAAACTTATCCATTTGCTAATCCGTATGCTTATATTGTTTTAGCTGCTGATATTATTTCGGCAAGTCGACCAGGAGCAAGAAGAGAAACAACCGAGATTTATCTTCAAAGATTGCAGGATCTTGAAAAAATAGCTAATTCTTTTAATGGGGTCGAAAAATCTTTTGCTACTGCTGGTGGCCGAGAACTAAGGGTTTTTGTTAAAAGCGACCTCGTAACTGACTTAGAAATATATAATTTAGCTAAAGAAATTGCTAAAAGGATTGAAAAAGAAGTCAAATATCCAGGTGAAATTAAGGTTGTTGTTATTAGAGAAAATAGGGCTGTTGAGTATGCTAGATAAAATTTGTGTTAAAATATTATTATTAATTTTTGGTCGTTTTTAAATTAAAAAATTATTAAAAATGGCAAAAGGAAATATAGTTAAAGCAAGAGATTTGGCTCAAAAAATGGTCGAAAAATTTGATCTTACTAAAAAAGTAGCCTTAGAAATCTTGGATTGGTTAGCTGAAGAAGTTACTTCCAATTTAAAAGCGGGCCGTCAAGTAAAAATTGCTGGTTTGGGTACATTTAAAGTCAGAGAAAGAAAAGCAAGAACAGCTTTGAATCCTAAAACTGGTGAAAAAATTGAATTACCAGCAAAAAGAGTTCCTCGATTTACACCAGCCAAAGATCTGAAAGAAGCAGTTAAATAAAATGAGATAATGGCCATTTTTTGTTTTCTTGGCCATAACCAATTTTTAATAGAAGAAAAAATTAAAGATCTTAATAAAAAAAAGTTTTTTCTTGTTTGCAATCGAGATTTTAAAGAATTCTTTTTGAATTTGCAGAGAATTACCAATAAAAATCTTCTTCACGAAGAAAATGTTATTGTTGTCCGTAATATTGAAAAATTAAAAAATAATGAACTTTTAATTTTTACTTCTTTTCTTAAGAATAGCTATCAACAAAATGATTTTATTTTTGTTTTTGACGAAGAACCAATTGATTTTTTTAATGAATTAAGAAAACATAAAATTAAATTTGAAATTGTTAATCTAAATTATCACTCAGGAGTTAAACTTGAAAATTTTATCTCAGATTATTTAAAAAAACATAATTTAAAGCTACCAAAAAAAATTATTGAATTTCTTAAGGAAAATTACGATAATAACCCAGACCTTCTTTTCCATGATTTAGAGAAATTGGTTCTTTTGAAGAATTTAAATCATAATGAATTAGCCCAAATTTTACATCTTCAAGCTGATATCTTCAAAATTCAAGATTATTTATTAGAAAAAAAATGGCCCCTTTTTGTTCATCATTTTAAGAATTTTATTTTTAGAGACAAAAGTTATGCTAAAATTGAAACTTTAAAGGCCCTTTCTTTGTTTTTTCACTCTTTAATAAAGATATATTTTTTAAAGACTAATCAATTGAATAAATTAAAAGGTAACAAGTATTATCTTTTAAAATTGAAAGAAAAGTCAGAAAAATTAACTATTGAAGATATTAAAAGGTTAATCGGAGCAATTGCTAAGACTGAAAGAAAATTGAAAAAATTTTATATAGATTTTAAAGAAATACCTGAAGATATTTCTTTAAATTATTTACTTTCAACTAGAGAAAGTTTTGTTTAAAAGATTGGCATATTTAGATTTTAGTCTAGCTGCTTTATTTTGATGGAGAAAAGTTTTACTTGCCTTATCTAGTTCTTTATAAACTAAATTTAAAGCAACTTGTGCCTTTTCTTTGTTTTTTTCTTTTAATGCTTTAAGAAAATTTTTGATAGCCGCTTTAATTTTTCTCCTTCTTCTTTCATTAATTAACCATCTTCGCTGACTTTTTATTAAAGCTCTTTTTGCTGATTTTGTTACTGGCATTATTCAATTTCTTTTTTCAATTCTTCTAACAAATTTTTCGCCCTGGCCGAAAGTTTTTTGATTGGTTTAATTTTAATTTTAACATACAAATCATCATTATGAAAACCAAAGTTTTTTACTCTAAGAATATCGCCCTGATTTATACCTGGAGGAATTTTAATTTTTATTTTTTCTTCAAATATTTGATAATCTAATTCTTTACCTAAAAGAGCATCAATTAAATTTATTTCTAAGTTTAAAACCAAATGTCCATCAATAATTTCAAAAGGATATTGAGGAACAACTTTTAAATTAATAATTAAATCACCTGTTTCTCCTTTTAAATTTTGATTACCTAAATTTGGAACCCTAATTTTTTCAGCTTTAAATCGAGGAGGAATTTCAATAAGCACTTTTTCTTTATTTATAATAAATCCTTTTCCTTTACAAAGAGAGCAAATTTTTTCAGGAACCTTCCCTTTTCCGTGGCAATTTTTGCAAGTAACATTTTGTTCAAATAAAATTCCTCCAAAAAGCCTTGATTTTTGAGAAATTCGACCTTTGCCATGACAAACTGGGCATGTAATTAATTTTTTGGTTTCTGCTCCTGTTCCTTGGCAAGATTGGCAAAGTAATTCTCTTTCAACAAAAATTTCCTTTTTGCCACCTTTAAAAGCTGTTTCTAAATCTATATTTATAGTTAAATAAATGTTTAAATCTTTAGGATGCCAGCCTTTGTCAAAAGTAAAGAAATCTTCGAAAAGATTAAAAATATCTTCTCCCCAAAAATCTTTTCTTAAATAATCAAATAAATCCTCAAAACCAAAGCTCACATCAAAAACTCCCTGTTGAGCAAATTTTCTTTTTTGATCATACTCAGCTCTTAATTTAGAATCAGATAAAACTCGATAAGCTTCAACAATCTTTTTAAATTTTTCAGGATCACCACCTCTATCAGGATGATATTTTTTTGCTAATTCCCTAAAAGCTCTTTTTATTTCTTCTTCACTAGCATTTTCCGGCACACCTAATATTTGATAATAATCTTCCATTATTGAGATTGTTGATAAAAGCTTTTACCAATTTCACTTAAAAATTGATTTAATTCTTTGATTTTGTTTTCAATTTCTTCATAATTTTGGGAATTATTTTTAACTTCTTCAAGTTCTTTTATTTTATTTTCAATTTGGCTTTTAAGATCTGGATTAATTTTATCTTGATATTCCTGAAGCAATTTTCTTGCTTGATAAATTAAATTATCAGCTTGATTTTTTGCTTCAGCCAATTTTCTTTTTTGAAAATCTTGAGCCGCATATTCTTCGGCTTCTTTTTTCAATCTTTCAATTTCTTCTTTTGATAAGTTAACTGAATTAGTTATTTTTACTGACTGTGATTTTCCAGTTCCTTTATCAACAGCTGTGACTGTTAAAATACCATTTTGATCAACATCAAAGGTAACTTCAATTTGAGGAATTCCTCTTGGAGCTGGAGGAATACCTTCAAGTAAAAATCTTGCTAAAGTTTTATTGTCAGCTGCTAATGGTCTTTCTCCTTGAACAACATGAATTTCAACAACTGTTTGGTTATCTTCAGCAGTAGTAAAAATTTCCTTTTTAGAATAAGGAATCGGAGTATTTTTAGGAATCATTGGATGAGCAATACCTCCTAAAGTTTCAATAGCTAAAGTTAAAGGAACAACATCTAAAAGTAAAATCTCTCTCACTTCTCCTTGTAAAATACCAGCTTGAATAGCCGCTCCAACAGCAACAACCTCATCAGGATTAATATCCTTTCTTGGTTCTTTACCGAACAATTCTTTAACTTTTTGCTGAATTAAAGGCATTCTTGTCTGCCCACCAACTAAAACAATATCATCAATATCAGATGTTTTTAAGTTAATTTCAGCTAAAGTTTGTTTAACAAGTTCGATTGATCTTTCAACTAAATCTCTGGTTAAATCTTCAAGTTGAGATCTTGTAAGTTTGTAATAGAGGTGTTTTGGTCCTGATGGGGTAGAAGTGATAAAAGGCAAATTAATTTCTGTTTCATAAAGAGTTGATAGCTCTTGTTTTGCTCTTTCAGCAGCTTCTTTAAGTCTTTGAAGAGCTAAAATATCTTCACTTAAATCAACTCCTTCTTCTTTTTTGAACCAATCAATTAAAAATTGAATAATTCTTTGGTCAAAATCATCACCACCTAAAAAAGTATCACCGCCGATTCCTTTAACTTCAATTACTCCTTCGCCAATTTCCAAAATAGAAATGTCAAATGTTCCGCCGCCAAAATCATAAACTAAAATTCGAGCATTTTTATTTTTGTCTAAACCATAAGCTAAAGCCGCAGCTGTTGGTTCGGGTAGTATTCTTTTAACTTCTAAACCGGCAATTTCACCAGCAGCTTTAGTTGCTGCTCGTTGAGAATCATTAAAATAAGCTGGGCAAGTAATAACTGCTTCTTTAATTTCTTCACCTAACTTTTCTTCAACATCAAGTTTTATTTTTTGTAAAACCATTGCTGAAATTTCTTCTGGCTTATACCATCTGTCTCCCATTTTCACTTCAACACCACCATTTTCACTTTCTCTTATTTCATAAGGTAAGATTTTTTTTGCTTTTTGAACTTCAGGGTCAGTAAATCTTCTTCCAATTAATCTTTTAACAGAAAAAATAGTATTTTTAGGATTAGCTACAGATTGTCTTTTTGCTAGAACACCAATAAGCCTTTCTCCGGATTTTGAAATAGCAACAACAGAAGGAGTAAGTCGAGATCCTTCTCGATTCTCGATAACTTTAGGTACTCCAGCAGCAACAATAGCGGCTACTGAATTAGTTGTTCCTAAATCAATGCCAATAATTTTACTCATTGTTATTTACCGATCACTGATTAATGATTAATTACTTTTACTCTTGCTGGTCTTAATAATCGGCCTTTTAAAATATATCCTTTACTCAAAACTTCAACAATTAATCCATCGTCTTCACCATTACAATTTTCCTTTTCACATTTTTTAACGGCAATTACTTCGTGAAGGTTTGGATCAAATTTTTTATTTAAAGCAATGATTTCTTCTAAGCCAAATTTACTTAAAATATCTTTTAATTGGGAATAGATTAAATACAGCCCTTTTTTAATATCATCATCTAAGTTTTCTACATTTTCTATTTTCCCCAATGCTAATTCAAAACTATCTAAAACCTGGAGTAAATGATAAATCAACTGAGAATTAGCAATATCTTGAATTGCCGAAAGTTTTTCTTCATATTCTCTTTGAATTTTCAAAACATCACTTTTTGCTCTTTTTAAGCTTTCTAAATATTCGCTTTTTTCTTTTTCTAAGACTTCAATTTTTTTATTTAACTCTTCGATAATTTCTTTTTCTGTTGGTAATTTTTCTTCACTCATTTTTGATTTTTTGTATTAATTTTTTAATTAAAAATAAATTAGTATGATAGTAATTAATTTGGGGGCCTAAAAAACCGAAAAATTTATTTTCTGATTTATAAGTAATTAAGGAGCTATAATACCCACCAAAATTTTTTAATTTCGAACCTATTAAAATATTTATTCTTTTGTCAAGTTTGTCAACAATTTTTTCGATATTTTCACTTAAAATTAACAATTCTTTGATTAATTCTTTATCACCCCAAAAATTGACTATATTTGCTAATCCTTTAACGAGCAATTCTTTTTCCTTATAAAAAACAATATTATGAGTAAAATTACTTATTTGTGTCAGAAATTCTTCTATTGATAGATTATTTAAATCAGGGAAAGTTATTTCAGGTTTTAATTGGTAATTTTTTAAATAATAATACCAACCTTTTTCTGTTGGTATTCGACCAGAAAAACATTTTTCAGGCTTTAAATAGCCAGCTTTAGCTATTCTTCTTAGATAAATCCTTAAAGTTGAAGGAGGTATTTTGTTTTTGATTATTTTAGCTAAAGATTTGGAACCCAATGGTCTTCTTTTTTTAAGAATTCCTCTGGTTAAATAATAAAAAATTAACCTCTCTTTTTTAGTTAGAGTCATTAATCTATTCTAATTTCCTCACCTTTGACTTCTTCTTTTTTAACTTTTGGTAAAACAATTTTCAAAATTCCATCTTGAAAATTAGCTTTGCCATTTTTTGTATCAACTTCAACTGGTAAGGGAATAACTTGGGCGAATGATCCCTTTCTGATTTCTTTACGCCAATAATTTTTGTTTTTTTCTTCCTTTTCTTCGCTTGCCTTACCTTCAATTCTTAAATAATCATCAGTAATAGAAATTTTCAAATCTTCCTTTTTATAGCCAGGAACTTGCATTTCAACAACGACATCTTTATCTGTTTCATAAATATCAACTGCTAATCTTGGGGAATAAGAAAAAGGAAATTCATCTTCAAAAAATTTGTTAACTATTTCTCGAAAAGGATCCCATCTTTTTAAAGTAATCATTTTTGTAAAAAGTTATTTTAATAACGACCTAATCAGTTTAAGTATTTTTTTCTTTTTATAAATTATATCTTAATTATCACCTCTTTGTCAAGGGTGCTAATTATCTAATCTTTTTAATAAGCTTTAAAAACTCTATATATAAAGTAGGATTTGAGAATATCCAAATGTAAACTATTATTATTAACAAAAAAACAAGATATAAAAAAAATTTATTTTTCATTGGTGATTTTTTTGAAATAAAAATTTTTTATTATATAATTAGTTTATTACAGTGTAGGTCGTTTTTTAAAATTATAAAACATTTCAATAAAATGCAAAATAAGAAAAACTTGCTAGTTGTCTTGGTAGTTTTGGTTGTTGCTTTAGGTTTGGTCACTTATTGGTTTGTACAAAGAAGGGGAAGTTTGTCTACTTCTCCGCAACCTTCAGAAGAAGTAACTCCTCCTTCTGGCGAGTTACCAGTTACACCTTCAGAGTCAGTGCCGACAACCGGAACTGAGCCCACCCAACCAACGCCAGGAGGTACACCAGCACCATATTAATATTCATTTATATAAAATTAATTATCTTGATGCCCTGGCTATTTTGCCAGGGCATTTTAAATTATGATATAATTTTTAAAAATGAAAATATTTCAAATTTTAGATAAAATTTTAGCCAATCTTGACAATAGAGAAAAAGATATTATTTTAAGAAGATATGGTTTGAAAGGAGAAACAGAGAGTCTATCTGACATTGCTAATAGTTATAATTTAAGCAGAGAAAGAATAAGGCAACTCCAACAGAGATTAATTTCTCAAATTAAGCCTTTAATCGAAGGTGAAGAAACTTTAAATCACTTTTTTAATCAAGCTAAACAATTTTTAGAACCAATAGGCAGCAAACCGGAAAAAATTTTTTTAAAATTAATTGGACAATATTTTAAACTTGGAGAGAAAGAATTAAAAATTATTAAATTTTTTTCTCTTTTTTCTAATCAAATTATTTTTAAAGAAGGAGATGATATTTTTGACAATTTTTATTCCAAAGATTTAGAATCATATAAAATTATTCGACACTCGCTAAGAAAGATTTATTTTTATTTTTTAGAAAATAAAGAACCTATTCCAGAAGAAAAAGTTATCGAAATTATATTAAAAGAAATAAAAACTCATTTAAAAAAGAAACCAGTAAAAGAAGACCTCATTGATATTTTAAGAATTTTAAGAAACATTGATAAAAATCCATTTAATTTTTGGGGGCTAAAAAATCACCGTTTTATTCAGCCAAAATGTTTGAAAGATAAAATTTATTTAATTTTAAAAATCGAAAATAAACCGCTTCATTTTATTGAAATTTATAGAAAATTAAAAAACTTACAGGCAATTGAAGATCTACCCTTAACTTGGCTAAAAGATTATAATATTAATTCTTTGCGTAATGAATTAATTAGACACCCAGAATTTGTTTTAGTGAAAAGAGGTATTTATGGTTTAAAAGAATGGGGGCTAATTCCTGGAACAGCGAAAGAGCTTATAAGTCAAATTTTGAAAGAAAAAAGAAAAATAGATAAAGAGAAGCTTTGGCAAACAATTTCTTTACACAAACAGATAAAAAAGTCTTCTTTTTATGTTTACTTAAAACAACTAAAGAATGTAAAAGAAGTTAATGGCCATTTAATCTATAATGGTTGATCCAATTTTTTTTATTTTAAGATTTCTTTTTGATTTTTGGTGGATTTTTCTGCCATTTTTATTGGGACAGATTGTTTGGGAAAAATTTGTAGCTTCAAGAAAAAGAGCTTTTAGGAGAAGATTAAATTGGTCTTTTTTTGAAATTAAGTTTCCTACTGGTGTCTTAAAAAATCCTAGAGCAATGGAAGAAGTTTTTAATGGTCTTCATGCCATAGCTCCTGATGTTGAAACTGATTTAAGTTGGTGGAGTCTTAACATTAAAGGTTTTTCTCCCAAATTTTATACACTAATTTTTTTTGCTCATGACGGTAAAATAAGATTTTATTTGCGATACCCATCAGAATTAAAGGAATTTATTAAATCAAGATTTTACTCTCAATATCCAGATATTCAATTTTTAGAAACCGAAGATCCTTTGGCTATTTTCCCCAATAAAATTCCAAATCATCTTTTAGACGGAGAAGTTTTTAATGTTTATTTAAATAAAGAAGATGCTTATCCAATTAAAACTTTTTCTGTTTTGGAATATTTACCAAAAGAACAACAAATTGATCCTATCGCCACTTTTATTGAAGCAGCTTCCAATCTTTCAGATAAGGAATGGCTTATATCTCAAATTTTTATTTTGCCAACCACACCGGATAATCCTGAACAAGGTAAAAAATGGATAGAGAGAGGACAAAAAATTATTAATAAATTAATTGGCAAAGAAGAGAAAAAAGAACCAGGTATTTGGGATGAAATTCAGGAATTTATAGTTAATCTTTTATTAGCACCATTTAGAACTCCTGTTTGGAAAAAGGCAGAAGAAAAACCAAAAGAAGAATTTAATCTCCAAAAGCTAACTCCTGGAGAGCGAAAAGTTATCGAAATGATTCAACAAAAAATGAGTAAACTTGGATTTTGGTGTGGTTGGCGGATTGTTTATTTGGTTTATAATGATGTTTCAGAAATAAAAAAACCAACTGCTTTTGCTTTAATAAGTGGCATTTTAAAAAGTTTTTCGACTGAGGACTTAAATAGTTTAAGTGCTTATCCATTGACAATTTTAAAATCAGAAATTAGTAAAGAGAGAATTTTTGTTATTAAAAGAAATTCATTTTTCCCTTCCGTTAAATTTTATATCATTCCATCGCCACCTAAATCATATGTTAAAAATTTGAAAAAAATTGGTGTTGACAAGGGTTATATTTTAAATAGCGAAGAATTGGCAACTCTTTTTCATCCACCAATGGAGTTTGTTCCCCCTACTGGTATTGAAAAAATTCCAACCAAAGAATTACCGCCATCACCACAGTTACCATTTATTGAATAATGGATAAAACACTTCCAATTGGCATTTTAAAGTATAGAGGTAAAGAAGTTAAGTTTGGTATTAATTTTCAAGATCGGAGAAGGCATATTTATATTATTGGAAAAACTGGCCAGGGGAAAACAACTTTACTTGAAAATATGATTATTTATGACATAAAACAAAATAATGGTTTAGCTTTTTTAGATCCTCATGGTGATAGTGTTCAAAGAATTTTAGATTTTATTCCTAAAGAAAGAATTGATGATGTTATTTACTTTAATCCAACTGATATTAATCATCCTATCGGTTTTAATCCTTTAGAAAAAGTTTCTTGGGAACAGAGACACTTAGCAGCTTTAAGTTTACTTTCTGTTTTTAAGAAAATTTGGATAGATGCTTGGTCGGCAAGGATGGAATATATTTTAACCAATACATTATTAGCTTTATTAGAGTGGCAATCAGCAACTCTATTGGATGTTAATCGAATGTTAGCTGATCAAAGTTTTAGAAAAATGGTTGTCAATAACTTAAAAGATGAAGTTGTTAAAGCATTTTGGCTTAATGAATTTGAAAAATATTCTCCTCAATTTAGAACTGAAGCTGTTGCTCCGATTCAAAATAAGGTTGGCCAATTCATCACCAATCCTTTAATCAGAAATATTATTGGTCAAACAGAATCTCAATTTGATTTAAGAAAAATTATGGATGAAAGCAAAATATTTTTAGCCAACCTTTCTGTTGGAGCTATTGGCGAAGAAAGCTCTTTTCTTTTAGGTGGTCTTTTGATTACCAAATTTCAATTAGCAGCTATGAGTCGAGTAGATGTTAAAGAAGAGGAAAGAAGAGATTTTTATCTTTATATTGATGAATTTCAAAATTTCGCTACCGAGTCTTTTGTTAAAATTCTTTCTGAAGCAAGAAAGTATCGATTAAGTTTGACTTTAGCTCATCAATATTTAGATCAAGTTCCTGAAGAAATTGTTAAAGCAATTTTTGGTAATGTTGGCAATTTTATTGTTTTTCGAGTTGGTCCAAATGATGCTGAAATTTTTAGTAAAGAGTTTGGTTATTTGGTTAATGAAGAAAACTTAATCAATCTTCCTTCTTATCATGCTTATGTTAAATTGTTGGTTAATGGTATACCGACAAATCCCTTTTTAGCTTTAACTTTCCCCCCTCCACCAAAACCAGAAACAACCTTTAAAGAAGAAATTCTTAGTTTAAATCATTTAAAATATGCTAAAAGAAGAAGCTTGGTTGAAGCAAGAATTGCTAAAATCTATAAAGAAATTAAAGAAGAAAACAAGCTTATTTCTTATTGTAAGGATTGTGGCCAACCCTTTTATTCATCTGGTGAAGAAATTTGCGAGGAATGTCAAGAAAAAGTTAAAGGGCAGATTTCTCTTAAAAAAGCAATTGAAACAAATATTTTAGTAGAAAAGAAAAAAGAGAAAGAAAGTAAAATTAATAATTTAGATGAAATTTTAAAAAAATTAACCAATGAATCTTGATGAAATTAAAAATAAAATAGATATTATTGATGTTGTTCAAAAGTATGTCAAACTAAAAAGAGTTGGTAAATATTATGTTGGTCTTTGTCCATTTCATAAAGAAACCAAACCATCTTTTTATGTTTCTCCAGAAATGCAAATCTTTAAATGTTTTGGTTGCAATTTAGGTGGTGATGTTTTAAGATTTTTAATGAAGATTGAAAATTTGACTTTGCCTCAGATTTTAGAGAAATTAAAAGAAGAGTATGGTTTAGATATAAAAACTTTTCAAGATTCTAAAGAAATTAATAAAGAAAAAAAACAGATTTTAGAAATAAATTATGCAGCTTTAAAATTTTTTCGCCAAGAACTTAAAAAAAATAAATCAGCAATTGATTACCTACTTTCTCGAGGCTTAAAGGAAAAAACAATTGATGGTTTTGAAATTGGTTTTTCTCCAGGAAACACTCTTTTAAGAGACTATCTTTATTCTTTGGGTTATTCATTTGAACTAATTAAAAAAGCAGGTCTTTTGGATTCTCAAAATTTTGATCGTTTTCAATCAAGAATTATTTTTCCTTTAAGAGATGAAAATAATAAATTAGTTGGTTTTAGTGGGAGGATTTTTCCTTCGAATCTTCCTGGACCAAAATATTTAAACACTCCAGAAACTTTAATTTTTCATAAATCAAAATTTCTTTATGGTTTGGTTTATGCTAAGGATTATATTTTAAATAGTAAGAAAGTAATCTTAGTTGAGGGGCAGATGGACTTTCTTTTAGCTTGGCAAAATGGTTTTAAAAATTTAGTTGCTATTTCAGGTTCAGCTTTAACTGAAGATCACCTAATCAAACTCAAAAGATTTACCAATAATTTAGTCTTTGCTTTTGATAATGATCAAGCCGGATTTAATGCTGAATTAAGAGCAAACCTAATGGCTAAAAACATTGGTTTTCAAACTTATAAATTAATTTATCCAGGTAAAGATCTTGGTGAATATTTTTTACTTGAAACCCAAGAAGAACTTAAAGAAGAAAAATATGAGGATTATTTATTGAATTTTCTTTTTCAAAAATATGGCCTAGGAAACAAGCAAGAAATTATTTCTTTATTTTTGCCTCAAATAAAAAAATTACCTCCATTAGAAAAAGATGAATATTTAGATAAATTATCTTCTTTAATTGGTATTTCTAAAAATATTTTAGAAGAAGAATTGAAAAACAAAGATTTTGCTGTTCCCTCGGTAACCAATAAAAAAATAGATATTTTCGAAGAAAAAACCTTATTAGAAAAATTTTCCTTCCGTTTGGTTTCTATTGTTTATTTTCTTTACAAGGAGAATCTAAAAAATTATGAATTTTTTGAAGGAGTTCAAACTTATTTGTCTGGAAAATTTAAAGAAATTTTTTGGAAAATAGTAAACAATAAATTAGATGAAAAAGAGATTGACTATTTTGAAATGGCGAAAAATTTTTATTTAATAGATAGTGTTAGTTTAGAAAAAGATTATCACAAAACATTAAAAAATTTAAAAATCATCTTTTTAAAACAGAATTTAAAAAATTTAAGCGAAAAATTAAAATTTGCTGAGAAAGAAGAAAGTGATAAAATAATAAAAGAAATAAACAATATCGTCAAGGAATTAAAAATATTAAATAAAAATGCCTAAAAGAAAAGGAAAAAATAATATTATCGAGGAAAAAATCCAGCTTTTAATCAAAAAGGGTAAAGAGAGAGGTTTTATAACCGAAGATGAGATTTTATATTTTTTCCCAAATATTGAAGAAAACCTTGGTGTTTTAGAAAAAATTTACGAACGATTAGAAGTTGCTGGAATTGAATTAAAAAGTGCTCAAGAAGTTTGGCAAGAAGGTGAAATAACTGAAAATATAGGAGAAGAATTAACTGATGCTACTCAAAAATATTTAAAGGAAATAAGCAAATATCCTCTCCTTACCCCAGAGGAAGAAAGAGAGTTGGCAAAAAGAGCATCTAAAGGTGATCAAGAGGCAAGAGAGAGATTAATTAAATCTAATCTTCGCTTAGTTGTTAGTTTAGCTAAAAAGTATATTGGTCGTAGTAAAGGTTTAACTTTTTTAGATTTAATTCAGGAAGGAAACACTGGGCTTATTAAAGCTGTTGATAAATTTGATTGGCGAAGAGGCTTGAAATTTTCAACTTTTGCTACTTGGTGGATCAGGCAGGCCATTTCTCGAGCTTTATCAGATCAAGCAAGAACAATTAGGCTACCAGTTCATATTATTGAAACTCTTTATAAATTGAATAAAGCAAGAAAAAGACTAATATCAATTTTAGATAGAGAACCAACAGCTGAAGAATTAGCTGGCGAAGTTGGTCTTCCAACTGAAAAAGTTCAAAGGCTTTTAAAATATGTCCCCAATCCTGTTTCCCTCGAAACACCCATTGGCGAAGGTGAATCATTATTAAAAGAACTTATTCCTGATACATCTCAGGTTTCTCCAGAAAAAATTGGAGCTTTGGTAAATTTAAGAGAACAGCTAAAAAGAGCAATTCAAGATTTAAGCCCTAAAGAAAGAAATATTATTAGTTTAAGATATGGTTTAGAAGATGGAATTATGCATACTTTGGAGGAAATTGGCAAGATTTATGGTATTACTCGAGAAAGAGTAAGACAAATTGAAATCAAAGCTTTAGAGAAATTAAAAGATAACGAGCTGATAAGAAAAATTAAAGAGCAAGGAATTTAATGTTCTATCAAAAATATAGACCAAAGTTTTTTAAAGAAATAGTTGGTCAAGAAATTGTTATTAAAATATTGAAAGGTTTTTTAAAAAATCCTCCACATGGATATTTATTTGCTGGTGAGAGAGGGACAGGAAAAACAACAACAGCAAGGATATACGCTAAGGTTTTAAATTGTTTAAATCCCCAAAATTCTGAGCCTTGTGGTAATTGTCGAATTTGTAAGCTTTTTGATGAAAATAAGTTTTTAGACTTAATTGAAATTGATGCCGCTTCTCACCGAAGAATTGAAGATATTAGAAATCTTCAAGAACATATTGGTTTTCGTCCTATTCAAGGTAAATATAAAGTTTTTATTATTGATGAAGCCCATTCTTTAACTGAAGAAGCTTCAAATGCTTTATTAAAAACATTGGAAGAGCCACCATCCCATGCAATTTTTATTTTGGCAACAACCGAGCCAGACAAAATTTTACCAACAATTCATTCAAGAGTTCAAAGATTGGACTTTCGAAGAATAAGTTTGCCCCATATAGTTACAAAATTGAAATTAATTGCTGAAAAAGAAGGTCTTGATTATGAAGAACCTGCTCTTTACTTAATTGCTGAAGAAGCTTTTGGTTCTCTAAGAGATGCTGAGACCTTACTCGAAAAAATTGCTTTTAGTTTTAATCCTCATTTCAAAATAACAGAAGAATATGTTGCTAACTTTTTAGGTCATTTAAGTACAACGAGAATATTAGATTTTTTAGAGATTTTATCAAAAAAAGATCTTCATCAAGCCTTAGACTTTGTTTTTAAAATATATGCTGAAGGCTATGATTTAATTTTGTTTTTAAAATCTTTTTTAAAAACTTTAAGACAATTAATTATCTTAAAAGTCAATCCAGAATTTGCTAAACATTTAAAATCAGAAAAACCAGAAGAGATTGTTGAGAAAATGAAAAAAATTGTTGCTAATTTTTCTTTTGAAGAATTAAAAAAACTAAATAGTTTATTTTTTGAAGCTTTAATGACTTTGAGAAAAGAACCTCCATCACCGGTTTTTCCTCTCGAGATTGCTATTTTAGAATATTTGAGTTAAAATTATATATACTTTGCGGGGTGGTGTAATGGTAGCACAGCGGCCTTTGGAGCCGTTGGTCTAGGTTCGAATCCTAGCCCCGCAGCATAATGACTAAGTTAAAGAAAAAAAGAGTTTCAGGATTTTTAGCAAGAAAGAAAACAAAAAGTGGAAGAAAAATTTTACAAAGAAGGAGAAGAAAAGGAAGAAGAAGGCTTACAATTTGATGCTTAAAAAGAAATTTAGATTAAAAGGCGAAGATATAAAAAAATTTTTTTTAAATAATTTTAAAAAAATAGCCTCTCAAGAAATAACTATTTATTATCAAAAAAATAAGTTAAATTATCCTCGATTTGTTGTTTTTGTTTCGCCTAAAGTTTTTAAAAAAGCTGTTTTAAGAAATAAATTGAAAAGAAGAGTTTATGCTATAATTGAAAAAATTTTGAAAGAAAGGGAAATAAAACCTTACGATTTTTTTATTAATCTGAAAGCTGAAAAAAACTTTCAGGATCTTCAAATTATTTTAAATAGTATGTTTTTAAAAATCAAATAATGTTTAATTTTCTCTCTCAAAGTTTATTAGGTTTTATTTTTTGGTTAAATAAATTTTTTAGTGATCCTGGTTTAAGCATCATTGTTTTTACTTTTATTTTGAAAGTAATTCTTTCTCCTTTAGAATTTTTAAGTTTTTTAGAAGAAAGAAAGATTAATAGATTAAAACCTCAAATTAGTGAAATTGTTAAAAAATATAGAAATGATTTTGTAAAGCAGGCTGAGGAATTAACCGAGCTTTATAAAAAAGAAAAATACAATCCATTTTTGTCTATGCTCTTTCAATTTTTGCCATTGCCAATCTTTATTTCAATTTTTATTACTTTTAATCAACTTTTAAAAATTGAAGATAAAAATCTAACTTTTTTAGGATTGATTGATCTTACTAAAACTAACCTTTTTTTAGCTTTAGCAGTTATTATTTTTCAGTCCTTGTTTATTTTAAATCTTGATAGAGAACAAAGAAAATTCGCTTTTTTGTTTTTCGGCTTAATAGTTATTGTTTTAATGCAATTTCCTGCTATTTTTAATTTATATTGGTTAGTTAATCTAACTTTAAGTTTTATCCAAAGACCAATTTTTAAATTTTTAGATAAAATAAATAACCAAAAAATTATAAAACTGGAATAAAATTTAATAAGAAACATATCCCGGTGCTCGACGCCATCGGGTTGTGTAATACTCGAAATGCCAATGTTCTGCTGCGTATCTAGTCCAACCAGCAGCATTCATTATATTTTGTAATTCTCTTCTAAGGTTCTCACTATTAAATGAGCTTTCTCCGGTTGGACTTATTAAAGCAACATCAACAGCGCCACCTGAATGATGAGGCGAAAAACCAGGAGGAGCTACCCATTTTCTAGCTTCTGCTTCTATTCTTTCTTCGCTCCAATCTGGATGTTCTCTTTTAATTTCTGCCTTTTTGTTTTCCCATAGTTGCTTTTGCTTTTCTATAGATCTATAAGCAGAAATAATTCTTAATTTATAACCTTTTTGTTGGGCTATATATACGGCATCTCTTAGGTGAGGAATAACAATATCTGCTAACCTTGGATCACTGGCAGCAATTTCCAAACCTGGCATACTCGGAATTAATATTAAATTACCAGGATTTTGGGGTGTTAACCACGGTCCTTCAACGATAACTCTTGGAGGAGGAGGTTCGGCGACGGGCTCTATACCTTGTCTTACTTCATCCTCTGTTAATAAAATTTCAGGTAATGTTACTGTAAATACTGGCAATCTTATTTTAATACCCTCAAAAATATTTGGATTAATGACTTTAATTACCAAAGGAAGGATTAAAACAATAA
>VAPR01000725.1_pt1 | contig 19588 bp, 18 predicted proteins | sample 3380701 | NCBI WGS metagenome assembly VAPR01 (sample SAMN11536904, study PRJNA540576) | hot springs metagenome | isolation source: hot spring wet sediment | place: Spain: Lobios | collected 2014-01 | reverse complement strand
ACCCCACCCTGCGGTCCGCCCGTGAGCCACCACACGAGCCACGTGTCCACCGTTCCGAACAACAGGTCCCCGGCCTCCGCACGCCGCCGCGCATCGGATACGTGGTCGAGGATCCACCGCAGCTTGGGCCCGCTGAAGTATGTGGCGATGGGCAACCCCGTGCGCTCCCGGAACCGGTCCGGCCCCCATTCGCCAGCCAGCTCCCGGCAGATCCCGTCCGTACGGGTGTCCTGCCACACCACCGCGTTGTACACCGGCCGCCCGGTGCTCCGGTCCCAGACCACTGTGGTCTCCCGCTGGTTGGTGACCCCGACCGCGGCCACGTCGTCCCGGCCGATCCCCGCCCGGGCCAGGGCCTCTTCCACCACCTCCTGGGTGCGCTGCCAGATCTCCATGGGATCGTGCTCCACCCAGCCGGGCCTCGGAGTGATCTGGGCGTGTTCCCGCTGGGCGGTCCCCACCACCCGCCCCTGCTCGTTCACCACCAGGCAGCGGGTGCTGGTCGTCCCCTGGTCGATGGCCACCACGGCGCGCATGTCTACTTCTCCACCTCCGTGAGGCCCTGCACGAACCACCGTTGCAGGGCCACCACCACTGCGGTCGGCGGCAGCAGGGCGAGCAGGGCGCTGGCCATGATCACCGGCCAGTCCACGAGCGCCTCGCCGGTTCCGATCATCTTCGTGATGGCCACCACCACCACTTCCTTCTCTAGGGACGTGGTGACCAGGAGGGGCCACAGGTACTGGTTCCAGCCGTAGATGAACAGCACCACGAACAGGGCTGCTACGGTGGTCCGGGAAATCGGAAGCAGCACGCTCCACAGGAACCGCAGCGGGCCCGCGCCGTCCATCTTGGCCGCGTCCACCAGCTCGTCGGGCACCGTGAGGAAGAACTGCCGGAACAGCAGGGTGCCCGTAGCGGAGACCGTCAGGGGAAGCACCAGCCCCGTGTAGGTGTTCACAAGCCCGAGGTCGGAGACCACCTTGTACGTGGGGATGATCCGGACCTCCACGGGCAGCATGAGGGTGAGGAAGATGGTCCAGAAGGCGAGACCCCGCCAGCGGAAGTCGAAGAACACCACCGCGTACGCGGAGAGCAGCGAGAGCGCGATCTTCCCCGCGGCGATGCCTACGGCCACGACAAAGCTGTTCGCCATGGCTCGCGCCATGGGGACGCCGCGGATTCGTTCCCCCGTGCCCGTGACGAACGCTTTCCAGTAGTTCTCCGCCGCGTACGGGCCCGGCAGAAGACCCATGGTCCCGGAGGCCACCTCCGGCAGGTCCGCGGTGGACGCCACGAACGCCACGTACACGGGGAAGGCGAACAGCGCCACGCCTGCCACGAGGACCGCGTGCGCCACCCAGCCCCGCGCCCAACGGCCCTTCATGCGTAGTGAACCCTCCGCTCCAGGAACCGGAATTGGATGCTGGTCAACAGCACCGCCACCGCCAGCAGGATGACCGACTGGGCGCTGGAGGACCCCAGGTTCAGGTTCACGACCCCGTCCACGTAGACCTTGTAGATCAAGGTCTCGGTGGCCTTCCCGGGACCGCCCCGGGTCAGAGCGTGTACCACCGCAAAGGTGTCGAACAGCGCGTAGAGCGCGTTCACCACCACGAGGAAGAAGGTGGTGGGCGCCAGCAGGGGCAAGGTGACGTGCCGGAAGCCCTGGAACCAGGTGGCCCCGTCCACCTGCGCGGCCTCGTGCAGCGAGGACGGGATGGACTGCAATCCCGCGAGGAAGAACACGAAGTTGTACGCCACCCGAGACCACACCGAGGCGGCCACCACCAGGACCAACGCGTGTGTGGGGTTCAGGGTGTAGTCCCACCCGAGCCCGGACCGGACCAGGGCGCGGCCCACGATGCCCACACTCGGGTGGGCGAGGAACAGCCACAGGGCCGCCGCCACCGCCGGCGCCACGGCGTACGGCCACACCAGCAGCGTCCGGTAGACTCCCACGCCTCGCAGGGGCTGTGCCGCCGCCGCGGCCAGCACCAGCCCCAGCAGCATGGTGACGGCCACCACGGCCCCGGAGAACACCACCGTCACCCGCACGGCGTTCACGTACAGGGGATCCGACAGCACCGCGGCGAAGTTCCCCAGGCCCGCAAAGGACGTCCGCAGCCCGAAAGGGTCCTGGAACAGCAGGGACTGGTACATTCCCTGCAGGGCAGGCCAGTAGAAGAAGACCAGCGTCACCGCCAGTTGAGGGGCCACCAACAGGTAGGGCAGCAGCTTTGAGCGGAAGACGGAGCGCCGCACGCTAACCTTCCTCTGCCCCCAGGAGCTCGCGCACGCGGTGCGGCGCGTCCGTGACCAGCACGTCGCCGGGATGCGCGCCCAGCCCCAATCTGACCAGCTCCGCCGCGCGGGCGGGCTCGTTGACGGTCCACACGAAGGCGAACAGACCTTCCTGGTGTACCCGCTGCAAGGTCTCCGCCGTCAGTGCGGCGTGGTGGGGTCCCCATCCATCCGCTCCCCGGTCCCGGGTGAAGCGCACGGGGTCCAGCAGCGCGCCCGGGCTCTGAAGCGCCACGGTGCGGACGTCGGGTCGAATGGCTTTCACGCGCAGGAGCGGGTCCGGGGAGAAGGAGATCACCGTCATCCGCTTCCCCAGACCCGCATCCTCCGCGAGGGCCAGAGCCGCTTCCGCCAGCGCCGCTCCCTCCTCCCCTTCTTCCTTGACTTCGAGGAAGAGCCGCACGCCTGTGTGCAGCTCCAGCAACTGGATCAGTTCGGCCAGGCTTGGCACCCGCTCCCCGCCGTACGCGGGGTCAAACCACCCTCCGGCGTCCAGCTCCCGCAGCTCCGCCCACAGGAGCTCTCGCACCGGCCCGTGGCCGTCCGTGGTGCGGTCCACCCGCTCATCGTGCATGAGCACCGCGACCCGGTCCCGCGTCCACCGCACGTCCACCTCCAGCGCGTCCACGCCCACCGCCAGCGACCTGCGGCAGGCCGCCAGGGTGTTCTCGGGGCCCAACAGAGCGCCCCCGCGGTGGGCGCACAGGAGGGGCCTCGCCATTACTGCCCTGCGGTCCGCTGGAACTGCCGCAGGACCTCGTTGCCGCGCCGCACCGCCGCGTCCAGCGCCGCCTTGGCCGACTGTTGTCCCTGCAGAGCCCGCTCCATCTCTTCGTACAGGATGGTGCGGATCTCCACCATGTTGCCCAGCCGGATCCCTTTGGAGTTGGCCGTGGGACGGGTGCGGGTCAGCTGCCGGATGGGGATCTCCGCCCAGGGGTTCCGCTGGTAGTAGCCTAGGGCCCGCGCCCGCTGGATGGCGGTGAAGGTGATCGGGATGTATCCGGTCTCCATGTGCCACTTGGCCGACACCTCGGGGCTGCCGATGTACCGGAAGAACTCCGCCACCGCCTTGTACTCCTCCGGGGTCCGCCGCGGAGAGGTCATCACCCACAGGGAGGCGCCGCCGATGATGGAGTTCTTGGGCGCGCCCTTCACGTCACCGTAGTACGGCAGGAACCCCACGCCCCACTCGAACTTCGCCTCCCGCTGGTACCGGGCGAAGAGGGCCGAGGAGGCGGTGAGCATGGCGCATTCCCCCGAAGGACCCAGCGCGTCCCCCGCGGCGTCCCGGCCTCCGTACTTGAACAGGCCATCCCGCTGCATCTGCACGAGGTTCTCCAGGTGCCGGACGTAGAGCGGCCGATTGACCAGGAGCTCCACGTCGGTCCCCTCGAACCCGTTCGCCCTCGAGGCGAACGGGACGTCGTGGATCGCGCCAAAGTTCTCGAAGTGAATCCAGGTGGGCCAGGCGGTGGAGAAGGCACACGGAGCCGCGTTGGCCGCGCGGATCCGCCGTGCGAACTGCACCAGCTCCTCCCAGGTGCGGGGCGGCTGGTCGGGGTTGAGGCCCGCCCGGCGGAAGGCATCCTTGTTGTACCAAAGGACGGGGGTGGAGCTGTTGAAGGGCATGGACACCATGCGCCCATCTGCGGTGCTGTAATACCCGCGCACCGCAGGGAGGTACAGGCTGGGGTCGAAGGGCGTGCGGGTCTCCTGCATGAGCTCGTACACGGGCTTGATGGCCCCGCGGGCGGCCATCATGGTCGCCGTGCCCACTTCGAACATCTGGACCACGTGGGGCGCGTTGCCGGCCCGGAAGGCGGCGATGGCCGCCACCATGGTCTCCGGGTACGAACCCTTGAAGGTGGCGACCACACGGTACTGGGTCTGCGAGTTGTTGAACCCGGACACGATGCTCTCCAGGGCCTCTCCCAGCGGGCCCCGCAGGGCGTGCCAGAACTCCACCTGCACGCGAGCCGGCTGTGTCCACCCCAGCGCGGCGAAGGTCAGCACCACTGCCACCACCGCGACCATCCTCCGTGTCCATCGCATGGCTGTAACCTCCTCCTCCTGGTCTCGGCCTCACAGGCTGAAGCCTTGGCGCAGTTCCGTTTGGTGCTCCGGCAACAGGTCCTCCAGGGTCCGGAGGACGAAATCCGGCGCGTCCTCGCACCGGGACAGCAACTCCTCCGTGGTCACACCGGTGAGCACAACCGCGGTTCGGCTGCCCATGGCCCGTCCCAGCGCCACGTCCGTCTCCAGGCGGTCTCCCACCACCAGCGTGTCCTGGGGGGCTGTCCCCAGCCGTTCCAACAGCACCTCCGCCATCACCCGGGACGGTTTGCCGGCCACCTGCTCCAGACGACGGCCGCTTGCGGCTTCTAACGCCGCCACCACCGCCCCGGCGTCGGGCAACCCTCCGTCGGGAGTGGGGCAGTACGGGTCGCGGTTGGTGGCGACGAACCGGGCGCCGCGCCGCAGGGCCAGAAAGCCGGTGCGCAGCTTGGCGTAGTCGAAGGTGCGGTCGAAGCACGCGACCACGTACTCCACCTCCTCGGGTCGGTCGGTGAGAAGGAAACCCGCAGCCACGAGCTCTTCCTGGATCGCCCGCTCGCCGATCACGAAGAGCCGTGCGCCGGGTGAGGTCCGCGACAGGTAACGCACCAGGGCCAGGGACGAGTTGAGGACGTCCCCGGGAGGTGTCGGGATGCCCAGACGCGTGAGCTTCTCCGCGTACTGCTCGCGCGTGTACAGGGGGTTGTTGGACAGGAATACCACCCGCGCCCCGGCCCGCCGCAGCGCATTCACCGCGCGGTCTGCCCCGGGCAACAGCCTGTCTCCCAGGTAGACGGTGCCATCCAGGTCCATGGCGTACCCCCGGTACACGCGGTCGGGCCTGCGCACCACCTAGGCCCCTCCCCCGCCGAACAGCCCCCCGAGCCGGGCGCCCGTGAGCCGGTAGATGGCGTACAGGACCGCTGAGCACAGCGCCACTGCGCAAATAGAAAAACCCGCCGACCCTTCCCGAGTCGAGCGGGTTCTCTCTGGTCTCTCCCGCCGAATTCGGTTCTCGATACAACCGTAACTCTCAGACACCCGCGCCATCAAGCCGCGCCTCGATGCAGGGCGGAGTGCCTCACCGGTTCAATAAGATGAGGGCCCCTAGCGCCAGCACGATGCCCGCCGTCTGGGTAGGGCTAAGCTGCTCCTGAAGTACCCACCTACCCAACACGAGCGAGACCAACGGGTATAGGCCCGTCGCGAAGGCGACCACGGATGCCGGGTGTCGGCGCAGCAGGTCGTAGAAGACCAGCGAGCCCAACGCCACAAGGGCGCCACCGGCTAGACTGGCCACCAGCCCCAGGCGGTCCCGTGGCGCCATAGCCTCTCCCGACCACAGGAGGTATGCTCCTACCACGACCAGCCCTGCCCAGTAAGACCACCAGAGCGCCTGGATACCGATGCGCCCCACCGAGACCTTAGCCAGTAAGGGCCACGTGCCCCACAGCACGAGAACCACCAGGGCGGGCAGGAGAGGCGTCTTCGTCCCCATCGCCCTCACCGGAGGGTAGGGCGCAACGCGTCGGTCTGGGGCTCGGGAGGTGCCGCTTGAAGCATCAGCACGCCCACGTCCTCGGGTTCAAAGACCACCGCGACCTCCTGCCCGGGTGTCAGGGCCCTGGCCCGTTTGCTCGGTACGTCTACGGCCACTTCCCCTCCCACGTCCAGTTGCACGCGAAATCTGGTACTGGGGCCGGCAAAGGAGCCCGACATCACCCGGCCCTTCAGCCCTCGCGGGTCACTCGCGGGTTGGATCTGGATGACCTCCGGCCGCAACAACAGCAGGACTGTGGTCCCTGGCCGGAGACCACGGGCCCGGTGGGCGTGGAGCGCGAGCCCGCGGTAGTCAACCAGACCGTCGGCGTCGCGCACCACGGCTTCGAGGCGGTTCATGGTCCCCACAAAGTCGGCTACGAAGAAGCTTGCGGGCCGTTCGTAGATCTCGGATGGCGTCCCTACTTGCTCCACCCGCCCCCGGGAAAGCACGGCGACTCGGTCGGAGATTGCCAGGGCCTCTTCCTGGTCGTGGGTGACGTAGACGGTGGTAATGCTGAGCCGCCTTTGGATCGACCGGATTTCCTCGCGCAGTTGCACCCGGATCTTCGCATCCAGGGCCGACAGGGGCTCGTCCAGCAGGAGCACCCTGGGTTGCACTGCCAGGGCTCGGGCCAGTGCCACGCGCTGCTGCTCTCCTCCGGAGAGCTGGTAGGGGTAGCGCTTCCTCGCCTGCACGAGGCCGATGAGCTCGAGGAGCTCGTCGACCCGCCCCATCCGCTCCCCCCGTGACCACCCTCGAACGCGAAGGCCGAACTCTATATTTTCCTCCACAGTCATGTTGGGGAACAGGCTATAGGACTGGAATACCATCCCCATGTTGCGGCGATGGGGAGGGGTTTGGGTGACGTCCTGCCCCTCCAGCCACACGTCTCCCTCGTCCGGGTCCTCGAACCCCGCCACGATCCGCAGCAGGGTTGTCTTTCCACACCCGCTGGGCCCGAGCAGGGTGAAAAACTCTCCTCGCTCCACCGCGAGACTGATCCCGTCGATGGCCAGCACGTCTTTGAACCGCTTGCGCACGTTCCGGATTTCCAGGTAGGCCATCAGCGCACCCCAACCTGTGCCTGGGAGGCTCCGAGCTTCCGCTCTAAGGCGAGGATGCCCAGCATGGCCGCCCACGTGATGCCAAAGCTGATCACCGTGAGAGCCGCCGCAGGCGTGGCATGGGTTTCCCCGATGTAGTTCAGGTACACGGGCAACGTGTAGAAGAGCATTACGTTTGCCATGGTGAACTCTCCCATCACCACGGTGAAAATCAGCAAGCTCCCGCTGAGCACAGCTGCCCGCACATTGGGCAGGATCACCCACAGGAGAATCTGGCCCGTCGTCGCCCCCAGACCCTGCGCCGCCTCCGTCAGGGTGCGCACGTCGATGGCCCGCAGCCCGACCTCCAGGGAGCGATAGGCGTACGGGAGCGTAACGACCACGTAGGCCGCCACGAGGACCTGTGGTGTGCCCACGAAAAACTCCGGTGCGTTCCGGTAGACGGCCAGAAGCCCCACCACCAGGACGATGGGGGGAACCATAAAGGGAAGTACCGAGAGGAACTCGAGAGCGGGCCGAAGTTGTGGCAGCCGGACGTGAATCCAGTAGGCCGTCGGCAGCAGGAGCAACAAGCTCAGGGCTGCCGTCTCTAAGGCCAGCAACAGGGACAACTGGAAGCTAGCCTGAAATTGCGGGTCTCTCAGGATGAAACTGTAGGCGGAAAGCTCATAGCTCCCGGGCGCACCGCGCAAACTGAACTCCACCGTGGCTACCAACGGCACCACGAAGTACACGCCTCCAAGGCTCAGCCACACCACCCGCCAGAAGAGACGCGGCGCCCTCACCGGACCCACCGGCTGGCCCACCTCTGCAGGAGAAGGTATAGGGCCATGGACATGGACATGACGCCAATCATGCCCACGCTCAGGGCGTGGCCCAATTGCGGATCCGAGAGAACGTTCCCCTGTAAGACGTTGGCGATCTGCATGGTGATGAGGTTAACGACCCCGGAGGTGAGTGCGTACGGAGTCGCGTATGCGGCGAACGCGTTGCCAAAGAGGAGCACAACCGCACCCAAGAGCGAGGGGAGCAGGATGGGCAATCCCACGTGGCGCCAGTAGTGCCAGGCGCTTGCCCCGAGGCTCGTTGCTGCTTCCCACCACTCCCGCCGCATCCCGTCGAGGGCCGGCGTGATCACCAGGATCATCAGCGGCAGCTGGAAGTACAGGTACGTCAGGGACAGGCCTGCGAAGGAGAAGAGGGTGAAGCCCCGTGCATACAGGTCCAGGCCGAGCAGGGTGCGCACCAGCTGAGTTACTAGGCCAGTGGTCCCGAGCGTTGCGATAAAGGCGAACGCCAGGGGGACACCCGCGAAGTTCGCCGCGACGCCGGAAAAGGTGGTGAGGATGGGCCGCACCCAGCGGGGCCCGCCCGTCACTGCCGCGTAAGCTACGAGGAACCCGAAGATGCCGCCTCCGAGCGCGGTGACGGCGCTGATGGCGAAGCTGTTCATGAAAGCGCGCAGGTATTGGCCGTGAAGGGCCTCCTGGACGTAGCGCAGGGTGCACCGTCCCTCGGGATCGAGGAAGGCGCCCACGAGGACGGCGGCGGAGGGCACGAGGAGGAACGCTGTGACGTAGGCGAAGAACGGCAGAACGCCGAGCCACACACCCAGAGCCCTCCGCCGCCGTGAACGGGCTACTGACCCGTGGGCGTGCAGGGAGGCGTCAAAACCTCGCACCGCAGCCCTCCGAGGCACTTCGCTACTGGCCTGCCACTTTTGGCCCCCAGAGCTTCGCCACGGTTTCCTGGGCCTTCTTGGTCTGGTCCAGGCTTGGGAACCGCACTCGCCGGTAGGGCTCCGCGGGTGGCAGCTTGGCGAGGAGGTCTCGCGGGACGGCGTTTCGCCGCAGAAGGTCCTCGAACCTCGCCGGGTGCGCGAACCCCTTCAACCAGAGGAGCTGACCCTCGTCAGAGTAAAGGAATTCCTCCCACAGGCGGGCGGCGTGCGGGTTCGGCGCGTACGCACTGATGGCCTGGCAGTAGTAGTTCCCGAAGACACCGTCTTCCGGCACCTGGACTTCCCAGGTCAGTTTCCCTGCGAACTCCTTCCTGTAACCCAGCTGCAAATAGTCCCAATCCACCGTAATGGGCGTCTGTCCGCTCTGGACCGTGGCCGGGGTGGCGTCCACGGGAATGAAGTTCCCGAGCTTCTTGAGTTCGGCAAAGAACTCGATGCCCGGCGTAATGTCGTCTAGGGAGCCCCCGTTGGCCAGGGCGGCAGCCCAGACACCCGCGAACGCTGCCGCCGCTCTGCGAGGGTCCCCGTTGAGGGCAACCCTGCCTTTGTACTCCGGCTTCTTCAGGTCCGCCCACCGCCTCGGTGTGGTCTGCACGACGTTGCGGTTCACGCCGAAGGCGATCACCCCGAAGTAGTCGGCCACCCAGTACCCATCGGGATCCTTCATGCCGTCCGGTATGGTGTTCCAGGTTTGGACTTTGTAGGGCGCGAAAAGTCCCTCTTGCTTCCCCTGGATGGCGAAGGAGGGGCCGATGTCGAGGACGTCCGGTGCCCGGCGCTGACCCTTCAGCGACCGAACCGCCTGCAGCTCCTCCGCCGAGCTGGCGTTGGGGGACGCGTTGTTGATGCGGATCCCGTACTTCTGGGTGAAGCGTTGCATGATTTCGCCGTAGTTGGCCCAGTCGGGAGGCAAGGCAATGGTGTTCAGCCGTCCCTCTCGCTTGGCCGCTGCGATGAGCTTCTCCAGACCGCCGGCTTCCGAGGCGGATCGGGGTAGAGCTGGGGCCGCCTCTACAAGGTCAGCGGCGAGGAGCCGAAGGAGCCATGCACTGCTCGCAAGCCCCAGTCCCGCGCGAAGCATCTGGCGCCGGGTCACGGGGCCACCCCGGTTGAGGTGGTCCAACATCTCGACCACTTCCTCTTCCATGGCTCACCTCCCTATTCCGACGTCCACATGCCGTACGTCGCCAGCATCCTGGCGTTCTATTAAGGTCGCTTTAAGTTCCCTCCAAACAGAAGAACCCGCTGACCCTGGTACGGGCCAAGCGGGTTCTCTCTGGTCTCTCCCCGCGGACCCCTTGTTGCTCATATGACACGCCCGCGCCCACAGGGATGTCAAGCCTATCGGGCTTCCGCGATCCGTAGCCCCCACAGCCGCTTGGCGCTGGCCGACACCCCCACCGCCCCGGCCCGCAGGATGGCTTCGACCTGAGCTGGCTCCGTCACAAGTCCCGCCCCGATCACCGGTTGGGAAAGCGCTTGCCTCAGCTTCCTCATGACGAAGGGGACCACCAGCCCGGGCAGCACCTCCACGAAGTCCGCCTCCGACCCCCGCACCGCCGCCAGGCCGGTCCGCAGGGCCTCCGAGTCCACCATGAACACCCGGTGAATGGCGAGCAAGCCCGCGGACCTGGCCTCCCGCAGCAGGGGGCCGCGGGTGCTCACCACTCCGGTGGCGCCCACCTCCCGGAGCAGGCGGATCCCCGCCGGGTCCTTCCCGACCCCATCGATCAGATCCAGGTGAACGTAGACGGGAATCCCCATGGCCTCGCAGCGGGGAATCGCCTCTCGCAATGCGAAGAGGTCTCCTTTAAAGAAGAAGACGGCGGCGGCCCCGCGGCGACAGGCCTCCTCCGTCTCCTCGACACCGCGGACCGCGGGAATCACCGGCAGCTCCCGCAGGCGCTGGCGCAGGGCTTCTGTCGAGAGGGATCCTCCATCCGGGAACTCCTCTTCTGTTCTCACGTCGGGGTGCCTCCCCTGCTCTTCATCTTCCGTTCCCGAGGGCTGGTTTCCGTCCAGGAGGCCCTGCCTCCTGCACCCCTGGCGGCTGGCTGGATCAAGAGCTCGCCGCCGCTGCAGGAGGCTCCGAGCGTCCCGCGCCAGCTCGGGATTGCTTGTGTCACGGCCGGCGGTAATTTGACCCTGTAGGGCCGGAAGAGAATTGACCCACCCCGCCGAACCGAGATCCATTCCCCCCAGGGATGGAGGTCGGTTCATGCTCGGAGGTGGGTCCGTGGTGGAGATTATGCGCCTGCACGCGTCAGGCCTGCCGATCCGGGAGATTGCCCGCCGGACGGGGTTTGCACGCAACACCGTGCGGAAGTACCTGCGCCAGCCCGCCGTGCCGCGGTACGGGCCGCGGCCACGGCGACCGTCGAAGCTAGACCCCTTCAAGCCGTACCTGGAGCAGCGCATGGCCGAGGGTGTGTTCAACGCCAACCGGCTGCTGCACGAGCTGCGCGCGCGGGGCTACACGGGCGGCAAGACCATCCTGAAGGACTACCTGCAGCCGCGCCGGCCGCCCAAGGCGCCGCGGGCGGTGGTCCGCTTCGAGCCGGCCCCCGGGGAGCAGGCCCAGGTGGACTGGGGCGAGTTCGCCTACACCGATACCCAGGGCCGGCGGCGGAAGGTCTATGGCTTTGTGATGGTGCTTAGCTACTCGCGGGCCATGTACGTGGAGTTCGTGGCGCAGCCGGACCTGAGCACGCTGTTGCGCTGCCACCTGCACGCCTTCACCACCCTGGGCGGGGTTCCGAAGACGATCCTCTACGACAACATGAAGACCGTGGTGCTGGGTCGGCAGGGCGCGGGGGTGGAGTACCACCCGCGGATGGTGGACTTCGCCTTGCTGGCCGGCTACTCGCCCCGCAGCTGTCGGCCGTACCGGGCCCAGACCAAGGGCCGGGTGGAGCGGGCGATCGGCTACCTCAAGCAGCACTGGTGGCCTGGCGCGCGGTTTGTCCATCTGGCCGATCTCAACCGCCAGGTGCAGGCCTGGGTGGCGGAGGTGGCGCAGCGGCGGGTGCACGGCACCACGGGCCGCCCGCCCGCCGCCCTGCTGGCGGAGGAACGCGCTCACCTGACGCCGCTGCGGCCGGCGGTGGTCTTTGCCCCACTGCTGCAGGAGGAGCGGCGGGTCAGCCGCGACGGGTACGTGCACTACGGGGGCAGCCGCTACGGGGTGCCCTGGCGCTACAGCGGCCGCTACGTGGCCGTGCACGCCGATGGAGCGACGGTGGAGATTCGCGACGGGAACCAGGTGCTCGCCCGGCACCCGCGCGCGCTGTTGCCGGGCCTGACCCTGTCTGTGCCCGGGCAGTACCAGGGGGTACCCCTAAAGGGCCCCGGTCGGCCCCAGGCGCCCCTGGCGGTGCAGGTGGCGGGTCCGGAGGTCGAGGTCCGCTCCCTGCGTGTCTACGAGGCGCTGCTGGCGGGAGGTGAGGCCCGGTGATCGTCCTGGAGCGCGCCCGCCAGCACCTGCTGGCCCTTGGGCTCAGGGACGCGGCCGAGGCCCTGGACGCCCGGCTCGAGGAGGCCGCAAAGCGGGAGGTCCCCTACGCCGACTTCCTCGTCGACCTGCTGGAGACCGAACTGGCCGTACGCCGCCGACGGTATCTGGACACCCGGACCAAGCTGGCGCGGTTGCCCTTCCGCAAGACCCTCGAGGACTTCGACTTCGGGGCGCAACCGTCGATCGACCCGCGCCAGATCCGTGAACTGGCCACCCTCGGCTTCCTGGCGCACGCCGAGAACGTCATCCTGCTGGGACCGCCCGGGGTGGGCAAGACCCATCTGGCCGTGGCCTTGGGCCTGGCGGCCATCGACCGGGGCTACGGCGTCTACTTCACCCCCATGCACCGGCTGGTGGAGGATCTGCGCAACGCGTACGAGGAGCGCCGGCTGGAGCGCCGCATGCGCATCTACCTGGCGCCGCGGCTTTTGATCCTCGACGAGCTCGGCTACCTGCCCCTGGACAAGGTCGGGGCCACGGTGTTCTTCCAGTTGGTCGCCGCGCGCTACGAACGCGGCAGCATCGTCCTGACCTCCAACCAGACCTTTGCCGACTGGGGGGAGGTGTTTGGGGACCCGGTGATCGCCACCGCCATCCTCGACCGGCTCCTCCACCACAGCCACGTGATCAACATCCGGGGCGAGAGCTACCGGCTGCGGGAGAAGCGCCGGTCGGGACTGTTGCGCAGCATCGTGGAGTCAAAGCAGGAGGCCTAACCCTAACGTGGGTCAAAATTCGACCGGCCAAAACGGGTCAAAATCTGGCCGGCCTTGACACTTGCTGTGTCCTCCTGGCTTTCGGCCCCGGGTCTTGACTGACCTCCCGAGTGCTCGGGCTGCACGCTCCGCGCGGCGGCCCGTAGGGGTGCAGGCCGCAGCCGCCCCGCGGCACCCGCCGCGGGACATTGCCGAGGCCTTTCGGGCCAGTGCGAAGACCCCTCTTCAGCTGTCGTTCGGCGTTTTGCGAACGCCAAAGCAGCGCCCGATGAACTGCCGGGACGCTTCGCCCGTTGGCCGAAGCGTCCCGGTTCACCAGCCTCTCGCCCGCGGATAGCTTTTGGTGGGCCAGAAGAGTCGGTTGCCTGTCCCACCTCGTTGGTCACCGGAAGCCGGTCCGATTACTGTGCGGGTGACCGCCTCCTCCAGCGTCTGAGGTCAGTTGGTGGAGGGGAGGCCTCGCTGGTGCGCCATCGGACAAGCGGGCTTGAGCTCCCATAGGGGCTCGGGCAAGAACCGCTCCGACCTACAGGAAGATCGCTGTAGGGCGCAGGTGGGAGATGCCCGTCGCGCTGGTCGTCGGGATCTGCTCCATGAGGAAGGAAGACCGGACCCTCGGGTCCCGTCCTTCGGGCGACACCCACCCCGACTCCTCGCCCATCGCGGCTCCCTCGTTTTCCCGCGGCGTCCCCCGGGAGCCATCGTGCGGGCGGCAGGACACCAACCCGCCGAACGATCCGCTGCGCATCCCGCTCAGGTGGCTACCCGAAAGGCCTCCTTCAGGCGCGCGACCTCCTGGGCGTCCACCACGGCGATGGCGGCGATGTTCACGATGTCCGAGACCTCTGCCCCTCGGCTGAGGACGTGCACGGGCTGGGCCATGCCCATGAGGATGGGCCCGATGGCGGTCGCTCCCCCCAGCCGCTGCAACAACTTGTAGGCCGTGTTGGCCGCCTCCAGACTGGGAAAGACCAGCACGTTGGCCTCGCCCACCAGGGTGCTGAAGGGATAGTCGGCACTCCTCAGGTCCACATCCAGCGCCACGTCCGCCATCATCTCCCCGTCCACCATCAGGTCGGGCCGGCGGCGCTTGACCAGGGCCGTGGCCTGAGCCACCTTCTCGGTCCGGGGGTGGCGCGTGCTCCCGAAGTTGCTGAAGGAGAGCATGGCCACGCGGGGCGTGATGTCGAACTCCCTGGCCTTGTCAGCGGCCATGATGGCGATCTCCGCCAGTTCCTCCGCCGTGGGATCGATGTTCACGGTGGGGTCGGCGATGATGTAAGGGCGGCCATCCAGGACCATCAAGTAGAGCCCTGCGACCCGGGAGATGCCAGGGCCGGGGCCGATCACCTGAAGGGCAGGGCGGATCACATCGGGGTAGTGGTAGGTCAGTCCCGCGACGAAAGCGTCGGCGTCTCCGGCGCGCAGCATCATGGCGCCGAAGTAGTTAGGCTGCCGAAGGAGCGCGCGCGCTTCTCGCAAGGTGATCCCCTTGCGCTGGCGGGCCTGGTAGAGGATCGCGGCGTACGTCTCCAGTTTCGAGGAGGTCTCGGGGTTGATCACCTCCAACGGCGTGCTGAGGTGCAGCTCCTCCAGCCGGGTACGGACTACGGCTTCCCGGCCGAGGAGGATGGGCCTCGCCAACCCTTCCCTGGACAGCTCCGCGGCGGCCCGCAGGATCTTAGGCTCTTCTCCTTCGGAGAAGACCACGCGCTTGGGGCTGGCCTTGGCCTTGCTGAAGATCACGCTCATCACCTCGCGACCCCGGACCAGCCGGCGCGCCAGCTCTTCCCGGTAGGCATCGAGATCGACCCTGACCCGAGCGACGCCACTGGCCATGGCCGCCTCCGCGACGGCCGGTGCTTCCCACAGAGGGACGCGGGGGTCAAGGGGTTTCGGGATGATGTAGTCGGGGCCGAAGCGCAGCGATTCCAGACCGTACGCCTTGAGCACCACGTCGGGGACTTCCTCCTTGGCCAAGTCCGCCAGGGCCCGGGAGGCGGCGATCTTCATCTCGTCGTTGATGGCCCGGGCACGGACGTCCAGGGCTCCGCGGAAGATGAAGGGGAACCCCAGCACGTTGTTCACTTGGTTCGGAAAGTCGGAGCGCCCCGTGGCCACGATGGCGTCGGGCCGGGCCGCCTTGGCCTCGTGGTAGGGGATCTCCGGGTCTGGGTTGGCCATGGCGCAGATGAAGGGTTGCTCTGCCATGGCTTGGACCATCTCCCGGGTGACGATGTTGGCCACAGATAGGCCGATGAACACATCCGCACCCCGCATGGCCTCTTCCAGGGTGCGGGCGTCGGTGTCCACCGCGAAGCGAGCCTTGTAGGGGTTCATCCCTTCCGACCGGCCCTGGTACACCACGCCCTTGGTGTCCACCAGCATGATGGACTTGCGTGGCACGCCCAGCCGGACGAAGTGTTCTGCGCTGGCGATGGCCGAAGCTCCGGCACCACTGATGACAACCCGCATCTCGTCGAGCCGTTTGCCCGTCAACGTCGCGTAGTTAAGCAGCGCCGCGCCGCAGATGATGGCCGTACCGTGCTGGTCGTCGTGGAAGACCGGGATCTCCATGATCTCCCTCAACTTCTCCTCGATGTAGAAGCACTCGGGCGCCTTGATGTCCTCCAGGTTCACCCCACCGAACGTGGGCTCCAGCGCCTTCACGATACGCACCACCTCGTCCGGGTCGGTGCTGTCCACCTCGAGGTCGAAGACGTCAATGTCTGCAAACCGCTTGAACAGGAGGGCTTTGCCCTCCATGACCGGTTTACTGGCCAGGGCTCCCAGGTTGCCCAGGCCCAGGATGGCCGTCCCGTTGCTCACCACGGCCACCAGGTTCCCCCGGGCGGTGTACTTGAAGGCCTCCAGCGGGTCCCGGTGGATCTCCCGCACCGGCTCGGCCACCCCGGGCGTGTAGGCTAGCGAGAGATCGCGTTGCGTGACGCAGGGTTTCGTGAGTTGAAGGGCGATTTTGCCCGGCCGGCCCTTGGCGTGGTATTCGAGGGCTTCCTCACGAAAATCCACGCTCTCACCTCGACCCGAGAATTCAGGGTGAGCATATCATGGGCGGCACCACCCTTCATCAGCTCTCCGCCCTATGGGGGGAACCTGTGTGGGCCCGATCCGGTAGGAGACCCCTCCGGCTGTCCTCCCCGCGCGGTTGCGGCGTCTTTCCCCGAGAGCCCGAGGGGGAGCCAGGGTCACCGTTGAGGCCCCTCCCTGGCTGGCTCCCATGAACAACCGGTGCGGCCGACAGGGTAGGTTGTCGGTTCTGGGAGGCGGTCTACCTCCTCGCACCAGGAACGGCGTGCCGGGCGTGTCGAGGGGCTCAGCCTTCCTTACTTTTTGCGGGCCCGCTCCACGTAGGTGCCCGTAGCTACCTCTACCCGGATCCACTCCCCGGGAGCGATGAAGGGCGGGACCAGGACCGACAGTCCGTTCTCCAGCTTGGCCTCTTTCCACACATTCTCGCCGCCCACGGACCGGGTCGGGGGGGCGGTCTCGGCGACCCGGACCTCCATCACGTCGGGCAATACCACACCCACGGGGATTCCCTCCGAAAACTCCACGGGGACGGTAGCCCCCTCCTGCAGGAAGGCCGCCATGGGCCCCAGCCGTTCGTTCGGGAGGGAGACCTGCTCGAACGTCTCGCTGTCCATGAAGTGGGTGGCCTCCTGGTCCCGGTAGAGGACCTGCATGGAGCGCCGCTCCAGAGGCACGTCCTCCACTATTTCGTCCGGGCGGAAGCGGACTTCCCGTACTGCTCCGGTCTGCAGATTCCGCAGCCTAGCGTGGGCAGCGCCGGCCATTTGGCCCCCGCCCGCGTGGTAGGAGGCGGCGACCACCTTGTACAACTCACCACCCAGGCGGATCGTCATCCCGCTGCGCAGACCGGCGGCCTCCACCATTCCGCACCCCTCCCGATCCACCCTCAGTATACGGGGACCCTAAGGGCCACGCGCAGGGTCCCCCCGCAACCGGTGCCACAACCGGACCACCTCCTGCGACTCGTCCAGCTCCACGTCCTGGAGCCGCACCTCCGAGCCCGCTCGCACGTGCGCACGCACACGCGCGCCGTGCGCGAGGCCCACGGGCAGGACACCGAGGGCGTCTGCCTCCGGGGCCGCGAGCAGCTTGCCGAAGACCGTGTAGCCTCCTTCGCCGTCAAGGAGGTCTCCCGGTCGGAGGTCGCGCTTAGCGACAGCAGCCACCTCCGCGATCCGCGCTACGGGCTGACCCGTAGGTTCTCCCCGCAAGGCGGCCCGTGCCACGCTGACCCCCACCTCGAGGCCAACCCAGTGGGTGGGTCGGTACAGGGCCGAGTATCGGCCCGAAGCGTCCGTCTGCAGGCCGTACTCCCGAAAGCATCGGGTCACGTAGTCCGAGGGGGCTTCCACCACCACGAACACGCCCCACCGCAGGTCGCGCGGCACCGGCCGGCCGTCCCGCTCTAGGCTGGACACCACCTCCACCGTCCCCGATCGTTCCAACGTTCCTCCAGCCTCAAGGGGCTTGCAGACCTCGGCGAGACGGTCCCTCCCGCACGGTGGGAAGCGCAGCCCTCCGGTTTGGGGGACGAGACCCGTGGCGTTGGCCACCGCGGCCATTTCGATCGCGGACTTGGTGCCGTCCAGAAAGGACGTGAACATGCGGGCGTTGTAGTCGCCCGCGGCCACCATCTCCGCAGGGAATCCGTAGTGTTCCCACACGGTATCCGGTGTGACGAAGTGGTAACTGGGCAGGTACCGTGTCCCTTTACCCGCGCAGACCACGGAGAACCCACACACCCGGGCCCAGTCCACCAGTTCACACACCAGCGCCGGCTGGTCACCGTAGGCCAGGGTGTACACCAGGCCCCGCTCCCGGGCCCGGCGGGCGAGCACCGGCCCCACCAGCACGTCCGCCTCCACCGTTGCCATGACCACGTGCCGGCCTGCCTCCAGCGCCCACAGGGCGTGCCGCGCCGCAGCCCCCGGAGATCCCGTAGCCTCCAACACGACGTCGAGCCCATCCATGTGGACCAGCGCCTGTGGGTCCTCGGTTACCCACGTGGTGCCGGACCGCAACGCCTCCGCGGGCCCTGGGGCGGAGTAGCGGTCCTTTGGCCACCCCGCACGCCTCAGGCTCTCCCTGGCACGGTCTGCGGACAGGTCGCAGACGCCCAGCACATGCAGTCCGGGGGTGTGAAGGGCTTGGGCCAGGAACATGGTCCCGAACTTGCCCGCGCCCAGGACTCCCACCCGGACGGGCTGTTCCTCCGCGGCCCGCCTCGCGAGTTCGAGGGCGAGACTGGCCCGCGCCTCCCTCCCGGAGCGTGCCGTCATCTTCCCGCTCCACCTGCAGGGAAAACCCCAGTCCCCGCGTATATCATAAGCATCACGAACGCCAGATCACGAACGGGAGGATCGCAATGGGACGCCACGGGTTGCTGGTTCTAATCGCGGCCATGCTGGTGGCGGGCCTAGTGGGGAGCAGCCAGGGCCCGGTCATCGCCCAGTCCGCGCCGCGGCAGCTCCGCATCGCCGTGGGGGTGGATGCGGATCGCCTGGATCCCGCGGAGCAGACCACGACCACGGTGGCCAATATGGTGGACTACATGTTCGAGACGCTCGTGGACTTGCACCCGGTGACGAACCGGATCGTCCCGAAACTGGCGACGCGATGGGAGATCTCCCGGGACGGCCTCGTCTACACCTTCACCCTGCGCCGCGGGGTCCGGTTCCACGACGGCACACCCCTGAACGCCGAGGCGGTAAAGTTCAGCATGGAACGCCTGAAGGACCCGAGGGTCGCCATGGCCCTGAGGTTCCTCGTGGCTCCCGTTCAGGCCGTCGAGGCGGTGAACGAGACCACCGTCCGGTTCCGGCTCAACAAGGTCACCCCCACCTTCCTCGCGGACCTGTCCACCACTCAGTTCGCCATCGTCTCCCCTGCCGCGGTCCAGCGGGCCGGAGACCGCTGGCGGTCGGCTCCCGTCGGCGGAGGGACCGGACCCTACATGTTTAAGGAGTGGCGGCGCGGAGACTTCATCCTCCTGGAGCGCAACCCGAACTACTGGGGCAAGAGGCCCTTGTTCGACGAGGTGGTCTTCCGGGTCGTCCCCGACGCGGGCACCCGTCTCGCTCAGGTGCTGGCCGGCGACGCCCACATGGCCATGCTGCCTCCGGCTCCGGACGTCCGCGGGCTGCGACGCAACCCGCAGGTGAAGGTGGTCGAAGCGGCCAGCGACCGGGTCGTGTTCGTGGCCATGAACACCCAGTGGGGTCCCTTCCGGGACGTCCGGGTTCGCCAGGCCATGAACTACGCCATCAACAAGAAGGCCATCCTCGCGAGCGTGTTGTTCGACCTCGGCACGGTCTCCGACTCCCCGTGCCCGCCCATGATGTTCGGATACTCCCGGGTGCGAGAGGGCGGATGGCCCTTCAGCTCCGGGCGCGCGAAGGAGTTGTTGGCTCAGGCGGGCTACCGGGATGGGTTCGAGGTGAACTTCTACACCCCCACGGGGCGGTACATCCAGGACTTCCAGTTCGCGCAGGCCATCGCGGGCCAGCTGCGGAACGTAGGCGTCCGGGCCAACGTCACCACCATGGACTGGCCCAGCTACGTGGCCATGATCCAGACGCCCCTGGAGCGCACCCGGAT
>VAPR01000724.1_pt1 | contig 19625 bp, 14 predicted proteins | sample 3380701 | NCBI WGS metagenome assembly VAPR01 (sample SAMN11536904, study PRJNA540576) | hot springs metagenome | isolation source: hot spring wet sediment | place: Spain: Lobios | collected 2014-01 | reverse complement strand
CGATTGCAACGGGGAACGGTATCGCTGGGAGCGATGATGGTCGTTATCAAGAGCGGCGGGCGTCAGCCCGCCGTGGGTTGGCAAAGCGCCCTTGTAATAGCAGAACCATGATTCCGCGTATGCGACAATCGTTCGCCGATACAGCATGAGTGCGTTTTCGCGTCTGTAAATGCGTTTCGCGCACCACGGCTGGCTTACGCCAGCCGCTCTTGGTGCACGACGTCGGTCCGCTAAAAATGGCGACATTCGCGATGCACAAACGCACGCTCATAAGAGCGGCGGGTGTCAGCCCGCTGTGGGTTCGAGAGACGCACCTGCAACGGCGAGCGTTTTTGTCCGAACGGGACGCTCGCGTCGCACTCGCACGGCTGGCTTACGCCAGCCGCTCTTGGTGCACGACATTGCGTTCCATCGGAAAATAGCGCCATTTGCGGTACACAAACGCACATGCACAAGAGCGGCGGGCGTCAGCCCGCCGTGGTGGGTGATAGAAACACTATGCGGTGAGAATCGGGTCATGTTCGGCGACCAGCGAATGCACGACCAAGAGCGGCGGGCGTCAGCCCGCCGTGGTTACCGTAACGCGATTGCAACGGGGAACGGTATCGCTGGGAGCGATGATGGTCGTTATCAAGAGCGGCGGGCGTCAGCCCGCCGTGGGTGTGGGAAACACGATTGCGCAGACACACGCGCGTTTGTTCTGCAGACTGCCGACGGTCTATGTGCCGATCGCCGTTGCATTCACGGTAATGGTTACCACGGGGGGGCTTACGCCCCCCGCTCTTGTATTGCGACGCGGACGTCCGCCGGCATAAAAAACGATTTTTGCGATGCACAAACGCACATGCACAAGAGCGGCGGGCGTCAGCCCGCCGTGGCTTGCTAACGCCGGTGCAATTGCGAACGCTTGCCACGGTCGGCTGACGCCGACCGCTCTTGGTGCACGACGTTACGTTCCATCGGGAAATAGCGACATCTGCGGTGTACCGTGTGCGTCGCCGCTCCGGTTTCGGTGATCAGCGCGCCGGGCGGCTATCGGCATATCAGGCCAGCATTTTGGTGATGACGCGGCCGCCGATGTCGGTGAGTCGGAAATCGCGGCCCTGGAAGCGGTAGGTGAGCTTGGTGTGGTCGAAGCCGAACAGGTGCAGAATCGTCGCGTGCAGATCGTGAACGTGAATGGGGTCTTCGACGACATTCCAGCCGATCTCGTCGGTCTTCCCGATGACCTGCCCGCCTTTGATACCGCCGCCGGCCAGCCAGATACTGAAAGCGAAGGGATGGTGATCGCGACCGGAGACGCTGGTAAATCCCGGGCGATTTTCGCCCAGCGGTGTGCGTCCGAATTCGGACAGCCAGATCACCAGCGTCGAATCCAGCAGCCCACGCCGTTTCAAATCCTTGAGCAGAGCGGCGATCGGCTGGTCGGCCATTCGGCAGTTGAAAGCCAGCTCCTTGTCCAGGTTGCTGTGGTGATCCCAGGAGGCGTGGAAAATGGAGACGAAACGCACGCCGCGTTCGACCAGTCGGCGAGCCAGCAGACAGTTCAGGGCGAAGGAATGGTACACGCCCCGTCCACCGCCGCGCGAACTGGTACCGTCATCGTTGCGATACAGGCCGTACATCTCGATGGTTTCCTGGGTCTCGTTGCTGAAATCGAGTAATTCGGGAGCTGCGGCCTGCATGCGGAAAGCAAGTTCGTAGGCGGCGATGCGGCTCTGAATTTCCGGGTCGCGGGCAACGCTGCCGTGCATCTGATTGAGGTCGCGCAGCGCACCAATCGTTTTCTCCTGCATGCTGCGGGTCAGTCCGGGCGGATTGTTCAGATTCAACACCGGCTCGCCCTGATTGCGGAATAAAACACCGCCATAGCTCGTCGGCAGAAAACCGCTCGACCAGTTCGAGGTGCCGCCGCTGGTACCGCGACCGGACGTCAGCACCACGTAGCCGGGCAGGTTCCGCGATTCGCTCCCCAGTCCATACACCAGCCACGAACCCATACTCGGTCGGCCAAACTGCGTCGAACCCGTGTTCATCAACAACTGCCCCGGATGGTGGTTGAACGCCTCCGTCCACATCGAACGAATCAGGCAAATGTCATCCACGCAGGTGGCCAGGTGCGGCAGGAAGTCGGACAATTCCATGCCACACTGGCCGTATTTTTTGAACTTGCGCGGGCTGCCCATCAGCGTGGCCGTGTCTTTCTGGATGAACGCAAACCGCACGTTCTTGATCAGCGATTCCGGCAACTTCTGGCCGTGCAATTCGTTGAGCTTCGGTTTGGGATCGAACAGGTCCAGCTGGCTCGGACCACCTTCCAGGTAAATGCAGATGCAGTTTTTCGCTTTGCCTGGGAAATGTCCCGGTCGAGGCGCCAGCGGATTGATGCGACGGTCGAGGTAAGCCTCTTCGGCCAGCAATTTATCGTCGCGGAGCATGCTGGCCAGGGCTAACAGGCCGATTCCTCCAGCTGTCGAGGTCAGAAACGCGCGTCGGCTTTGCAGCAACCACTCCTGCCAGGGCGTCATGGCTGGTATCCTCCAGATAGGCAGCGATTGTTTGCGGCGTTACTCACGGGTGATGAATTCGTCGAGGTTGAGCAGCACGCGAGCGACACCGACCCAGGCGACCGCTTGCGGCACCGGTATGTTCGCCGGTCGGTACGAACCGAGCAATGCTTCGGATGCTTTGGGATCGCGCTGGGCTTCCGCTACGAATTCGTGCCAGAGTGTTTCGAGTCGGTTCAACTCGCCCGGCGTCGGCTCCCGTGTCAAGGCGGCGCGGAATGCGGTACGCAAACGCTCGGTAAGCGAGCCCGGCATTTCCGCCAGACGTTTCCCAAATGCCTGGGCACATTCGACGAAGACGACATCGTTGAGCAGGGTCAGCGACTGCAACGGAGTGTTGGAACGTTCGCGTTTCATGCAGCAGACATTCGAGTCCGGCGCATCGAACATCACCAGCGTCGGATACGGACTGGTCCGCTGGAACCAGATGTACAGGCCGCGACGATAACGGTCCGGGCCTGTGCTTTCGATCCATTTAGCACTGCTGGCGTAAGTCAATTCGGAAATACCGGCAGGTTGCGGGGGCCGTACACTCGGGCCGCCAATGCGCCGCACCAGAAGACCGCTGACCGCCAGGGCATTGTCGCGGATAACCTCGGCCTCCAGCCGCAAACGATTCTGCCGCGCCAGCAGCGCGTTATACGGATCGCGCTGCTCCAGTTCCGGTCGGTAAGTGGAGGCCTGGCGGTAAGTGGCCGAGGTTACGATGAGCCGATGCAGTTTCTTCAAGCTCCATCCCTGGCGGATGAATTCCGAGGCGAGCCAGTCGAGCAACTCCGGATGGGACGGTTTTTCTCCCTGGGTGCCGAAATCGTTGACCGTCGGGACAATGCCCCGGCCGAAGTAGCGCTGCCAGATCCAGTTGACGGTCACCCGCGGTGTCAGCGGATTGGCAGGGTCCACAATCCATTCCGCCAGATCGAGCCGGTTGGGCGGATTATGTTTCGGCTTGAACGGATGCAGGACGGCGGGTGTGCCCGGCTGCACCTCTGCGCCAGGCCGCAGAAAGTCGCCGCGAATCAGCACATGCGTTTTCCGCAGCGGGCCGAGGGCCAGCGTTTGCGCGTGCGTAACTGTAGGCTTGGCGCGATCGTGCGCTTGCAGTTTCTTGTTGAGTGCTGCCAGCGTGGCATCGGTGCTGGCCAGATAATCGAGCAGGGTTTTGCGGTGGTCGGCAGTTCGTTGCGTGGGCGGTGTTTGCAGGGCATTGCGAACGCCGGCCGGAAGTTTTTCGCGGTCGGCGGCCTGAAGTGTGGCTTCCCATTCGCTCAGTTTCGCCGCCAGCTCCTGCCGACGCTTTTCGATCGCCTGCACGAGTTCCTGCCGACGTTTTTCGTGCTCGGCCAGTTTCGGCCGCAGGGCTTCCTCTTCGCCCGGCAAAGGTGCAGGAATATCCACTTCCCGATCGCTGTTGAAAAACGCGAAGAGCTGGTAAAACTCCCGCTGCGTGAACGGATCGTACTTGTGGTCGTGGCACTGGCAGCAATTCATGGTCGTGCCGAAAAAGACGGCGAATGTCGTGTTGACGCGATCCACCACCGCCTCGACGCGGAACTGTTCCTGATCCACGCCCCCTTCGCGATTGGTCAGCGTGTTGCGGTGAAAACCGGTCGCCACTTTTTGTTCGGTGGTGGCATTGGGTAACAGATCGCCGGCCAGCTGCTCGATGACGAATCGGTCGAAAGGCATGTCGCGGTTGAGGGCGTCAATGACCCAGTTCCGCCAGCGCCAGGCCCAGGGTCGGCCCAGGTCCTTTTCGTAGCCATCGCTGTCAGCGTAACGAGCCAGGTCGAGCCAGTGGCGTGCCCAGCGCTCACCGTAGTGCGGCGAATCGAGCAAACGGTCCACGGCACGTTCGTAAGCATCCGGACCCGTGTCGCGGAGGAATGCTTCGATTTCTTCCAGGGTCGGCGGCAGACCGGTCAGGTCGAGACTCACTCGTCGCAACAGCGTCCACCTGTCGGCTTCGGGTGATGGTGCAATGCCTTCCTGTTCCAGCCGCGCCAGCACAAACGCATCAATGGGATTGCGCACCCAGGCGGTGTTTTTCACGCTCGGAATGGCGGGTCGGCGTATCGGCTGATAGGCCCAGTGGTCGGAACGCAGAGGGGTCGGGCCTTGGGCAGGTTTCGGCCAGTGCGCTCCCTGATCGATCCAGGCTCGCAGTTTGGCGATCTCCTCGGCGGAGAGGGGCCGGCCGCCTTCCGGCATTTTCAAATCCGGATCGCTACCGTCCAGCACCCGGATCAGCCGACTTTTGCCACTGTCGCCAGGAACGATGATCGGCCCGGAATTACCGCCCTTGAACGCTAAATCCGGATGATCGAGTCGCAAACCGCCTCTGGCTTTTCGCGGCCCGTGACAGGAATGGCAGTGCTTGCTCAAAATCGGTTCAATGTCCCGGGCGAAGTCCACGGATGGGGAACCCTTGGGTGCTTCTGAGCTGGCAGGTTTAACCGGTTGCTGAGCATGCACCCAGGCCAGCACGGCCACCAGTCCGATCACGCAAGCAACCATCAGCCTTTGCATGGCATCACCTCGTCCATTCCAACCAGCGTCAGGCAGGGCGGATTTTTTCGGGTGGGATCGCGCCTATAGGATGCGCATCCGGGCGATATTATTGTCCAACTATCCGTAATAGTTTATCGGCTGGGTGGCATCCGGGCAAGCAACCTGACTCGCCTGCGGGAACTTTAGCAGCGCCAGCTACGTCGAAACTTATGGACTGACCTCGCCGATCACGGCGCTCAACGCATAGCATAACCATAGCGGATTGCCGCTCCAACAACACGGTCTCAGGCCGGGAGGAAAAACTATGCTCATGGCCAACAGGATGCGTTCCGTGCAACGGCTCTGGCTAGGCTCTCTGGCCGCGCTGGCAGCAATGTTGTGGCTTGGACAACCGATTTCTTTCGCCGATCAGCTCCCACCGGCCAGTGGCTCGGTGCTTGATGACGAGATCATCAAGTACATCAATTCAACACTGGAAAAGGCCTGGGCGGAAAACGGTATCGAACCTTCCCGACCGGCCACGGAGTACGAATGGTTGCGGCGAGTGTATTTGGACGTGGTCGGGCGAATTCCTACCGTGGCGGAAATCGAGGCGTATATGAAGAAACCGACCGCCACCCGCCGGCGGGAAACGGTACAGGCCCTGGTGCGCAGCGATGATTATGCTGACAATTGGGCCAACCTCTGGACGGTGTGGTTAATCACCCGCACCAGTCCCCCTGGAATTAGCCGCAGCAAGCTGCACTCGTGGCTATCGGAAAGTTTCGCCATCAACAAACCATACAACCAGCTGGCGAAGGAATTGATCACAGCCACGGGCAAGTGCGATGAGAATGGGCCGGTGAATTTTATTGCCGCCTGGGTAGGGGAACCGGTGCCGGCCAGCGATCGTTCCCGCGATGGTTATTTCGACATGGTGCCACTTACCTCCCGCATCACCCGCGTCTTTCTGGGCACGCAGATCCATTGCACCCAGTGCCACAATCACCCGTTTATTGATTCCCGCAAGCAGGATCAGTTCTGGAAATTCAATGCGTTTCTGCGTCAGGTGAAGCGCGATCCGCCGGTGATTCAGGGCAACGTCAAGAAAACCGTTGGCCGGTTCTATGTCATCGAGGAAGACCCGAACGTCAACCCCGGCGCCGCGGTGTTCTACGAACAGCGAAACGGCCTGGTGCTGCGGGTGAGTGCCGCTTATCTGAACGGCGCACGGCCGGAAAAGCTGGAGCCGGGCAAACGCCGCGAGGTGCTGGCCGAACTGGTCACGCAGGACCCGATGTTCGCCAAGGCCCTGGTCAATCGCTACTGGGCCCACTTCTTCGGTCGCGGTTTCTGCCATCCCTTCGATGATTTCGGTGAGCACAACGAAATTGCGCATCCCGAACTGCTGGACAAACTGGCCGAAGCTTTCGTCGCCAGTGGTTACGATTTGCGCCGGCTGATCACGTGGATCACGCTGTCCCGCCCGTACTCGCTCTCCAGTATCGCCAATAAGACCAATCGCTCTCAGGATGCCGCACCTTTCTTCGCTCGCATGCAACTGAAAGCGATGTCGCCCGAACAACTGGTGGATTCGATTTTCACCGCCACCGGTGTGGAATACACGAAACAGTCTCCCGAAGAACGGCGGAAGATGTATGAGGACTGGCTGCGGGAATTCACCGTCCGCTTCGGTGACGATGAGGGCAACGAGGCCACCTTCAACGGCACCATTGTGCAGGCGTTGATGCTGCTCAACGGCGAGCGGATCAACAACGCCGTCAAAGGCACCGTTGTCCAGCAGGCGGCCAGACAGGGTCCCAAAGGGCTCGATTACATATTCCTCGCGGCGCTGAGTCGGCCACCCAACGCCAAAGAACGCGCTACTTGCCAGCAAATCATCGCACAAGTCATGGCACAGAAGAAGAGCCTGGAGATTGCCTATCAGGACATCCTCTGGGCACTGCTGAACTCCAACGAATTCTTCCTGAACCACTGATCGCCCATGCAGAGCGAGGCGGCGTCAACTCCCGCAGGCATAAGGCGCCCGCCCTGCGGTTTTCCGGCCATATTGTCGGATTGGCTACACCCTGGGCGGTAGTATAGTTCTAGTGGAGGTGCCGCCAGCTTGCAGACTGGCATGAGAAGTTGCGCATAACCGGGTGGTGCTTGGTTGGGTAAGGTATAGCTGCGAGAGTTCCAGTGTGGGTACGACCGGGCGGGGCGGTTATCGCGCACTTTCCGCAGGCATCACGTGGCTTTCTGCGTGTGCAGGCAACTCGGCATCTCCCGCTTGCATTTTGTCTGCGCAGGCGATAGAACAAGCGCAACTCGACGATCAAAGGTGTGCTGGGCATCAGCTCCGGAGTAAAGGGGGAGCCTTTTCGTGTCATTGCATCGGTGTCTGGCGCTACCAATCGCTGACAATTTCGCTCGCCAAACGAGCCAACACGGAGGCTGACGAGTGCATGCCGCGAAAGCAGGTGGCGCAATTTACCGTCGAATATCTGCAAATCCTTGACGAAAACGGTGTGGCCGATCGTGCCCTGGAACCGAGTCTGCCCCCAGCCACGTTGCTGCAAGTGCACCGGATGATGGTGCTGGCACGGCTGCTCGATCGCCGCATGACTATTCTGCAACAGCAGGGACGCCTGGGTACGTTTCCGAGTGTGCTGGGGCAGGAGGCTGCCAGTCTGGGTTGTGTTCTGGCTCTGCGTCCCGATGACTGGATTGTGCCCTGCTACCGCGAGAACTCGGCGTTGCTGTATCGCGGCCTGCCGATCAAAAACATCCTGCTGTTCTGGATGGGTGCGGAAGAGGGCTGCGTTTATTCTCCGGAGCTGCGGATTCTGCCGATTCCGATTCTGATCGGCAGTCAGACCATCCACGCGGTGGGTCTGGCCCTGGCGGCGAAAATCCACCAGCGCGATGAGGTGAGCATGGTTTTTTTCGGCGACGGAGCGACTTCCGAGGGAGATTTTCACGAGGCGTGCAACCTGGCCGGTGTGTATCAGGCCCCCGTAATTTTTGTTTGCATCAACAACCAGTACGCCATCTCCGTGCCCCGCAGTCAGCAATCACGCTCGGAAACGCTGGCACAGAAGGCAATCGCTTACGGATTTTCCGGCATCGTCGTGGACGGCAACGATGTGCTGGCCTGTTATGTGGCCGCACGCGAAGCCGTGGAACGAGCTCGTCGCGGTCAGGGGCCGACTCTCATCGAATGCCTCACCTATCGCCTCGGTCCGCACACTTCCGCCGATGATCCCCGCCGCTACCGCGAAGAAGCAGAACGTCAGGTCTGGGAAGCCCGCGATCCGATCAAGCGCTGGCAGGCGTATCTGGAACGGCAAGGGCTCTGGACGGCTGATCAGCAGGCGGAACTGGAGCGGGAACTGCAGGCGGAAATTGACCAGGCAGTTCGGTTGGCCGAAGCGGAACTGGCACAGCTCGACCCGCTGGACATGTTCGACTACGTGTATGCGGAAACGCCGCCGGATCTGCTGGCTCAGAAGCGCGAAGCCGCCGAATATGTCCGACCCGATGCTTCCGTTTCGACGCCGGCGCGGAGGTCGTGAATGGCCCTACGCAACCTGGTACAGGCACTCAATCTCGCCCTGCGGCAGGAGATGGAAAAGGATGACCGGATTGTTCTCCTGGGAGAAGATATCGGCCGGCAGGGCGGCGTTTTTCGCGTTACTGAGGGATTGCTGGATCGCTTCGGGCCGATGCGGGTGCTCGATACACCAGTTTCCGAAGCGGGGATCGTCGGCACTTCCATCGGGCTGGCATTAGCCGGGTTACGTCCGGTCGCGGAGATTCAGTTCAGCGGCTTCATGTTCAACGCCCTGCACCAGCTTGGACTGTTAGCGGCACGGTTTCGCAGCCGGTCACGGGGAACTTTCCAGGTGCCGATGGTGGTACGCAGTCCCTGGGGCGGTGGTGTGCGGGCGCTGGAATTGCACAACGAAAGCGAAGAAGCGGTTTACGCCCAGCTGCCCGGTTTGAAAGTGGTCATCCCTTCTCGTCCGCGGCGAGCCCGAGCCCTTCTGGTCGCCAGCATCCGCGATCCCGATCCGGTGGTCTTTCTCGAACCGAAGCGGGTGTACCGCTCCATTCGGGAAGAGGTGCCGGACGAGGAAGAAATCTTCCCGATCGGCGAGGCCGAAATTGTTCGCAGCGGCCGCCATCTGACGCTGATTACCTACGGCAGCATGTTGCAGGACTGCTTGCAGGCCGCCGAGCAGGCCGAACGACTGCACCAGATCAGCGTGGAGGTGATTGATCTGCTCACGGTCGTGCCTATGGATACGGCAACGATTGTGCGATCGGTGCAAAAAACCGGTCGCTGCGTCGTTGTCCACGAGGCACCGCGTTCCTGCGGTATCGGTGCGGAAATTATCGCGCGGATCAACGAACAATGCCTGTTCCATTTGCAGGCACCGGTGGCACGGGTGACCGGTTACGATATTCCCTATCCGTTCTTTGCCCGCGAACAAAGCTATCTGCCCAACGTGGCACGGATTCTCGACGCCATTCGCCGGACGCTGGAGTCGTAACTTCTGCAAACCCATTCGGGCATGGTTAGCGAGCCACGGACTGACGGGTATTTCTACGCCGTTTCAATAGTTCCCGGCGCACCTTGTTCGTCCATAGTTCGTCAATGGAACAGCACTTGAGAGCGACTGGCAATTTCCTCGCCGACCTTGGGATCGTTTTCTGCCAGGGCTGGCATTGTGCTGCGGGTGACTTTTGCGTGGAACCTGTGGCCTAATCAACACGGCCATGTGTTTGCTTCCCGCGTGGGTGCAACTTGCCTCGAAGGGTTTCCGGGACTTTCCGAGCAAAGTCGCCTTGCAGCCGACCGAGCGGGGAAACGATCAGGAACCAGGCTGGTCGGGTTGAACCACTTTGATTTCGATTCGCCGGGCCCGGGCACGCTGGAGTTTGGGAAGCACCAGACGCAACACGCCGTTTTGGAATTCGGCCGTGATGGCGTCCGCATCCACTTCTTCCGGCAGAATGAACGAACGGAAAAAGTCGCCGATGCGGACTTCCTCATAGACCGCTCGCGCGTCGCGGGGAACGGGCCAGCGTACTTTACCGTAAATCTCCAGCACGTTTCCCTGCACGTTGACACGGAGATTATCCCCGCTGACGCCGGGCAGATCGGCTTCCAACACCAAACCGTCCGGCGTTTCGTAAATGTCGAGAGCCGGAGTGAACAGGTTCTCCGTACGGTCTGGCGGTTCGGAATTGCCAGTTACCCGCGGTTGCAGCAAATGCTCCGGCTCCGGCATGGTAAGGGCCTCCTGGTAGTTACGCGGTGCGGATTTGCACCTGCCGCGACTGGGCCTCCGGAACCTTGGCCACTCGCAGCACCAGCAGGCCGTTTTCCAGCGTCCCCGTGACCGAACTCGGATCGGCACGTTCCGGCAGCCCAATGGTGCGGCACCAGCTACCCATCCAGCGTTCCTCGCGGCGGAAAGTTTCTTCGGGGGCCAGTTGCTGGCGTTTTCGTTCGCCCCGTATCGTCAGCCGATCGCCTACAGTGGTAACTTCCAAATCCTGCGGCTTGACACCGGGCAACGGAACAATCAGAATAAACTCATTGGCCGTTTCGTACACGTTGATGGGCGGATACTGTCGGCCTGCCTCCCAAAAAAATCGGCTGCTGACCAGCGTGAGATCGAAAATGCGTTCCATCTCACGCTGCAGTTCGTCCAGGGCATCCCAGGCAGACCGAAACGGCCAGATAATCATGCCTTGCTGCCTCCACGGACATCCGTCATTCCAAGCCAAGTCAAGTGGTCAGTGGTCAGTGACCGGTGGCCAGTGATCCGTGGCCAGTCGCTATATCTGTTCTCCGCCAAATCTGCGGTTTCGAGCCAAGCCAAGTGGTCAGTGGCCAGTGGCCGGTGATCCGAGGCCAGGCGCTGGGTTCCACCCATGGCTAAACAGCAACTCCAGTGCCAATCGCGCATATATCCTTCAGCGCAGTAAACCTTTACCCATAGAAACGTTACGTCGCAAGACCGGGCAGTGCCAACCGTGATCCTGCGAGGCGACGGAATCCAGACTGCCAGGATGGCAGGCTCAGGTCTATTCCCCGCTCAGGGGTGCCAGCCCATGCCCAGCAACGAACCGCAAGCGCACACAAATGTTCCAGCGCTAGCCATTGGCGGACACACGGGTGCCAGCCTTGGCCAGTAAAGAACGGCAAACCTATCGCGGTTCCTTTCCGAACAGGGGCAAGGTCAACGCCATTGGGAGAAGACCAACGAACTGCTAGCCCACCGCGGTTTGTTGCCCAGCAACGTCGCACGTTGAACGTCGAAGGAGGCATCCGCCAGCAACAGCAACGAACCGCAAGCCCATCTCACCCCAACTGATGCTCGGCCTGCCTCATTTGGCGAAGCGAAGGTTTGCGATTGGTTCCTGCGCGAGCCAGGCGGACACGGAGAAAGCGGCTTGTATGATAAATGGCAGCGCCGGGCTCGGTGATAGACGCAGCGACCGCGCCGGCTCGAACTGGTCGGCACCACGAACGCGGGCGAAGCGTCCATTGCCGAAGCGGCAGACGCAGTGTGCGGGTCTGACCGATCGGATGGCACGATCACAGCGCGAGTCAAGACTTTACACACGACGCCGTGGACGCAGTGCCCGGGCCTGACCGATCGGCGCGACGGTGGGTTACTAGCGGGGATTGAGCCATGAGCCAGCCGCAATTTTTCGAGTATGTTTGTCCGTATTGTCAGGTGCCCCAGCGTTTCCCGGTGATAGCTCGCGGCAAACGGGGACGTTGTTCGGCGTGTGGTACCGTCTTCCATTTGCCGGAGACCGTTGTGCAAATCGGCGGCATGGCCCATGCCGTGCCGGTTGAAGCAGGCAGTCGCCGACCTCCGGAGGTAATCCTTCTGGGTGACGAACCGGCGGCACCGTCCCGGCGTTCGATCAGCGTGGTTTTTGTCTGCGTGGTAGCGCTGTTGCTGGGCGGTGGGTTGGGAGCGGCGGGATTGCTGATTTATCTCAATCGCCAGTTTGAAGCGGGCATGGATCAGCTGGCCCAGCCCGTGCCGGGCGGACAGCAACAGCAACCCAAGGACGAAAAAGACCTGAGCCATCTCGTTCCTTCCGTCGCCTGTCTGGGTGGTCGGCGTCCTTATGGCCACGCGGTGCTCGTCGAACACCAGGGGCAACTTTACCTGGCCACGCTCAGAGAACAGTTGCGTTACCAGGAGGAGAAAATCCCGGCGACGTTCTTCGATGCCAGCGGCAAGGCGTTGCTCACCGAGGAAGTTACGCCGGTCATCGGGTGCAATGCTCCGTTTGCTGAAGCGGTCCTGCTGGGATTTACCGGCGAACCGGACAAGTTGCGGGGGCGCTTGCAGGAACTGGGGATCCGACCGGTTCCGCTCGCCAAAAATGTCCGCGACTTACGTGCGGGAGACCGGCTGTATGTGCTTGGGCGAACCGGTGGTCAGGATTTCGCTGTCTCGGAGCATCCGCGACAGACCCCGGCCCGGGTTTGCCTGTTGCCCAGCCCGGCCGCTGGTGCCGACCTCCAGATATTCAGTGTAGATTGGCTGGCTGCACACACGGTATTGCCGGCGGCTCCACTGTTTAATCCCGACGGAGAACTGGTCGGCCTGTATGCTCAGTTTGTCCGCCTGCCGGAAGGCCCGATCGCCGAGAACAATCCCGTCATTGGTGCCGACCAGATTCGTCAGCTTCTGGAGGCTCCGGAGGTGCAGGTGCGTGGTAAGGAATTGCTGCAAAGGCTGAACCTGGTGCTACCGGCACCGTCCGGAGCGGAGAAATCTTCGCCGGCTACTCGTCCCGGCGGTTTCCGAACTACGCCGCCAGAGTTACTCCGATTCACGCCGGAGCTGAAAATGATCCACCGTCCCTTTGCCCTGGCACGCTTCAACACCCATGTGCTCGGCCGCGTTCGCGCCAGTCAGCGGGTGCTTCTGGTTTTCGAGGTGGAACACTGGCCAGAACCCACCTGTCAGATCGAGATTTTTGCTCAGCACTTCAAGCCAGGCGAGCCTCCCAAGGTCATCCGCGAATTCACGTTTGCCGAGAAACGGGCGGTGCTGCTGTTTGACCCGCCGGCTCCGGGAGTGTACGGCGTTCGGCTCCGGGTACCTCCGGATGAACAGGCCAAATTTCTCGTCCACCTCCATGCAGCGGTGGGATGGTGATCATGATCGGGCAGCCCGCCCTGACGCGCGAGCAAATGCAGGCTTTTGATCGCTGGGCGGTCGAAGAACTCGGCGTGCCGGGCGTGGTGCTCATGGAAAATGCCGGTCGCGGTTGTGCCGAGGTTCTGCTGCGGGTTCACGCCGCCAGTGGGCAGCCATCCTTACCGCAGTCCGATTCGGCGTCGGATGCACCTGCCCCGACGGCCGTCCTTTCCCGCCTGGAAGATTTTGCCCTGGGGCGTTATCCGCGACCTCACCGTGTCGCCGTTTGCTGCGGGCGGGGCAACAATGGCGGCGACGGGTACGTTCTGGGGCGTTACCTGGCCTTACTGGGAATCGGCGTCCAGGTGCTGGCGTTTGCCGATCCCGAGCAGTTGAGCGGCGAGGCACGCTGGGCGGCGGAGCTGTATTGCCGATTGCGACTGCCGTTGGTGCCGTTCTGGAATGGCCCGCTCGACGAAACCCGCCTTCGGACGGAACTGGCCCATGCTGACTGGGTTGCCGACGCCCTTTTTGGTACGGGACTGAAAGGCCCGTTGCGACCACCTTTCGATCGCGTGGTCGAACTGATCAACGCCAGCGGCAGACCGATTCTGGCCGTGGACATTCCTTCGGGGCTGGATTGCAACACCGGCCTGGCATCCGGGCCGGCGATTCGGGCTCGTTGCACCGCCACCATGGCGGCATGCAAACGCGGCTTTCTCCAGCCGACCGCACGTGAGTTTACCGGAGACGTGTACGTAGTGAGTCTTGGCGTTCCGGTTTCTGCCTGGCCCGGTCTGAGCCAGGCTCAGCCGACTTCCTGTTAGTCGCGGTGCTGGCTCAGGAAGCTCGCCGGCATCGCATTCGTCAACCGCCGCTGGCTACCCTGTCAGCCACGTGCCAGCCGAAACGGTCTTTTCCACCGGGCGAGCCGAGCATAGACTAGATTGTCCTGACGCACAAACAAACTTCCCTGGGGTGAACCCCGGCGAGTCGGCAGGCGTAATAAAAGGAGATAAAAGCGATGAAAAAGGGTATCCATCCGGAATACGTCGAGGCCACGGTAACCTGCGGTTGTGGCAATACGTTCAAGACCCGCAGCACCAAACGGGAAATCCACGTCGAAATTTGCTCCGCGTGCCATCCGTTTTTCACCGGCAAGATGAAATACGTGGACACCGCTGGTCGCGTCGAGCGGTTCTTGCGGAAATACCGACGTCAAAACGAAAACCAGACCGGCAACAAGTAGGTGCGCTGGGCTGGCATCCAGGCTGCGGGTCGGCAAATTCATCCGCAACATCGGTAAGCGTATTCGCGCGTCGCCAACGCATCCGTAACCGGAGCGGCGACCGTGTGCATAACAGGAGCGGCGGGCGTCAGCCCGCCGTGGTGTGCGACACCGACGCTGTGCGGGGAAAGTCGAACATCGCACAGCGACTAGCGAACACGCAACCAGGAGCGGCGGGTGTCAGCCCGCCGTGGTCGGCGAAACGCCCAGCAACGGCGTTTGTTTCCCACGGCTGGCTTACGCCAGCCGCTCCTGATCGGGCGACGCACATTCACTGCAAAGCGCGTGCATGGCGACGCACAAACGCACGTGCCCAGGAGCGGCGGGTGTCAGCCCGCCGTGCGACGGCGAAACGCCCATGCAACGGCGTTCGTTTCCACGGCTGGCTAACGCCAGCCGCTCCTGATCGGGCGACGAACATTCACTGCAAAGCGCGTGCTTGCCGATGCACAAACGCACGTGCCCAGGAGCGGTGAACATCGGGCTTTGCTGGCGAGCCACGCAACAAATGGCGTGTCATGGCAGCCGACTCTCCACTGTCGGACATAGCTTATGTGGGCGAAACTGGATGAAATCCTGAAGCGGTACCAGGAAGTGGAACGGCAGCTGGGCGATCCTGCCGTGATCGCGGATGGTATGCGCGCCGGGCAGCTGGCCAAGGAGCACGGTTTGCTTGCCCGTGTGGCCAAACCCTATCTCGAATATCGGCAGCTCGAACAGGAACTGCACCAGGCCGAACGGCTCGCCTGCTCCGAAAAAGACCCGGAATTGCGGGCCTATGCGCAGGAGGAAGTGGAACTCTTGCGACGCAAACAGGAGCAACTCCGCCAACGCCTCGAGGAATTGCTCCTCGTGGACCCATCCGAAGACCGCGACAGTGTCATTCTGGAAATTCGTGCGGGCACCGGTGGTGAGGAGGCAGCGCTGTTTGCTGCCGATTTGTTCCGCATGTACGAAAAATACGCCGCCGCTCGCGGCTGGAAGGTCGAGGTGCTCGATTTCAATGCCACCGACCTGGGCGGATTCAAGGAAGTCATCTGCAGCATCAGCGGCGAAAACGTCTATCGGGAACTGCGTTACGAGTCGGGCGGACATCGTGTGCAACGGGTGCCCAAGACCGAGCAGCAGGGGCGCATCCACACCTCCGCCGCGACCGTGGCTGTGCTTGCCGAACCCGAAGAAATCGAGATCGAAATCAAACCGGAAGAGGTCCGCATAGACACCTTTGCCTCCGGTGGTCCTGGCGGTCAGCACCAGAACAAGACTCAGAGCGGGGTGCGCATCGTCCATTTGCCGACCGGTATCGTCGCCGAGTGCCGCAACGAACGCAGCCAGCATAAGAACAAAGCGACGGCCTGGCGTATGCTGCGGGCCAAGCTGTATCAGCATCTGGCCTCGCAGAAAGAGGCCGAGCGGGCCCAGCAACGCCGTTCCCTCATCGGCACAGGCGACCGATCCGATCGCATTCGCACCTACAATTTCCCCCAGAACCGCGTCACCGATCACCGCATTGGACTGACGCTGTACAAGCTCGATGCGATTCTCAATGGGGAACTGCATGAACTGATCCGCGCCCTCATCGAATACGACCGCCGTCAGCAATTCGAGCAGCTTTCCCTGGAAAAGGTCGTTGCCGTCGGAGGCACGGAGGACTGACCGGATTGGCCAGCGATTGCTGCTGAGGACGGCCGCACCTGGAACAGAGAGAATTGGTGCAGGCGTTTGCCTGCCGGTGTAACCATGGATTGGACATTAGGACGATTGTTGCAGTGGACGACCCAGTTTCTGGCGGAACGTGGCTCGGAGAGTCCCCGCCTGGATGCCGAAGTTTTACTTGCCCACGCCGAGGGTTGCCGACGCATTGATCTGTACACCCGCTTCGAGGAACCCGCGTCCGAGCCAACCCGGCAACGCTTCCGCGAACTGGTACGCCAGCGGGCCGAGGGTTGCCCCGTGGCTTACCTAGTAGGTCGCAAGGAATTTTTCTCGCTGGAATTTGAGGTGAGCCCGGCCGTTCTCATTCCCCGTCCCAGCACGGAAACACTGGTGGCCGAGTGTTTGCGGCGGTTGAAATCCCATCCTGCTCCGGTAATTCTTGACCTGGGCACAGGCAGCGGTAACATCGCGGTTAGTCTGGCCAAGTACCTGCCGCAGGCCCGCATCGTGGCCGTGGACATCAGTGCGGAAGCGCTTGCCGTCGCTTGCCGCAATGCCCAGCGCCACCAGGTCGCCGACCGGATAACTTTCCTGCAAGGCGATCTGTTTGTTCCGCTCCCGGCCGGTTCTGAGTTCGATGCCATTGTCAGTAACCCGCCTTATATTGCCGACAGTGAATTAGCCGATCTGCCTGTGGGCGTTCGCCTGTACGAGCCGGAAGTCGCGCTGCGTGGCGGACCCGACGGTCTGGCAGTCGTCGAACGCATTATTCGCCAGGCCGAGCAGTTCCTCCGACCCGGCGGTTATTTGCTTCTGGAGATTGGCACCGCCCAGGAGCAACCGGTTCGCCAGCTGGTGCAGAAGCTGACGGCGTTGCAGCTCGAGCCTACCGTTTACGATACCGATCGCCATCCCCGCGTGGTGGCGGCAAGTAAAATCAGCCAGGCCACACCGCCCGCCAGACTCGAAAAGCCCCAGCTTGACCATGACAGCGCCGCCATGTCCGTACAATAGCGGCGTATGGTTTCCCGGCTGCCACTTTCCCGGCTAGCCACCAGTGCGACGGGGAGCGGCTGAATTGTAACTATCGCTTCGCAAAACAACAGGAAGTGCCAGCTATGAGCAAGCATATTTTCGTAACCGGCGGCGTGTGCAGTTCCCTGGGCAAGGGGCTTACCTGTGCCAGTATCGGCATGCTCCTGGAACGTCGGGGCCTGCGCGTCCGGTTGCAGAAATTCGACCCGTATATCAACGTGGACCCCGGCACAATGAGCCCGTACCAGCACGGCGAGGTTTATGTGCTGGATGACGGCAGCGAGACCGATCTCGACCTGGGCCATTACGAACGCTTCACCTCCGCTCCGCTGGATCGCAACTGCAACTTTACCACGGGCCGAATCTATCTCTCCGTTATCCAGAAGGAACGCCGGGGGGAATACCTCGGCAAGACAGTTCAGGTCGTGCCGCACGTTACCGATGAAATCCAGGCAGCGATTCGTGCCCTGGCCGCGCCGGACGTGGATGTGGTCATCACCGAGATCGGCGGAACTGTTGGCGACATCGAAGGGCTCCCGTTTCTGGAAGCCATCCGCCAGTTCGCTCTGCAGGTCGGCAAACAGAATTGCCTGTTCATCCACCTGACCCTGGTGCCCTACTTGCGGGCCGCACGCGAACTCAAAACCAAGCCCACCCAGCAGAGTGTCGCTCGCCTGCGCGAAATCGGTATCCAGCCGGACATCCTCATCTGTCGCAGCGAACGCTCCCTTTCCCGCGAGGAGAAGCACAAAATCGCCCTGTTCTGCAACGTCGAACCGGCAGCAGTCATCGAGGAGCTCGACAAAACCTACAGCATCTACGAGGTGCCCATCAGCCTTTCCGAGAACCAGCTGGATGAACTCATCGTTCAGAAACTCGGCTTGAAGGCCCAGCCCCTGGACATCTCCGATTGGAAACAACTGCTGCAGCGCATCCAGAATCCGACCCAGGAAGTCAGCGTGGCAGTGGTCGGCAAGTATATTCGCCACCACGACGCCTACAAGTCCATCTACGAAGCTCTCGATCACGGCGGCCTGGCCCACAGTGCCCGCGTCTCGGTGCGGAAAGTGGACGCCGAAGAAATCGAACGCGATGGACCCCACCAGGCGCTCGCCGATTGCGATGGCATTCTTGTGCCGGGCGGTTTTGGAGATCGCGGCGTCGAAGGCAAAATCGAGGCGATTCGCTATGCCCGCCACAAGCACATCCCCTTTTTCGGGATTTGTCTGGGGATGCAGTGCGCAGTTATTGAATTTGCCCGTAATGTTTTGGGCCTGGCCGAGGCCAACAGCACCGAATTTGACCGCGACACGCCTCATCCGGTCATTTGCCTGATGGATGAACAGCGGCAGTTCGCCGACAAAGGCGGCACCATGCGACTGGGAGCCTATCCGTGTCTGCTCCGCGAGGGCACTCGCATTCGCGCTATTTACGGCCAGTCCGTCATCCGCGAACGGCACCGCCACCGCTACGAATTCAACAACGCCTACCGCACCATGTTCGAGTCGGCAGGCATGGTCGCCTCCGGTCTAAGTCCCGATGGGAAACTCGTCGAAGCCATCGAACTGGTCGGTCATCCCTGGTTTGTCGCCGTGCAATATCATCCCGAATTCCTATCGAAACCGTTACGTCCGCATCCCCTGTTTGCTGATTTCATCCGCGCTGCCCTCAACCGCAAAGAAACTCGCCGACAACCCGATACCGTTTCTCGAACCACGACCATCGAAGCTGGCTCAGCTGTACCGGCTACGCCCAATGCGTCCGGTTTGCCGGGCGAAACCGTCACCGCATCCGACGGTGCTCTCGGCTAGCTCATCAGGCAGTTCTCTTGTGTCTATTTTGCTGGGCGAAACCGTCACCGCATTCGACGGTGCTGCCGGCAGGTAAACTTCTCCACCGCAATTCACCCGGCCCAACTCATTCCGCCGCCACAACGAACCATCGTGCCAGAAAGTTTCGTCATTCCCAAGAGCGGCGGGCGTTAGCCCGCCGTGCCTGTGGGTAACGCATGTGCAACGGGAGACAGTTTCGTCGTGATCGGCGGCCGTGATTCTCAAGAGCGGCGGGCGTCACCCCGCCGTGGGTGTGTGATACAAGCCATACGCCGGAGGTACGACGCACTGTTCGGCGACTACCGCACGCAGGAACAAGATCGGCACACGTCACCCCGCCGTGCGTATGAGTATCGCACCTGCAATCGCGTTCGTCCCCCACGGTCGGCTCACGCCGACCGCTCTTGGTCCCACAACGCACGTTCAATGCGAGGTGCGCGATTTGCGATGCACAAACGCGCGTTCCCAAGAGCGGCGGGCGTCAGCCCGCCGTGGTCGGCGAAGCGCCCATGCAACGGCGTTAGTTTCCCACGGCTGGCTTACGCCAGCCGCTCCTGATCGGGCGACG
>VAPR01000722.1_pt1 | contig 19723 bp, 20 predicted proteins | sample 3380701 | NCBI WGS metagenome assembly VAPR01 (sample SAMN11536904, study PRJNA540576) | hot springs metagenome | isolation source: hot spring wet sediment | place: Spain: Lobios | collected 2014-01 | reverse complement strand
GGAAATTTCATCACGTGATACCTTGGCAACCGGTTCCTTTTCCTTGACACGGGAGACCAGCTTTTCCAGGGCCGAAATCAAATCGTAGAGGGTCACATCTTTAATGGTGTTCTCCTCTTCGCGTATGTAAGGGGTCAAATCTTCAGCCGGACGGGTAAACACCTGATTGCGGCCGATCTCCATTTCCCGCAGTTGATCCGCCAACAGCTTGTACCGTTTGTACTCAAGCAATCGCTGAACCAGCTCTTCCCGCGGGTCGATTTCTTCCATATCCATGTCGAACAGCGGCTGAAACACCTGCTCTTCTTTTTTCGGCAGCAGCATCTTGCTTTTAATGGAGAGCAATGTCGCCGCCATCACCACAAACTCGCTGGCCACGTCGAGCTGGAGCTGCTGCATGGTGTCAATCGTGGCCAGGTACTGCTCCGTAATATCGGCGATGGGAATGTCGTAGATGTCTACCTCTGCCTTGTCAATCAGGTGCAGCAACAGGTCAAGAGGGCCCTCAAACGAATCAAGTTTAATGCTGTATGACACAAATTCTCCCTCGTTTCCCTACTTAGAAAAGCGATAGTATCAGCCATGCCAGCTCTTGGACACTAACCAACAACAGACCGAGCGGAAAACCTAGCAGGACACTGCTGACACCAGGAATAAAGATCAGCAGCAGCAACAACCACGGACCGTAGATTTCCAGCTTGTAAAAAAATCCATCCCAGCGTCTGGGAGATAGAAAACGGACTATTTTGGAGCCGTCCAACGGGTGAATAGGCAGCAGATTAAACACGAACAGACCGCAGTTGATCAGGATACTGTACTGGAGCGTCAGCATGATGGCTTCTGCCATTCTTTCGTTCATGTTGTCAAGAGCGCCAGACTGGGCCACTGCGAAAAAGATCACGGCAAAGATAACGGCCAACACCAGATTGACAAGCGGCCCCGCCGCAGAGACGTACACCATGCCCAGACGCTTGTTGCCGCGAAAGCGAAGCGGGTTAACCGGCACCGGTTTCGCCCAACCGAACGGCCCAAACAGAATGAGAATCAACCCAAACGGGTCAATGTGTGGAATCGGGTTGACCGTCAGCCGTCCTTCCAGCTTCGCCGTATCGTCCCCCAGCTTCCATGCAGCGTATGCGTGAGCCCATTCGTGCAGGGAAAAGGCGATCACGAACGCGATTACGCGAAACGGTACCGTCTCCCATTCAAAGTGAAAAAAGTTGGAAAAGTCCATCCCGGCCTCCTGAGTGAAAAAATAGCTACCTATTAGCATACCAGCAGATACCGGGGGTTACAAGAGCAGCTGATGATTCCCGTACGTCCGCATCAAGCAAAAACACTAGCCAGGTTCGCTAGTGTTTTGAGGGAAAGCGATTAGTCGCCAGTAACTTCCACTTTGGCCATCTTGTCGCCTTGCTTGATTTTATCCACGTGCTCCATCCCTTGGGTAACGCGGCCGAAGACGGTGTGAACGCCATCCAGATGAGGAAACGCATCGTAGCAAATGAAGAACTGGCTGCCGCCCGTGTCCTTGCCCGCGTGTGCCATGGAGAGGGCGCCACGCTCGTGTTTGTGCGGGTTGCCTTTGGTTTCGCATTTGATGGTGTATCCAGGACCGCCTGTACCGGTTCCGTACGGGCAACCGCCCTGCGCCACAAATCCAGGAATTACGCGATGGAAGCTCAGTCCGTTGTAAAATCCTTCGTTTGCCAGTTTTTCGAAGTTGGCTACTGTGCCAGGTGCCTCGTTTTCAAACAGTTCCAATTCGATGGTATTTCCGTTTTCCATGGTAATGTGTGCTTTTTTCATAGTCGCTGCCTCCAAACCTGTAAACTTGAACTTCCCCATTTTACCATGTCCGGTCGGGCGCGTCCAACTTCAGGCTTGCAGAATGGATTGGCCATTGCCAGCTTGATCGATGCCAGTTTGTCCAGGAGACTCTGGACAGATACGATTCCGATGTGCTCCCCTTCTTCATTGGTGATGATGACGACGTCATAAAGATGATAGGCATCCCGTGCCATGGCCCGTTTTGCTACCTCGTCGATCTTGTCGTCGATACGCGCGGTTAGCGGGTTGTTGTTCATGATCTGGGAGACAGGGCGCTCGTAGTACAGAGCGATGCCATACTGTCCTCCGAGAATTTGATACAGGTGAAACCGCATGATCAGTCCGATCGGTTTTTGGTTCTCCAGGATGACCACGCTTTCCATGCGTTGATTTTGTTCGAAGATGTGGTGCACGTTGCGTACCTTCGTATTCTTTTCCACGCAGATGGTTTTGGAAAGAATGTCGGCAACATCCGGTGCATAGTACCGCTGCTCCTGATGGGTTTCGCGTACCTTTTCCTGCACCAGTCGGATGCAGTTCATCGCCTGGCCGCTGATCTGGGTCATGCCTTTTGCCGGTTTCCCCAGGAAAAATCCTTGCCCGTACGATACTCCCAGTTCGATCAACGCCTGCAGTTCACGCTCCGTCTCGATTCCTTCCGCGATGATCTTGCACTTCACTTTCTCGGCAAACTGCACAAACGTTTCCAGCAGCGCCTGCTTGATCGAATCCATGTCGATATGGCGGATCAGCGACATGTCCAGCTTGATGAAATCAGGGTATATTTCTGCGATCGACTCCAGGCTGGAGTAACCTGCTCCAGCGTCATCTACTGCAATCAGGTAGCCCTTTTTCCGGTACTCCTCGATGATCTTCCGGAAAACGCTGTAATTCGTAATGGCATGCCGTTCCGTAATTTCCAAAACAATATTGGCAGGGTTCAGGTTGAACTCTTCCAGCAGCGAGAAGACCTGTCCTCGCAGCAGAAACGGATCGTCAATCCCCCTCGGGTCCAGATTGATGAACATCTTTTGATGGGGTCTCAGGTATCTTACTTGTTCCAGGGCCCGTTTTCGGCAGATCTGCTCCAGACGGAAAACCATATCCGTCTCTTCTGCGTATGAAAACAGCGACGCCGGTGAAAAAAACTGGCTGTTCTCGGGTCCCCTGGCCAATGCCTCCCATCCCAGTGGCTGACCGTCGCTCAGTGAAACGATTGGCATGAAGTGCATGTTGATTTGTTCATCCTGAAGGAGCCGATGAAACTGCGTGATGGACGTGTATTTCTCTGACGTGATACCATATTTGGCCATATGGACCGCGTGTTTGACAGACGTGTACATCTCCTTGACGATGTCATTGCCCGGTATCCCGGCATATCCGCTGTGGATGCGCAAATCTTCCCTGTTTACGAAGCTTACCTGCTGGTTGAAAATCGTCTCGACCCGCTCCTGGAAGCTGATCGACAGCATCCGGCACTCTTCATCGTTTATGCCCTTCGGAAAGGAGACGTAAATGGCGAAGTCGTCCCCCCACAGTTTTTGAATACCCAACACGATTCCCTTTATTTCGAAAATCATCCGGGAGACCGTTTGAATCGTCCGCTCAAACATTTGCAAAACTCGTTTTGCACTGGTATCCCCGTAGCGATATTCGATTTCAGTCATTTTGACGATATCAACGTAAAAGAGGATAACGGTGTTGCCTTTTGCCACCTCTTGGGAAATGATTGATCTTACGTAATAGCGCATATCCGTCGTATAAACGGGGTTACGGCGGAGACGATTTACAAGTGACGACCACATGGTGATCTTTTCCTCCTTTTACGGTCGACCCTATTATCGCAATCCACTATAAAGGGATTGTGAATACGCCGTTAACATTTGATTAAGGCACGGAATCCACACAAAAAAATACACCCTTCTTCACTTGAAGAAAGGTGCAAGGAATTTCCTTTATCCCGTCCGATTATCGCATCAGCTGGGCTTTCGTAGGCATAAGGTCCTGCCTGATTACATCGGCAAGACTCTCCCGCTTCACGACCAGCTCCGCCTCGCCATTCTTGACGAACACCACGGCTGGCCGAGCGATCCGATTGTAGTTGTTGGACATGGCGTAGCCGTATGCTCCTGTACAGGGCACGGCCAGAATGTCGCCTGGCTCGGACGATGGAAGCGCTACGTTCCATATCAGCATGTCGCCAGACTCACAGCATTTTCCGGCGATGGATACAACCTCATCGGCCGGCATGTTCATCTTGTTGGCAAGTGCTGCCTCGTATTGAGCTTGATAGAGGGCGGGACGCAAGTTATCAGTCATGCCGCCGTCCACTGCCAGATACTTGCGCACTTCCGGGATCATCTTGGAGGATCCTACGCGGTACAGGGTGGTGCCGGCATCCCCGACGATGCTGCGGCCCGGTTCAATCCACAGCTCAGGCAGCGGGAGGCTGCGCGCAGTCATCTCCTCCCGTACGGCAGATGTGATCGCCTGCACATACGCTTCGGGTTTTAGCGGCGTGTCCCCTTCGACGTAACGGATGCCGAAGCCCCCTCCTACGTTCAGCACTTCCGAGATAAATCCGGTCTGTTGTTTCGCTTCTTCCAGCAGTTCAACCAGACGTTTTATTGCAATCAAGAAGCCATCCGTTTCAAAAATCTGTGAACCGATATGGCTGTGAACGCCAAGCAGGTGCAGGGATCTGCTTTCATGTGCCAGCTTGATCGCCTGAAGCGCCTGGCCGCTCATCACGTCAAATCCGAATTTGGAGTCCTGCTGACCTGTGGAAATGTACTCATGGGTGTGGGCTTCTACCCCTGGTGTTACGCGCAACAGGACGGAAACCGTCTCTTTGCGCTCTTCCCCGAGCTGTTCCAAAACAGCCAGTTCATAAAAGTTATCGACGACGAAGCAGCCGATTTTGGCGTCCAGCGCCATTGTTATCTCCTCAACCGATTTGTTGTTGCCATGAAAATGAATCCGCTCTGGCGGAAAACCGGCCTGAAGCGCCGTATACAGCTCACCGCCGGAAACCACGTCAAGCGACAAGCCCTCTTCTTCCACCAGCTTGCACATTGCCATCGTACAAAACGCCTTGCTTGCGTATGCTACCTGAAACGAAAAGCCGGACTGGCGAAATGCTTGCATGAATGCACGGCACTTATCCCGGATCAGTTGTTCGTCGTACACATACAATGGGGTTCCGTATTCTGCTGCCAGTTTGGTCACATCGCAACCGCCGATTTCCAAATGTCCCAACTCGTTAACACGACTCGTCCCATGCAAGAACATCATCTGTTTCCTCCCCAGTCTCCTGTCACATCTACTGTATGGTATATAGAAAGGCAACCAGCTTCATTCGCCAGTTGCCAACCCTTTTTCTTTAACGTTACTCTTCTTCAATTTACACCAATAAACCGAGTTTTTCAATGGGTTATTGCCGGTAAGGATTTTGCGGTTTGACGATGCTGGGCCGCTTGTTTTTCATCGGCACCGCCATGCGGATGAAGATGTCTTTCAATGCGGTGTAGTTGAATGGGATGAACGGCCATAAATAGGGGGTTCCCAGCGATCGGGTGATGGTCAGGCCAACGAGAACGGCGATAATCCCGATCATGAAGCCCGTCACACCGAATATCCCGGTCATCACCAAGAGAAAGATGCGAACCAATCGGTTGGCCATCGCCAGTTCATAGCTCGGCGTAGCGTACATTCCCACTGCTGCCACCGCAAGATACAAGATCACTTCCGGGGCAAACAACCCCACTTTGATCGCCACTTCCCCCACCAGGATGGCAGCAAGCAGACCCATTGCTACGGTAAGCGGCTGTGGCGTGTGGATGGCCGCCATTCGCATTAAATCCAGCCCCAGCTCTGCCACCAGGAATTGTCCCAAAAGCGGTACGCTTCCTTTTTCTTTCACCCCGATAAAGTCAAGCTGCTCTGGAATCAATGATGGATGCATGGCCAGGAGAAGCCAGAGGGGCAGCATGAAGATTGATGCGAAAATCCCAAAGAACCTGACCCAGCGCAAGTAGACGCCGACGACCGGAGTTTGCCTGTATTCCTCTGCATGCTGTACGTGATGGAAAAAGGTCGCAGGCGTAATCATTACGCTTGGTGACGTATCCACGTAGATCAGCACATGCCCTTCCAAAAGGTGAATGGCCGCTACGTCTGGCCGTTCCGTATACCGCACCAGCGGAAACGGATTGAATGTCTTGCCGATGATAAATTCTTCCACTGATTTCTCGGCCATTGGAATTCCGTCGATTTGAATACGTTGCAGTTTTTCCTTCAACTGCTTGACCAATTCCGGGTTGGCCACGTCGCGCAGGTAGGCGATCGCCACGTCTGTTTTGGAGCGTTCCCCAACCTGCATCACCTCGAATCGCAGCCTCTCATCGCGAATGCGCCTCCGCGTAAGTGCGGTGTTGATGACCAGGGTTTCGGTAAAGCCGTCGTGTGCGCCCCTTACCACCCGTTCCGTGTCCGGCTCTTGCGGTTGACGACCCGGCAGCATTTTGGCATCCATGATGATTCCATAGGGCTCGCGATCGATGATGAGTCCAACCTGACCGACCAGCAGCTTATCGATAAATTCGTCCGTCGTCGAGACCTTTGCCAGTTGAAAGTAAGGAATGTATTTGTGGAACAGATGCTCAAACACTTGAGACTGCATGTCGCGTTCCTTCAAATCGTTCAGGTCGCGCATGATCTGTGTGACGATGTTGCTGTCTGCAAAACCGTTTATGTAATACAGCAGGAGTCGGGTACCGCCTACGGTAAGCTCATGCATGCCTACGTCAAAAGTGGTGCCCACTCCCATCATGTCATTCAGGTAATCCTTGTTTATGTCAATGTCTTCCGCGATGGGTCTGCGTTTCTTTGTTTCATTTGCCATGTGACTCACTCCTTTCCAGAATCCACTTCACCGCTTTTAGCGTGATGGGAGAACCGTAGCGCACGTTGTCCTTCCCTTCCATTTTTCCGATGTCCCCGATGCCGATCACGTTGGGAACCTGCAGTGTGTGCAGGATATCCACGGTGTCTCCGTAAATGTGGTTTTCCAACGACTTGTCGGCATAACCGTCCTTGTCGACTGCATCCTCCACGATCCTTCCCTGATTGTCGATGGATACTCGGACCGTAGTGCCTCTCACCCATTTGGTGTTCGACGCGACTGCAATTGCTCCCAGCACGTGGATGTCGGGATGCTTTACGACGTACTCGATTGCCTGTTCACCCTGACCGCGGCCGAAGTTGCCGTTGTCGTCAAACATGACCAATACCGGATCGTTCGCGGCCATTTTGATCAGCTCGACGATTTGACTGCCGGAGAGCGGAGTAGGATTGCCAGCAGAAAGGGAGATGCAGCGTCCGCCGATTTCTTTCGCCACCGTTTCGATCACTTTTTGTGCCACGTGATCTCCATCCGTCACCAGAATGACTTTACGCCGCATGTTTTCCATCAGGGTTCACCACCCATTCCCTTCACCCTTTTGGCTTGAAAACGAGGGCGGCAAAAAAGCCAAACGCGATCGCTGCGGAAATCCCTGCACTGGGCACTTCAAAAATGCCGGTCACCACACCGATAATGCCGTGTTTCTCCGCTTCTGCAATGGCACCGTGGTACAGCGCATGCCCAAAACTGGTGATGGGAACGGTGGCCCCTGCTCCGGCAAACTCGATAAACCGGTCGTACAAGCCGAAAAAGTCAAGAGCGACACCAGCTACGACCAGCGTACTCATGACGTGGGCAGGAGTCAGTTTTCCGACGTCCATCAGCAGCTGGCCGGCGACGCAGATCAGACCACCGACAACAAAGGCGATGACATACTCCATTACGATTGTCCCCCTTCCAAAGCGACTGCGTGAGCAATACAGGGAATGGAATTGCCCTGCTGATAGCTGACCGGACTGAGAAGCGCGCCTGTTGCACAGACAAGTACTTTTTTCAGGATCCCTTTGTTCAGCTGATCCATAATGTAGCTGTACGTCACAGTAGCGCTGCTGGCACATCCGCTGGCACCGGCGAATACCTCCTGCTCTGGCGAGTAGATCATCAGCCCGCAGTCGTTGTATACGCGATCCATGTCGTATCCTTCCGTCTTCAACAAGTCCTTGGCAATGGCAAAACCTACTGCGGCCAAGTCCCCTGTGACGATCAAATCGTAATCCTGTGGTTTTCGCTGAAGGTCTTCAAAATGTGTTTTCAAGGTGGACACTGCAGCAGGGGCCATCGCCGAACCCATGTCAAAAGGATCCTTAATGCCCATGTCAACCACCTTGCCGATAGTGGCATACGTAATGCGCGGGCCGTTTCCGCCAAGCCCAACCACTGCGGCTCCGGCCCCTGTCACCGTCCACTGTGCGGTCGGAGGCTTTTGCCCGCCATACTCGGTCGGATACCGATATTGCCGCTCTGCCGTTGCGTTATGACTGCTGCATGCCACTACCGCGCGTTTGACGAACCCGGAATCGACAAGCGCCGCAGCATTGGCCAAGGTCAGCATCGAAGTGGAACAGGCCCCGTACATGCCCATTAAGGGAATCGCCAGCATCTCCGCAGTAAAGTTGGCGGTTATGTTCTGATTCAACAAGTCCCCGGCGAAGATCACGTCAATCTCCTGCTCCGTGAGGTTTGCTTTGGAAAGCGACATGCGTACGGCATCTTCCATCAACTGCCGTTCAGCCAGTTCCCAGGATTCCTGCCCAGCGTAAAGGTCGTCATACACCTTGTCAAAGAACGAACCAAGCGGCCCTTCACCTTCCATCGGACCCACCACCGCCGCGGATGCCTGTATGCGAACGTCATTCGTGTACTGCCAGGTTTGCCGGCTTACTCTGTTGGTTGTCGCAACGGTTCCCACGGTGTCATCCCCCTCAGATCAGATTCAACAGGCTCTTGATGATTCCGGCGATAAAGGCAGCCACCACCCCGAACACGATCACCGATCCGGCCAGTTTGAACATATTGCCCCCAACTCCGAGGACGAAGCCTTCACTTCGATGCTCAATCGCTGCGGAGGCAATCGAGTTGGCAAATCCGGTTACCGGCACAGCCGATCCCGCTCCCGCGTACTGTCCGATGTTGTCGTAGACCCCCAGGCCCGTCAACAGCACGGAAAGGAAGATTAATGTGGCCACAGTCGGATTCCCCGCAGTCTTTTCTGTAAAATCAAAGAAGGTGATATAGAAGTTTTGAATGATTTGGCCCAACAGACAGATCGTACCGCCTACCCAGAACGCCCGTATGGTATTCAGCAGGACGTTCCGCTTTGGCTGAAATTTGGCGGCGTGCTGTTGATACAGCTGTTTCGTCATCTGCATGTTGCCAGACTTGGTTTTGGTAGCCATCCTCCACGTTCCTTTCTTCTGGCAAAATTGACTGTACGAATATCTTTCCTGTTTCAAAATGGTTCTATGAATAGCGATATTTCCCAGCTACAAGAGCAGCAGGTACTGCAACAGGGAGCCGACCACTTTTCCGAATACCATCGCCATGAGCAGCAGGATCAACCTGCCATCCATGTTGAGCCGCTTGGCCAGAATGGGAAAAACGTTGAGTACCTCCGTCATTCCCGCAGCAAGAGTACCGACAAAAATGCCTGCCAACAGTCCCAACAATGATGTGGCCAGCGGAGGAATGTGGAATGTTACGGAATAAAAGTCTATCACGGTGAAGAACAGCACACCTGTGACAAGCGCCCACTCAAACCACCTGACAAACCTGCGGCCATTGGTCAGCTGAGTCAGCCTTGGGATGATGTCGAGAACGGTGATAAACGCGACAAATCCGCTGCCAACAGCAAAGCCCCCACCCAGTCCGATCAATACCAGTACGGCGCACTGAACGATCGTCATGTCTTGGTCCGCTGGTTCTCCTTGTTTTCATGTTGAAGATAGTACTGATCCAGGCTTTGTTGATACAAGAACAGCTCTACCTCCAGTGGACTGGGCTCTTCCGTAATTCTTTTTTTGAAAATGTGATTGAAAAATAAGACCATCCCCAGACCGATTCCCAGCGAATAGGGGATTTGAAGCCAAAGCGGCTGCTGGCTGGTTTGACCGGTAACCAGGTAGTAGATGCGTTGATGGACCTGCAGCATACTGACATCGGTGTGAAAGTTCATGATCGCCAAACCGCTGCCGATAAACAGGATGAGCCAAACCAGCATGACCAGAACCGGATTGGCGCTCTTGCGTGGATTGAGTACTTCGACGATCACCTGCGGTGCGCCCTGAACCTCCAGCGATACTTCCGGATAGAGTGTTCGCAGCTTTCGAATCACCTGCATGATGTCGATAATGATCAGGTCACCGTCTTCCTTTTTGACCTGGTAGATTGGCATCCGATTCAACGCTTCTTCTCGCACGCCGTCCCAGTAGAGCTGGCAGACGTCCCCCAGCGTAATGACGGAGTTCGGCTTAACCGACAAACGTTTACGCAAACGAAGGAATAACGGTTCATTCATCCTCACTCGCACCCTCCTTCTCCCCCACTCGGCACATCGGCGGGGTCCGTCTTTTCCACCATTGGTTATCAGCTAGTATGCGCGGCGGGCGTAGGGAGAATGCGATACCAAAGAAAAACCAGACCGAGCTAATGCTCAATCTGGTCTTTGATCGTTTGCAGGATTCGCTTTTCCAGCCTGGATACCTGCACCTGTGATATCCCTAATCGCTCTGCCACTTCCGACTGCGTGTGATCCTTGTAGTAGCGGAGGTAGACGATCAGCTGCTCCCTTTCACTCAAGCGGCTGATCGCATCTTTCAGCGCAATTTTTTCAAACCATTTGTTGACGCCCTCGTCTGCGATCTGATCAATCAGTGTGATCGGATCGCCGTCGTTTTCAAACACGGTCTCGTGGATCGACGACGGAGCGCGGCTTGCTTCCTGTGCGAACACAACTTCTTCCGGTGTGATGCCTACAGCTTCTGCCACTTCCGAAATAGTGGGAGACCGGCCGAAGTGCTTGTACAGCTCGTCTTTTGCCCGTCGCACCTTGTTTGCAGTCTCTTTCAGGGAGCGGCTCACTTTCACCGTGCCGTCGTCACGCAAAAAGCGTTGAATTTCTCCGATAATCATGGGGACGGCATAGGTGGAGAACTTCACGTCATAATTTAAGTCGAACTTGTCTACCGCCTTCAATAATCCGATACAACCGATTTGAAACAGATCGTCTGCTTCGTACCCACGGTTGATAAAGCGTTGAACGACCGACCAGACGAGGCGAATGTTGCTGTTGACGAGAAGTTCGCGGGCTGTGGCGTCACCATTCTGGCTTTTCGCAATCAAATCTTTTACCTGATCATTGGTCAGAAATGGTTGACTAGCGTTTTTGATATCGGCTCCCATAGGCACTACCCCTAATTCTGCATTGCTTTGGAAAGTGAAAGGCGTTTGGTCAGGCGGACTTTTGTCCCTTTGCCAACGGCCGTCGCCACCTCAAGCGAATCCATGAAATTTTCCATAATGGTAAATCCCATCCCGGAACGCTCCAGCTCCGGTTTGCTTGTGTAGAGCGGCTGCATCGCCTGCTCCACGTCTTCAATCCCTTTTCCTTCATCCTCGATCAGCAATTCCACCACACCGTCATCGATCACGACGGAAATGCGTACAACGCCGTTCGGGTTTTCGTCATACCCGTGGATAATGGCGTTGGTGACCGCTTCGGAGACAACGGTTTTGATTTCCTCCATCTCTTCCATGGTTACGTCCACTTGTGAAATAAACGAGGCAACAGCGACGCGTGCAAACGATTCATTCTGGCTCAGCGCAGCGAATTCCACATTCATAAAATTGCGTGTCATCTTACGCCACCCCCAATACATGGAGCGCTTCCGTTTCGTTTTCACGAAACTTGATGACTTTGAATAGACCGCTCATCTCAAAGATTCGGTAGATTGTCGGATTGATGGAGCAAACGACCATCTCACCGGAGCGGGCAGCCACTTGCTTGTAACGGCCCAAAATCACACCGATGCCCGAACTGTCCATAAAAGCCAGGTCGGCCAAGCTGAGAACGATATGGCGAATCTGTGGATTGCGCAAAACCTCATCTACTTTGGTGCGCAGTTCTTCCGCCGTATGATGGTCCAACTCTCCCTGCAGGCGGACAACCAGCACATCCCGCTTGGTTTCCATAGTGATGCGAAGACTCATAGCTGACACACTCCTTCATCCCGATATCCTCTCTCTTTTTCTTCCCTGGCCGTACCAATTCCTGCCAGCCGACAAAAGAACAAAAAAATCGAGTAGCCACACAAATATTCGAGGCAACTCGATTCTTTTCGCGATCATGGAGTCGGTTTAGTAGCAAATGAATACGTTCTTCGTGGTTCGCTTGAGAATCTCCCACATGCCTGCCTTTTCAATCGTTTGATCGGGGAAAAGATCAATCCGATTCACTTCTTTTCCGTCCTTGGTCCGGATAAATATGTGTCCGACGACATCGCTTTTGCTGACGGGCGCGTTCACGTTAGCGTTCAGCACGACTTCGCGGTTGAACATGTCCGCCGACTCTCCTTTTTTCATCAACAGACTTACGGACTGTGGAGTGACGATATTTACCTGTGGTTGCTTGCCTTTATCAACCATGATCTGCTGTACCACTTCGCCCTTTTTATAGAGGGGCATCACTTGATAGTGGTTAAATGCATAGTTGAACATGGTCGAAATTTCGTTATTCCGGGTCTTCGTATCCGGTTCGCCCATCACCACCGCAATGACTCGCATGTTGTTTCGCTTCGCCGTAGCGGTCAGACAGTATTTTGCTTCAGAGGTATAGCCGGTTTTTAATCCGTCCACACCTTCGTAAAAGCGGACCAGCTTGTTGGTATTCACCAGCCAAAACGGATTGGCGCTATCTTTACGCAGATAGTCTTGATAAATACCGGTGTACTTGGTGATGATATCGTGCTTTAACAGCTCACGAGACATGATTGCGATGTCCAGGGCTGAGGAGTAGTGATTGGGTGTCGGCAATCCGTTGGAGTTGGCGAAGTGCGTGTTTTTCATGCCAAGCTGCTTCGCCCGTTCGTTCATACGAGCGACGAACGCTTCTTCTGTGCCACCCAGATGCTCCGCCATGGCGACGGAAGCGTCATTGCCGGACGCGATGGCGATCCCCTTGATCATGTCTTCTACGGTCATTTCTTCACCAGGCTGCAAAAAGATTTGAGTTCCGCCCATGGAGGCCGCTCGCTCACTGGTACGGACTTTATCGGTTAGCTTCAACTCGCCGCGCTCAATCGCCTCCATGATGAGCAGCAGAGTCATCACCTTGGTAATGCTTGCGGGCGGAAGCTTTTCATTCGCATTTTTCTCGAACAGGACAGAACCTGTGTCCACCTCTACCAAGAGAGCTGATTTGGCGTGCGGCGCAATGTCCGCCTGATTTCGGGCCTCAGACGCAGCCATCGCCGTCGAGGAAAAGAATGATAAGCAAGTAATAACGCTCAGGCAGAAACGCAAAGTCCTTTTCATAGCAGTCTCTTCCCTCCATTTCATGGTTTTATTCTCACCAACTGAACAGGAAAATATTCACAACCAAAAAACTCCCTCCTGTAAAAAACAGAAGGGAGTTTGATATTAAATCACGAAGCGGCCTACGTTATCCGTCAAGTCGTCCGCCAGCTTTTTGAGATTCTCTACATTTTCACTAATGCGGGCAATTGCGTGAAGCTGTTCATCCACCGTTTGTACCACACCGCCGATGGAAGCGTTGATTTCATCCGACATGCTCGAGAGACGCTGCATCGAGGATGTAACCACCTGGTTGCCGGCTGCCATCTCTTCCGACGTGGCAGTCATCGATTCGCTTTGTTCAGCAGCAGACTGAATATCTGCCACAATGTGCTCGAAAGCGACTCCTACCGACTCTACTGATTGCAAGCCAACACCGACCATGGAAACGATCTCGTCCATATGATTGCTCATTTCCATCGCTTCGTCATTAATGGAATGGGCGATGCCTGCGATTTTTTCCGAGAAGGTGCTGCTCTCTTCCGCCAGTTTGCGCACTTCGCTGGCAACTACAGAGAAGCCTCGTCCTGCTTCGCCTGCACGCGCCGCCTCGATCGCTGCGTTCAGGGCCAACAGGTTGGTCTGGGAGGCAATGCTGCGAATCATTTCCACAATGCTGGTAATTTCCCGCGCCCGGTCGCGCAGGCTGTGCATTTGCTTCGCCGTTTGCTCTACTTCGCCTGTCGCCTGACGCACTGTACTGATAACCTGCTGCACCAAACCCATTCCGTCTTGAGCTCGTTCGAAAGTGCGTGAGGTTGCGAGAGACGTTGATTCGGCGGCAATGGCCACTTGTTCAACGCCCTGCGAAATTTCCGAAACCGTCGAAGCGGTAGAGAGAACCTCGCGCGTCTGCAGGGATACCTTCTCGGAGATGGTAGAAATGTTCTCCGTAATCAGGTTGATGGCACCCTTGTTTTCCTGGGCAAACAGCGTCAACTCATCCGCAGCCAGGTTCAACTGTGTCGCCTGCCCCTGAACCAGGCTGATCAGACTGCGCAATGCCGCCACCATCTCGTTCATTTTCCGCCCGACCAGGCTAAGTTCATCATTACCCTGAACCTTCACTTCCACGTTGAAGTTGCCTGCGCCGATTTGCTCCATGTCCTGTGCGATCGAAAAGAGCGAGTTGCGAATCCGCTTGGCGAACCACCAGATGAGACCTGCGGCAATGGCGATGACGGGAAGTGAAAACAGGGCGAAGATCAGGCCCATGCTGTTTACCTCTCCGTACACTTCACCGATCGAGGTCGTCAGTACGATGCTCCACTGCAAGGAAGGAATGGGGGCAAAAGCCGCAAAGGAATCCGTACCATGATCCTCATACAGCAAGCTGTTGCTTTGCTGCTTCTGCATCTCGGACAGCATGTCCGCGTACTCGTCATTCTCCGCCAATGTCAGCTTGTAATTGTTTGCCGGGTCTTTATGCGCAATCACGAGACCATCCGGCTTGACGACAAAAGCATACCCTTCCTGCATAAACGGAATGGCTTCTACTTTTTTCGTCAGTTGTTCAATGGAGAAGCCAACTACCAGCAAGCGGGCCGTGTCTTCATTTTTGTCGCCGATTGGAGTGGCCAGATAAAGGAAGCCTCTTTCCACGTTCTGCACGATCTCTTCGTCGGAAATCACGCTCGTTTTTGACTCCATCGCTTTCTGAAAATACTTCTTCTGTTTAAAGTCGATCTCGTTGCGACCGGTTAAGGAGTAGAGGGATTTTCCCGAAGAACTGTCCACCAGGTAGATTTTCGAAATCTCCTTGTGTGCCTGGCGCAACAGTCGGAACTGCTCCATGATCAACGGCTCCAACTCGGTTGTCATAACCCGTTTTGAAGCGGTCTCCTTGGATGATTCAACCACTCCCTGAATCCATTCCTCAATGCTGGCACTGTGCTGCTCGGCCAGCATTTTCGCCTGTTTGGAGGTGATGTCGATCAATGTTCCTTTTGAAAAGGAAAGAGCAATGTACTGCAGTGATAAGATAATGACAAGAACAAGAATGATTCCAAACGCAATCATTTTTTTGGCGATCGAACCGCTAACCATGCCTGAAACGGTACGGAATTTTCCGGCAACTGCAGCTGCAGCCTTGCCTGCTTGCAATTTGTCTGGTCTCAGCTTTGACCAATCTAGCGAAAAACGAAACCCTTTGCGCACGATGACTTCCCCCTTCTGTATGTAAACAATCCATAATTTACCATGAAAAGAGCATAGAAAAAATGCCTCAAACGAAAGGTGATAGGGTTACTCTACCCGGTTTTCGAAGAGGCAAAACATGGTTATCTATGCAAAGGCAAGCAGGAATCCCAAAAATGGGAATCCTGCTTCGCTTTTCTGCTAATTGTACAGGTGGCAAGCCGCAAAGTGTCCCGGCTCTACTTCCTTCCACACTGGTTCTGCTGCCGCGCACTCCGGCATCGCTTTCGGGCAGCGCGTTCGGAAATGGCAGCCGCTTGGCGGATTCATCGGGCTTGGTACGTCGCCTTGCAGAACGATTCGTTCACGTTTGCGCTCAATTTCCGGATCCGGAATCGGAATCGCGGAGAGAAGTGCCTGCGTGTACGGATGCAGCGGTTTTTCATAAAGCTTGTCGCTGTCCGCGAGCTCTACCATTTTGCCAAGGTACATAACGGCTACGCGGTCCGAAATATACTTCACCATCGACAGGTCGTGCGCGATGAACATATAGGTCAGGCCCATTTTCTCCTGGAGCTGTTCCAGCAGGTTTACTACCTGTGCCTGTACGGATACGTCCAGGGCGGAAATCGGCTCGTCGCAGACAATGAACTTCGGCTCAACTGCCAGGGCGCGAGCAATCCCGATCCGTTGACGCTGTCCACCGGAAAACTCGTGCGGGAAGCGGTTCATGTGTTCCGGGTTCAAGCTTACCAGAGAAAGCAGCTCCTGAATGCGCTCCTTGCGCTTTTGTCCGGTTGCCAGACCGTGAATGTCCAGCGCTTCACCGATGATGTCTCCCACTGTCATACGTGGGTTCAAGGAAGCGTACGGATCCTGGAAGATCATCTGCATGTTGCGACGCATCGCTTTCATTTCCTGGTGATTCAGCTTGGTAATGCTTTGGCCTTCAAAAAGGATGTCCCCTCCTGTCGGCTCATACAGACGAAGCATGGTACGTCCTGCTGTCGACTTGCCGCAGCCGGACTCCCCTACAACCCCGAGTGTTTCCCCGCGCTTGATCTCAAAGGAAATGTCGTTTACCGCTTTCAGTGTATTGTCGCCAATGTTGAAGAATTTTTTAAGGTTGCGAACTTCAATTAAAGTGTCACGTTTATCCACTGTTTTCACTCCTCCCTACGATCCTGCGCGGTTTTGCGCAAGCGGGTGCTGCAGCCAGCACGCTGCGCGTTGTGTTCCACTGATGTCTTTCAATTCAGGATCGTACTCCTGGCAAACGCGCATCGCCGATTCACAGCGGGCGGTGAAACCGCAGCCAACTGGAGGACGAAGCAGATCCGGTGGCGTACCGAAGATCGGGGTCAACGGCTCGTCTTTGTTCAAGTCCAAACGCGGTACGGAGCGCAGGAGACCCTTGGTATACGGATGCTGCGGATTGTAGAAAATGTCGTCTACTGTACCGGTTTCGATTACCTTACCAGCGTACATAACAATCACGCGGTCGCACATCTCTGCTACAACGCCGAGATCGTGCGTAATCAGGATAATGGAGGTGCCCATTTTCTTTTGCAGATCTTTCATCAGGTCGAGAATTTGCGCCTGAATGGTAACGTCCAGCGCAGTTGTCGGCTCGTCGGCGATCAGCAGTTTTGGAGAGCAAGCCAGTGCGATTGCAATCATGGCGCGCTGACGCATACCGCCGGAGAATTCGTGCGGGTACTGGTTAACACGGCGCTCCGGTTGCGGAATGCCAACGATGGTCAAAAGTTCGATGGCACGTTCGCGCGCAGCTGCTTTGCTCATGTTTTGGTGCTTGATCAAGCCCTCCATGATCTGGTTACCGATGGTCATGGTCGGGTTGAGGGAGGTCATCGGGTCTTGGAAAATCATCCCGATATCTTTCCCTCGAATGGATTCCATTTCTTTATTTGACTTCGTGACGATGTTATCGCCGTTGAAGAGAATTTCCCCTTTTTTAATTTCACCCGGAGGCATAGGGATGAGTTTCATCAGGGATTGCGCAGTTACAGATTTACCACAACCGGACTCCCCTACGATTGCAACAGCTTCCCCGCGGTTGACGTGAAAATTAACACCGCGAACCGCTTTTACTTCCCCCGCGTAGGTGTGGAAGGAAACATGTAAGTCTTTTACTTCTAGAATGCGTTCCATTGTGCAATCCCTCCTATTTCCGCAAGCGTGGGTCTACAGCGTCGCGCAGACCGTCACCGAACAAGTTAAAGGCCAACATGGTGATGGAGATGAAGATGGCTGGGAACATCAGGCGCCACGGGAAGTACTTCATCGCCGGCAAACCTTCTGCCGACATGGTTCCCCAGGACGCGATCGGTGCAGCTACCCCCAAACCGATAAAGCTCAGGAAGGACTCAGTGAAGATCGCTGTCGGTACGGTCAAGCTCAAGGTAACGATGATCGGGCCGAGTGCGTTCGGCACCAGGTGTTTGAAGATCAGACGGTTGTTGTCAGCACCAAGGGAGCGAGCAGCAAGCACGAACTCCTGTTGTTTCAGCTGCAGGATTTGACCGCGCACAATCCGCGCCATCCCGATCCATCCGGTAATCGTCAAGGCGACGATAATCGTACCGACCCCGGGCTCCATTACGACCATCAACAAGATTACAACAAGCAGGTAAGGAATCGCAAAGAGAATATCTGCTATACGCATCATGACTTCGTCTACTTTTCCGCCGTAGAAACCGGCAATTCCGCCCCAGATTACGCCGACGATCAAATCGATGAACGCTGCGGCAAAACCTACTTCCAGAGAGATGCGGGCACCGTACCAGATACGCACGAACACGTCGCGTCCAAGATCATCGGTACCGAACCAGTGTTCCGCAGACGGCTTTTTGTTCTTGCCGCTCAGGTCGGTGGTAAAATAGTCATTCGTACTGATCATCGGAATGACAATCGCACAAGCGACCAAAACCAGGATAAATACCAGGGAAATCATTGCTACTTTATTGTTTTTCAAACGACGCCAAACGTCTGCCCAGAAGGAAAGGCTCGGGCGCTTGATCTCCTCTGCTTGGCGCAAGTCCATCGATATCGGTTGAAAATGTTCTTTCGTAAGTTGCATATTAGATTACTCCCTTCCTGCGTCTGTAAGCTTAATCCGTGGATCAATCAGGGTGTAAGCGACGTCAACAAGCAGAATCATGACCACCAAGAAAATGGAGTAGAAAACGGTCGTGCCCATGATTACGGTGTAGTCGCGGTTCGTGATGGAAAGAACGAACTCACGGCCCAGACCAGGAATACCGAAAATACGCTCAATTACGAATGCACCAGTCAAAATGTTAGCAATCAGCGGACCCAGATAGGTGATAACCGGCAGCAGCGCATTACGGATCGCATGCTTCACGGTAGTAGTAAAGGTGCTTAGACCCTTCGCTTTCGCAGTCTTGATGTAGTCTTGACCAAGAACCTCCAGCATGTTGGAACGGGTCAAGCGTGCGATAAAGGCGAGAGGCAATGCTGCAAGGGCAAAGGAAGGCAATACTGTATATTCAAAGGACTCCCACTTCGCAATCGGGAAGAGCCCCCACTTAATTGCAAAGAAATATTGGTAGAATGATGCCAAAATAAATCCTGGTACGGACAATCCAAGTACCGCGATCACCATGGCGGAATAGTCTTGCCATTTGTTATGCTTCAGGGCCGCCAGTACACCCAGTGTAATTCCACCAAACAGAGCAATGGCCAGAGCCTGCAGACCGAGGTGGGCAGATACCGGGAAACCGCGGTTGATCATGTCGTTGACCGTGGAAGACTTCTCTGTGAAGGAAGGTCCAAGATCCCAAGTGATAACACCTTTCAGATAGTCAATGTACTGTTGATGCACCGGCTTGTCCAAGCCGTACTTCGCTTCCAGCGCTGCCTTAATTTCTTCAGGAACGTTTTTCTCCGAAGTGAACGGGCCACCCGGAACAGCTTTCATGATGAAGAATGTTGCCGTTACGATCAGAAAAAGGGAGATCGCCATAAACAAGATGCGCTTACCAAGATAACGGATCAATATTCTTACCTCCTTGTTCAATTTTGCTTGCTTTCACTTCCCATCTTTACACTGCGATGTGGGACCACAGTGCAAAAATCGGCTGTGCAAATAACCCAGTCAGTTTTGTATCTCTTGCGGCAATGTTTCTCTCTCTTTTTGTCTATTGGATATCCCCGCAAAAGTTAAGGTATATGGACGTCCATATA
>VAPR01000721.1_pt1 | contig 19727 bp, 21 predicted proteins | sample 3380701 | NCBI WGS metagenome assembly VAPR01 (sample SAMN11536904, study PRJNA540576) | hot springs metagenome | isolation source: hot spring wet sediment | place: Spain: Lobios | collected 2014-01 | reverse complement strand
ATTTTACAATGCGGGATGGTTGCGCTGGCTGTTCGCCTTGATGATGTGGATCGGCATGGCAGCAGGGGTGTACGGTGCCTATCTCCATGCTGCGGGAGTGGGCCAGCGTGTGGGTGGATATTCCGAAACGCAAAACTTTCTCGTCGGGCCGCCGATCATCCTGCCGCTGATGATGTCCGCGATAGCGGGGCTGGGATTGCTGGCCTTGTATTGGGGGTGACAAATCATGACCAAAAACAGTCATTACCCTGCCTATGACGTGTGGGAAGAACATCCCCACTGGGATGAACACACTCGGCAAATCGTGGGAAAGCGACGCACTCCGCAGGTGGCCCATCAGTTTTTCAGCCACGCGGAGGCCAATCTGGTAAACGCACTGGCCAGTGTGCTTGTCGATGACCACAGGATGGAGGTGCTCACTTATGTCACCCAGCATGTGGACGAAGCAGTCGCCAGTCCCATCGGAGAATCCCAGCGAAAAGTAGGCGTTCCGGAGAAAAAGGAGCTGTATCGTCTGGGGCTTCAATGGGTAAACGAGCAAAGCCACGGAACGTATGGCACGGATTTCATTGCTCTTAAAAAGGAACAGCAGATCGCAGTTCTTAGTGCCCTCGAGAATGGGGAAGGCACCAAGCACTTTTTTAAAAAACTGCTGCACGACGTCGTTAACGCTTATTACTCCCATCCATTGGTTTGGTCGGAGATCGGCTACGGCGGACCGGCGTATCCACGGGGGTATGTCCGGGTGGAAAAAGGTCTGGTAGATCCTTGGGAGGCGAAAGCGGATGGAAAATAAAGACCGCGTGACCCATCACAGCGTCCACTATGACGGCGTACGTTCCAAGCAGATGGACAACCGAAAATACCCGGACGAGGCAGATGTGTGCATCGTGGGAGCAGGAGCCGCCGGCGGTGTGCTCGCCCATGATCTGGCGAAGGCGGGGCTGCGCGTTGTGGTAATTGAAGCGGGCCCCTTCTGGAATCCGCAGACCGATTTTGCCAGTGACGAGCTTGCTACACAGCGCCTTGCCTGGCAGGAGACGAGACTTGTGGACGGCAAAAATCCGTTGCGTTTGGGGCACAACAACTCCGGTCGGGGCGTCGGTGGTGGAACCGTCCATTTTACCGGGGTGTTTTTGCGCTTTCACGAGAGTGACTTCATGACGAAAAGCGTGGACGGAGTTGGCGAGGATTGGCCGATCAGCTACAATGACCTCGCCCCCTACTACGACAGGATCGAAAAGGAAATTGCCGTGTCAGGTCCGCATCATTTTCCCTGGGGTCCCTTTAACGGGCCGTATCCCTATCCGGTGCGGGAGCCGATCAGCGCCAACTCGCAGCTGTTTCGGGAAGCCTGTGCGAAACTGGGGATCGACAGCGTAGTCGCACCTCTGGCAATTTTGTCTGCTCCTTTTGATGGTCGTCCGCCCTGCATTAACCGGGGATTCTGCAATCAAGGATGCCTGCCCAACGCCAAGTACAGCGGTCTGATTCAACACGTTCCCAAAGCGATCCAGGCAGGGGCGGAGGTGCTGTCGGACTGTATGGTGACACAGATTGAAACCGACGGCAGCAGGGTGACAGGCGTGGTGTTCAATCATGACGGAAAGACGTACCGGCAAAAGGCAAGAATCGTCATCCTTGCTGGATTTGTTGTCGAGACGCCACGGCTGTTGCTCCATTCCGCTACATCGCACTTCCCCGACGGCCTGGCCAACTCCAGCGGGTGGGTAGGCAAGGCGATCATGCCGCACAGCAGCCACGACGTGTACGGCTTGCTCCCGGAGGAAGTGCGCATTTACAAGGGGACGCCGGTGCTTGCCCTGACCCAGCATTTTTACGAGACCGATCGGGAGCGCGGATTTGCCCGCGGGTACACGCTTAACGCCCACGGGGCTCGTCCCGTGGCGATCTCCAGTGCGTTCGCAACCCAACGGGCAGATGGCACTATGATGTGGGGAAAACAGCTACGTGAGGCGATGCTTGATTACAACTACTACGCGCGAGTGACGCTGGTGGGCGAAGTGCTGCCGCACCCGGACAACGCCGTTACTCTGTCGAACGAAAAAGACGAGTACGGCATGCCAATTCCGAAAGTGACGTTCAGCTACCAGGAAAACGACCTGCGGCTGATCGACCACGCGGTGGAGCAGATGAAGCGGATCATCGAAGCGATGGGCGGAAAGCCGGCACACGTCATCGATGATACCGCCCATCTCATGGGAGGCTGCCGAATGGGGAGCAACCCCGCCGAGTCCGTGGTGAACGAATTCGGTCAGACGCATGATATCCCCAATTTGTTTATCGCCGGTGCAGCCACCTTTGTCACTTCGGGGGGAGGCAACCCAACCAATACGGTTATGGCGCTGGCTGCACGGACGGCCGACTATCTGATCGACGCGATGCAGCAGCGGACGGTATAAGGAATAGGCTTGTTCACTGAACTGTCGAGTATTCATCTTTCCCACCTGACGGAGCGTATAGTATACTGTTAGTCAGAGATGTAAGGCAAAGGTGGGTTATTATGGAAGCAGATCTGATGCAGGTGCTGTATTTGTCTGAGATCTACAAGCTGCTTGGCGATAAGACTCGCTTGACGATTATGGCCCTGCTGCAGGTACAGTCACTCTGTGTACGGGAACTCGTGGAAATTTTGCAAGCCTCGCAGCCCTCTGTTTCTCAGCACTTGGCAAAACTGAAAACCTACGGCCTGGTAAAAGAAAACCGGAAAGGTCCGTGGGTGTTCTATTCGGTGAACAAGGAATGCACTCCGGAAGTAAGGAACATTTTGGAACACCTGCCTGATATGTCGCATATCGTCAAACAAAAAATAAACAGTGAAGCAAATGCAATCGGCTAAATAGCAAAGCGTTGGATCTAGATCAGATCCAACGCTTTTTTTAATGCTTCCTTGTCGAAGCCATGTACAACTACACGCTCGCCGTCTTCTTTTTCAATCAGCGTGACAGGGGTCATGCTGGCACCGAGGTTGATCGCTTCGGTAAAATGGGCATCGTTTTTGCGGATGTCACGGTCTTCAAAAGCAATTCCCTGCTGTGTCAGCCACATTTTTTCTTCCTGACAAGGACCGCATGTAGTCTGTGTATAGACAATGACGGTATGAGCCATGTTCGTATCACTCCTTATTGTAATCGGGCCATACTTATTTCGTGGCGGACCGCCGAACTCCTGCTGCAGCAGCATTATTAGCATGCCCGAAAGTGTTGGTTGCGAATGTTTAAACGACCGTTTAATGTATTTTTCTCTTAGTTCATTGACTTTCCCGGCAATACAAAAGGAAAAAATAGGGTCGGATATAGCCGCGAGCCAACGCGCACATTATACTCAGCGACGTTGAGGAGGTGAATCTGACAATGCCTAAACGCAACAAACAAGCGATGACTCCAGCAGCAGGTGCTGCGGCAGCTAACCAAGCTCAAAACACTGCAACTGAGTTTGCAGCAGAAACCAACGTAGCGGAAGTTCGCCGTCAAAACCAGCAATCCGCTGCGCGTGCTGCTCAACGCACCAATGTTACTGAGTAAGATTTCTCCTCTCGAGCTAGCCTCCACCACTTCGGTGGAGGTTATTTTCGTTCCCGTATTGTCAAGAATGGAAACGGGTGATAACGTGGCAACAGAAGAATGAACGAGAAGGGGAACGTAATATGATTGTAGGCATGGGCATCGACATCATCGAGATTGATCGCATAACCACGCTGCTGCAGCGGCAGCCGGGATTGGTGGATCGAGTCCTGACACAGAGGGAGAAAATGCTGTTGGGAGAAAAGTCAGAAAGCAGAAAGGCAGAGTTTATCGCGGGCAGATTTGCTGCAAAAGAAGCAGCCGCCAAGGCATTGGGTACAGGGATCGGAGCGAGTGTTGGGTTTCAGGATATGGAAATCCTTCCTTCCCCATCGGGCAAACCTCAACTCCTCATCTCCCAGAATATTCTTCATGCAATCTTTTCCCATCATCATGAACTCCGGTGCCATGTCAGCATCTCTCATTCGCGTACGTATGCGGTTGCGCAAGTCATCGTGGAACAAGCGTAAACTTGTCTGCATATTGGGACGAGGCGGGACATAGATATATATCGCGTAGATTAGGAGGGACTACCTAGTCGAAGATAACGGGTAGGTCAGCAGCCAATCAAAGCGATATCACCGTCCCTAACAGCTTATGACGTTTCCTGACAGTGGTGTGGTGAACTGTGGCTTGTGGACTGACAAATTTCCCAGGAAATTGACAGGGTGGCCCTTCTTTGTCGAAAAAGTAGACAAGGAGGAGTTGATTCAATGAAACGGGGAGCTTTACCACTGGCATTATTGTTGGTCTTCACCCTGCTTCTGGGTGGCTGCTTTGGACAGAAATCGCCGGAAGACATCGTTGGCGATTTGAGCAGCACGCTGGATAAAATGGAAGGCTACAAATCGACAGCTGTGTTGACCATGCAGACAGGCTCCACCCCGCAGGAGTACGATGTGCAGGTATGGTACGAAAAACCGACCAATTACCGCGTCGCCCTGACATCAAAGCAGCGGGGAATTACCCAGATTATCTTGCGGAATAACGAGGGAGTGTTCGTGCTTACCCCTCATTTAAACAAAAGCTTCCGCTTCCAAAGCGGCTGGCCGGAAAACAATGGGCCGCTATACCTCTACGAAACGCTGGCCAAGAGCATCATCGATGACACGGAACGTCAGATGAAGATGGATGACAAACAGTACGTGTTTGAAGTGAAAGCCAATTACAGCGGCAATCGTTCTCTGACAAAGCAAAAGATTTGGATGACGGATGATTTTAAACCCACTCGTGCGGAAATTATGGACTCCAACCTGAATACACTCGTCAAAATCGACTTCACCGACTTTGTGTTTAACCCGCCATTTGACAAGGACGCGTTTGACAAAGACCGCAACATGACCACAAGCTCGCTGCCTGCTCTCCCGACTCTTGCCCAAGCAGCCAACACCGTGAAGCAGCCATCCAGCCAGTTTGGTGTGATTGAACCTACCTACGTTCCGGAAGGCGTCAAGCAGGTGGGCATTGAACCAGTGAAGCGCAACGGTGAACAAATGGTCGTCCTGGAGTACAAAGGTGCCTACAACTACCGATTGATCGAAGCTCGCCCAACGGCAGTATCGGTATCGTACGATGAACCCGGAATGCCGCTTGATTTGGGCTTCACGATCGGGGTTCTCACCCAAAAAGATGAAAATCAGCGCAGGCTGACCTGGGAGCTGGACGGCGTCGAGTTTACGCTGGTCGGCGATCTGCCGGAAGAGGAATTGGTGGAAGTAGCCAAATCCACGTATGGTGTGGGTGGAAAATAACATGTAAGATCAAGAGGGGCTGTCCCAAAAGTCTGGTCCAGACTTAGGGATTTGCCCCTTTTGTGTCAAGAAGGTGCCGTAGTGAGGAGAAAAATATTTCCAATCTCCGCTCCATTCTACGTCCTACTAGGAAGTTGGACTGTCCGCTCCGCACCGATTGGCGGGGAAACGCAAAAGTGGTGTCGCTTCGTAGAAAATTCAGCGTTGCGTTTCTTTTTCCCGCCAATCGCTGCTCCGCTGAGCAGGACTCCGCAAGTCGCTGCGATTGGAAATATTTTTCTCCAGCAAACTGCAGCTTTTCTAAAAGATAAAACTTCTTTTGAGACACTTTTGTGATTTTTTAGGAAACCACGGTAACGTGAAGAAGCATGTTTCCAGACGGAGCGACTTGCGGAGCCCATCCCAGCGGAGCGACGCATTCGCGGGAAACAGGAGCGTAACCCTGAATAAGCTACGGAGCGCTACTGCTTTTACGCTCCCCCGCGAATCGTTGCGCAGCGAACAGTCTACACTCCATTGAAGGGCGCAGAACGGAGCGGAGACTGGAAACATGCTTCTTCCCCCGCAGCCACTTTCCGAGAACTAATCCTTTTCCGTATAATAGCCATTTACATCAACCATCCGAATGGTTACTCTATTGGTTATATACTTTTTCGAGTGAAAGGATGGGACCCTCTTGGTAACGGAGAAGGATACACTGAAAAAACGGATCGCGATCGCAGCCGGAAAAGAAAAAGCGGATGTCGTTGTCAAAAACGGCAAGATCATTGACGTGTTTAACGGTGAAATATACAGCGGCGATATCGCGATTGCAGATGGAGTTATTGTTGGCATTGGAACGTACGACGGACACAGTGTCATCGATGCGGCCGGACGATATGTATCGCCCGCATTTATCGACGGTCACGTCCACATCGAATCGTCCATGGCGCTGCCTTCGGAGTTTGCCAAAGTGCTTTTGCCGCACGGGGTTACCACTGTGATTACTGACCCGCACGAGATTGCCAACGTGGCGGGTACGAAGGGCATTCAGTTTATCCTGGAAGCGTCCGAAGGCCTGCCGTTTGATGTGTATGTGATGCTGCCATCATGCGTACCCGCTACGTCGTTTGAACACGCCGGCGCCGTCCTGCACATGGAGCAGCTTGAGCCGTTTCTCGATCATCCCAGGGTATTGGGATTGGCGGAAGTGATGGATTTTCCCGCCGTGATCAATGCCGATGAGACCATGATGGACAAACTGGTCACAACGCTTGAGCGCGGCGGAAAAATCGATGGTCACGCGGCTGGTTTGGATAGCACGGCGCTTAATGCCTACGCGACTGCTCATATTCGCACAGATCACGAGTGTGTGAACGCAGAAGAAGCGAAAGAGCGTCTGCGCCGCGGCATGTATCTCATGATCCGCGAGGGGACGGCAGCGAAAGATCTGACAGCGCTCATTCCTGTTGTGAACGAAAGAAATGCCCGCCGCTGCCTGTTTGTTACGGATGACAAACATCTCGACGACCTGCTGCGTGACGGAAGTATCGACCACAATGTCCGTCTGGCCATCAAACACGGCATCTCGCCGCTGACCGCCATTCAGATGGCCACGATTAATGCCGCAGAGTGTTTTGGTTTAACGGAAAAAGGTGCAATCGCACCAGGCTATCAGGCTGACTTTTTGCTGCTTGATGATCTGGAGCAGGTGGCGATCCACGAAGTTTACAAAAACGGAGAGCTGGTTGCACGAGGCGGAGTTGTCCGTGAAGAAGCGTTTCGGCCATACTCGTTTTCACGAACATCCATTGATGAAGCATTGACGAACAGTGTACACGTGGCGCCGATCACCAGGGATCAGCTGCAAATTCCGCTGGAAACCGACGCAGCCAATATAATCGGGATCATCCCGAACAGCATCGTGACCGACCATTTGATTGAGAACGTAAACGTGGAAGGCGGTCTTTTCATGCCTTCTGTTGAAAAAGACCAGCTGAAAATGGCCGTTCTGGAACGACACCACAAAACGGGGCACGTCGGTGTCGCGATTGTGAAAGGGTTGGGTCTGAAGCGGGGGGCAATCGCTTCTACGGTGGCTCACGATTCTCACAACCTGATTGTGGCAGGGACGAATGACGACGACATACTTGCCGCCGTCGAAGAGATCAAACGCATGCAGGGAGGGCTTGTCGCTGTTGAAGGCGGGAGGCTGCTTGCCGCGATTGAACTGCCGATCGCAGGGTTGTTTTCGTCCAAAGAAGCTGCAGAGATTCAGCGGGAACTGGATCAACTGCACGAGGCCCTGCACGAGTTGGGCGCACCGACGCATTTTAACCCTTTTCTCACACTCTCCTTCCTCGCGCTCCCGGTGATTCCAAAGTTGAAATTGACTGACATGGGGCTGTTTGATGTCGTACGGTTTGAGCATGTCAACGTGGCAGCGGGAGAAAGCATCTCCACGTCTGCGAATTGACACGTGGCACCAAAAAGCGATAAAGTCAGAGTAACTATGCGATGAGGTGACAAGGAGTCAATTATGAAGAAAGAATCTGGAGAAATACTGTACCAGGAGGAGTCCAGATACGCCGATCTCCTCTTGCGGAAGAACCTGCGCATGCGCATTCTGGAGTCATTCATTTTTGTTGCGGGCATGCTGATCGCCTCCCAGTTTTTTACGACTCAGTCCGGAACGTTTAAGGTGATCGCATTCGCCATCGCGATCGCTGTTGTCGGATTGGCACCTTTTGTGTACAAATGGGTATTGCGCCCGCAGTACAAGCTGACCAAAACGCATTTGATCATCTCCATAAGCGGCAAGGAAACCAGCTATCCGCTGAGCGAGGTGGAGCCGATTTTTGAAGGGCGCCATCTCTATCGGCTGAGCGGAAAAAGGGAAGCGCTGATGGTTTCACGGCAGTTTTTGGCCCGCCTCAATGAACGGTTGTTTATGATCCGGAAAATGGGTAAGAGGAGATAAAGATGAAGGCATATTGTCGTGATACGTGGGTAGAAGTAAACCTGGATGCGATCGGGGCGAATGTGAAGACGTTCCGACAGCACATTCCTGCCACGACGGGGATCATGGCCGTGGTGAAAGCGGACGGCTATGGACACGGTGCGGTTCAGGTCAGTCGGGAATCGCTGCGCAGCGGTGCTGATTCGCTCGGGGTCGCCATGCTGGACGAAGCGATCGTGCTGCGGAAGGCGGGAATTACCGCTCCCGTACTGGTGCTTGGGTATACCCCGGTTGATGCCGTTGAACAGGCGAGCCGATGGAACATCGAATTGACCGCTTACCACGTGGAGTGGGTGGATCAGGCAAACCGGCGGCTGCATGATATCGGGACTGATATGAAGCCTATCGGCATACACATCAAAGTGGATACCGGGATGGGCCGTTTGGGTGTGCGATCTGAGGCGGACCTTTTGGCATTGGTTGAACGCCTGGAACAGAGCGAGATGCTGCTTTGGACCGGGATTTTTACCCATTTTGCCTGTGCAGATGAAGCCGATACGACCCACGTAGCGGCGCAGCATGAGAAATTTCAATCTTATATCCAGATGCTGAAGGACGCCGGTAAGAAGCTTCCAAAAGTGCACTGCTGCAATACGGCTGCTTCCATCGCTTTCCCACAATGGGGGTATGATACGATTCGTTTGGGCATAGGCTTATACGGATTATATCCTTCTTCCTACATGAAACGACGGGGTGACGTGCAGCTTGTACCGGCGCTTTCGTTGAAGACACGGATCGCCCACGTCAAAACCGCCGAAGAGCCGATGACGGTGAGTTACGGGGCGACCTATACGGCAGAGCCTGGAGAGCAGATTGCGACTTTGCCGATCGGGTACGCAGACGGCTTCTCCCGGCTGCTTTCCAATCGCGGTTTCGCCCTGCATGAAGGAAAACGGGCGGCAATCGTCGGCAGAGTCTGTATGGACCAGATCATGGTAAGGATTGACAGTCGGTCCGCTCATGTTGGGGATGAGGTGGTGCTGTACGGCAGGCAGGGAGATGAGGAGATCTCATTGGATGAAGTGGCCGAGCTCATCGGTACGATCAACTATGAGATACCGTGTATGCTGAACTACCGTATACCTCGCGTCTATCTTCGCGACCAGCGGGTTGTCGAGGTGTTTCACCCGCTCACAATGAAAAGCGAACTGTAAACAACTAGCAGTTTTTCCGAGAAGGAATTGCGCGAAGAATAGCGAATTATAGTAAGGCGCAAAACACGCTTTTTTTTCCTGACCCTGCACGGGCAGGTATATTTTTGCAAATGGTTCGACATAATGGTATTGTTACCAGGGTGTATTGCACCCTGAAGCCGGAATGCGGTCAAACAATGCTACGGAAGTTACGGTCATGGTTGGAGGTGGATTTGTCTTGTCCAAGTCAAATACGAAACGCATCATGATCAGCTTGCCACAACACCTGCTGCAGGAAGTGGACGGCGTCATTCAGAAGGAGAATTCGAATCGAAGCGAATTCATTCGCCAGGCTATGCATTTATACTTGAAAGAGCGCAAAAAGCGCGTGATCCGTGAAACCATGCAAAAAGGTTACATGGAGATGGCGAAAATCAATCTAAATATGGCATCGGAGGCATTCGGCGCTGAAGAAGAGGCTGACCTGACCCTTGACCGCTTAGTTAGCGGGGTGTAACATGTGATTGTCAAACGTGGCGATGTGTTTTTCGCGGACCTTTCACCGGTGGTGGGCTCCGAACAAGGGGGCGTTCGACCAGTATTAGTGATTCAAAACGATATTGGCAATCGATTTAGTCCGACGGTCATCGTCGCTGCCATTACGGCGCAGATTCAGAAGGCGAAGTTGCCGACGCATGTAGAAATTGACGCAAAAACTTATGGATTTGATCGTGACTCCGTTATTTTGTTGGAACAAATTCGAACCATTGACAAACAACGATTAACCGATAAAATCACACATCTCGACGATGAGATGATGGATCGGGTTAATGAATCCCTGCAGATCAGCCTGGGACTCATTGACTTTTAAATCGCACAGGGAAGAGCCACTTGATTTCAAGTGGTTTTTTGCTTTTTATACAGGTAGGAATTGATAAAATGCCGATCTGCACAAGTGCAACTACGGCTACGCCAAAAAGCTTGGCGTAGCCAAGTTTTCTGGTGGAAAGCAGGAGTTTGGTTCCGCTGTAACGAACTGTAATGATAGATAGAATCGGACAAATTTAGACAGATTTTGCCGATGCGTTCAACTGGCCATACGTGGGTAAAGGGGAAATAGTGAAGGGAGTATCCAGTTGTGACAGAGTCTAACCCAGAACGGATTATCATACAGACAGAAGCTGACATCGTGAATGCCAGACATGTAGGTCGAAATTTGTCGAAACAATTGGGGTTCGGAACGATTATGCAGTCCAGGATTGCCACGGCGATTTCTGAGCTGGCGCGAAACATTTTTCTGTACGCGGGCGAGGGGAGCATCACGATCGACCAGGTAGAACGCGACGGGCGCAAGGGTCTTCGGATACTCGCAGAAGATGCGGGGCCGGGGATCCCCGACATCCGCAAGGCGATGGAAGATGGCTTTTCCACTTCGGGCGGACTTGGGGCCGGACTCCCAGGCGTCAAGCGAATGATGGACGATTTTTCACTGGAAAGTTCCCCTGGCAAGGGTACACGGGTGGTAATCGTGAAATGGCAGGGCGACGTGGACGGGAGGGCCGTGAAGTGAAGGACCAGCATCTGGATGAGCAGTATGTCCGTGTTTTGCAAGCGTACCTGGACGGAAAAGGCGAAGACCAGCTCTATGACGCTCAGCAATTGAGCAAGTCGCTGTTTGTACAGAATGTTTCGCCGGAAGAGGTCGTGGATATGCATGCCAGGGCACTGGAGCAGTGCGGCGAGGTCCCTGCATTCATTCGGGAGACCTTCCACATCCTGATGGAAGTGATGATCGAATATGGCAGTGCTTACCGCGCATTGAGCAGCATGCGCAGCAAGCAGATGCAGATGCAATCGGAGATCGAAGTGGCTGCCACCATGCAAATGACGTTGCTTCCGCGACAGATTCCCGCTTTCGACGGATTGGAAATCGGGCTGGTGAGCGTTCCAGCCAAGATCATGAGCGGTGATTACTACAACTTCGTTCAACACAATGCCGATTCGTTTAGCGTGGCGATCGCTGACATTACCGGAAAAGGGATCGCAGCGGCGATGTGCATGTCGATGATAAAATACGCAATGGACAGCTGTTCCAATCGCATGACTGACCCAGCAGACATGCTTGGCTACCTGAACAGCGTGGTCGAGCGAAACATCGATCCCTGCATGTTTATCACCATGCTCTATGGACAATATGACACCGTTTCCCACCGCTTTCGGTACGCTGTGGCCGGCCATGACCCCGGTTTTTGGTATCGGGCAGCAGAAGATCGATTCTATGATCTCGACGGACAGGGAGCGGCACTTGGCGTGCTGGAAGATGCGAGCTACGGTGTGAACGAAATCGCGCTTGAGCCGGGTGATTATCTGATTTTGCTGACAGACGGTGTAACAGATCGCAAAATTGGCCGATATTACATACAAAGGGAGGAACTCCTTTCCTACCTGCATACGGAAGTGGGCTCGTCCGCGCAGGAGATGGCTGATCATCTCTACCGCAGACTGTTGCTTCTCTCCAATTTTGAACTGCCAGATGATCATACGATGGTTGTATTGCGGCGATTACCAGGGAGCACGGGAGGGACTTACGATGAATGCAGCGATTCGGACGGTTAGTCACGAAAGCGAACACACTTTGTATGTAACCGGTGAAATTGACGCGTTTACAGGGCCGAGGCTGAAAGAGCAGCTGTTGTCACTTGTGGGACAAGCTGATTCCAAAACCGTTACAGTGGATCTCGAGGGAGTCGATTACATTGACAGCACGGGAATCGGCATCTTTGTGGGAGCGTTAAAGCATTGCAAAAAGACGGGCTGCCGATTGATCATGCAAAATATGACGCCGCGGGTGGAGCGCTTGTTTCGCTTGACTGGTCTGCACGAATTCATAGTGCCCCACAAAGGAGAGAAAGTGTAATGGTTGACAAATCGGAAGCCGACTTGATCGAACTGACACTGCCCGCACGAGTGGAGTACATCGGCATTGCGCGTTTGACCGTATCGGGAATTGCCAACCGCGCCGGGCTTTCCTACGAAGAAATCGAGGACCTCAAACTGGCAGTAGGGGAAGCGTGCACGAATGCCGTCCAGCACGCATACGGCGGAGAGGACGGACAGCTCCGCATCTCCTGCAGGCTGTACCCTGATCGGATCACCATCGAAGTAGCCGACCAAGGCAAAGGCTTTTCCTATGCAACCCTCAAAGAGAAGCTGGGTCCGCTTGACGCCAGCATGGACATTGACGACGTGGCGGAAGGCGGCTTGGGGCTTTATCTGATCCACACGCTCATGGATGAGGTGGAAGTTTACGGGGAAACGGGTGTAGTGGTCTCCATGACGAAGTACTTGCGGCGGGATGAGGTGGCTGGCTATGACCGGACATGCCCACAGACAGAAGCTTAGCAGGGAAGAACTTCAGCAGCTGATCCACCTGTTTCAGAAGACAGGGGACGACGAGCTGCAGATGAAGTTGACACAGACCTTAACGCCTCTTGTGGAGACGCTGGCCAACAAGTTTGCCCGTGGACAGGTTCTCCGTGAAGATTTGATCCAGGTGGGGATGATTGGTCTTCTGGCCTCGCTTCGGCGCTACGACGTCTCTTTTGGACGGACGTTTGAAAGTTTCGCCATCCCCACCATCGTCGGCGAGATCAAGCGATACATACGCGACAAGACATGGAGCGTGCATGTACCACGCCGCATCAAGGAAATGAGTCCGAAAATCAAGCGGGCGGTTGATGAACTTACCGTTCGCCTGCAGCGCTCCCCGCAGATTGCAGACATCGCCGCGTACCTCGGTGTAAGTGAAGAGGAAGTGCTGGAAACAATCGAGATGGGGAGAAACTATCACTCGCTATCCATCGACAGTGAACTGGAGGCCGACAGCGACGGCAACACAGTAACGCTGCTTGATCTGGTAGGCAACGAAGAAGAAGGCTACCGCCGCGTAGAACGGCACCTGATCCTGAACCGCGCCCTGGATGTTCTTGACTCACGTGAAAAAGAAATCATTCATCTTACCTTTTATGAAAATTTGAGTCAAAAGCAGGCTGGCGATCTGCTGGGCATGTCGCAGATGCATGTGTCCCGATTGCAGCGAAGAGCGCTGGCCAAACTCAGACAGGCGCTGCGGCTGGAGCAGGGCGAAACGATGAAATTGTAACACACGGGGCTTCCCAATAGTCTGGGAGTGCCCCCTTTTCTTTTTGGGGGGTGTGAAAAGGTGCCGTAGTGAGGGAGAAAAATATTTCCAGGCTCCGCTCCGTTCTGCGTCCTGCAAGGAAGCGAGGACTGTCCGCTCCGCAACGATTGGCGGGGAAACGCAAAAGTAGAGTCGCTACGTCCCGTATTCAGTGTTGCGTTTCTTTTTCCCGCCAATCGTTGCTCCGCTGAGCCGGACTTCGCAAGTCGCTGCGCCTGGAAACATGCTTCTTCCCCCACAGCCACGTTGATCGCAGATATGATACAATTAACGGCGAAAGAACGAGGCAGGAGGAATCTGATGGAACTAACGCTGATGATCCAGACGATTGCAAAAGAGATCGGTGTGAAGCCCAACCAGGTGCAGCAAACCATCTCTCTTTTAGACGAAGGAAACACCGTGCCGTTTATCGCTCGCTACCGGAAGGAAATGACCGGTCAGCTTGACGAGACGCAAATCCGTTCCATTGAAGAGCGCGTTCGCTATCTGCGCAATCTGGCAGTACGCAAAGAAGAAGTCGTGCGGCTCATCGAGGAGCAGGGGAAGCTGACGGACGAACTGAGAGAGGCAATCCAAGCGGCAACCAAGCTGCAGGAAGTGGAAGACCTGTACCGCCCATACCGCCAGAAGCGTCGTACCCGTGCGACGATGGCGAAGGAAAAAGGACTGGAACCGCTGGCCGTCTATCTGCTCAGCCTGCCTGCAAGCGGTGATCCGCATCGTGAGGCGGCTGCCTACATAAACCCGGAAAAAGGAGTAGAAACGGCGGAAGACGCACTCCAGGGTGCCATGGACATCATCGCCGAGCAGGTATCAGACGATGCGGATATCCGCAAATGGATCCGGGAGCGCACATTCCAAAAAGGGACGCTCGTCACTGAACAAAAAGAAGCCGAGGCGGACGAGAAGAACGTCTACCAAATGTACTACGCGTATAGCGAACCGCTGAAAAAGGTGGTGCCGCACCGGGTCTTGGCCATTAATCGAGGAGAAAATGAAGGCATTCTCAAAGTTTCCATTGAAGCGCCAGTTGATGAGATCCGCACCTTTTTACAGAAGCGGATCATTACCCGTCAGACAGTGGCCCGTTCGATTCTGGAATCGGCCCTGGAGGACAGCTACAAGCGTTTGATTGCGCCGTCCATCGAACGCGAGGTGCGGTCCGAGCTGACCGAAGTGGCGGAGGAGCGGGCGATTCACATCTTTGCGGAAAACTTGCGAAATCTTCTGCTGCAGCCTCCGGTGAAGGGAAAAGTGGTGTTGGGTGTCGACCCCGCCTATCGCACAGGGTGCAAGCTGGCCGTTGTGGATGAGACAGGCAAGCTGCTGCATGTAGGTGTCGTCTATCCAACCCCTCCAGTCAACAAGGTGAAGGAAGCAGCGGCTACGGTGAAACAATTGATTGCTACATACGACGTAGGTATCGTTGCGATCGGCAACGGAACGGCATCCCGGGAGACGGAGCAGTTCATCGCCGACGTGCTGAAGGAAGTGGAGAAAGAGGTCTTTTACATCATCGTCAATGAAGCAGGGGCTTCCGTGTATTCGGCTTCCACGCTGGCGAAAGAAGAATTCCCTGAGTTGGATGTGGCGGAGCGGAGCGCGGTGTCGATTGCCCGCCGCTTGCAGGATCCGCTGGCAGAGCTGGTGAAAATCGATCCAAAATCGGTAGGAGTAGGTCAGTACCAGCACGACGTGTCGCAATCCCGTCTGGCGGAAAGCCTGCAGTTCGTGGTCGAATCGGCAGTAAACCACGTGGGGGTAGACGTGAACACGGCTTCTCCATCCCTCTTGCAGTACGTGTCCGGAATCAGCAAGCAGGTGGCGAGCAACATCGTGAAAATGCGGGACGAGGTTGGCAAAATCGTGGATCGGACGCAGTTGAAAAAGGTTCCTCGACTGGGAGCGAAGACGTACGAGCAATGTATCGGCTTTCTCCGCGTATTGGACGGCGTAAATCCGCTGGACAAGACCCCGATTCACCCGGAATCGTACGGAGTGGCTTACAAGCTGTTGGAGATGATCGAGGTGGCGCCTCGGGATATCGGCAGCGAGGCTTGCCGGGAACGCCTGCAGCGGCTCGATGTCCCGGTCACGGCCAAGCAGCTGGACGTCGGTGAACCGACCTTGCGCGACATTATCGAGAGCTTGCTGCGCCCAGGACGAGACCCGCGCGACGAACTGCCCAAACCGCTGCTGCACAAGGACGTTTTGCAGCTCTCTGATCTAAGTAAAGGCATGAAGCTGCAGGGAACGGTTCGCAATGTGGTCGATTTCGGAGCGTTCGTTGACATCGGCTTGAAAAACGACGGGCTGGTTCACATTTCCCAGCTGCGCAAAGGATTTGTAAAGCATCCCCTGGATGTGGTGACGGTTGGCGACATCGTCGACGTCTGGGTGCTGGAGATCGACGAAAAAAGGCAGCGAGTGGGATTGACCATGATCTCGCCGGGAGAATAATGGAAAAGCGGCCATCCTACTCTTGAGGACGGCCGCCGTGTTTTTCAAGGTATAAGAACCAACAGCTGTTGAGTAAACGAATTTGTCTGACGTCCTTCCCTTGGAAGGCGCGCTGCAGTTGTTTACGCATCCATTGGGGCATAGAGGTACCTCCTGCTGTCATTCGTCTACACCCAATGTATGCCCGATGACGGCAAGAGGTACCTTATTTTTGGTAATTTTTTGGGATTGTCTACTCGTCTTCCTGCAAGAACTCCAATTGGGCCTGCAGTGCTCGGATTTCCGTCAACAGCGAAATGAGCGGGTAAACGCCTTCCTGCAGACGGGAGAATCGCTGCTCCAGCTCACTGACGTACGACAAGCCTTCTTCCACCTGATGGCTGCCGGATAGCATTTCCAGATCGGCACACTCAGCCAGTACGGTTGGCAGCTCCGGCCGGTCGGCAATGGTCAGCTTGTCAATCTCTTTGTGCAGGCGCTTCAAGAGTGCGACAAGTTGGTACATATACGATTCAGGCATGGCGACGAAACGCAGCCCGGTTGTTTCCTGTAGGATCAGATAACGCATAAGCTCCTCCGCCAATTGTACTTGTTTCACGACAAGTGTAGCCTTTCTTATAGAAGATTTCAACCAAAACTGATATGGTGGAGGGGACAAAAGTCACTGGGAGGACGGAGATGACGGATCAAGAGCTGCAACAGCTGGTGGAAGCCATTTCCCTACAGTTTTTTGCCAAACCTTTTCGTCACCGGGCAAGGTTTAACGGCAGGCTGCGCACAACCGGAGGCCGTTATTTGCTGCGTACGCATGACATCGAGTTGAATCCGCGCCACCTGGAAGAGCATGGAGAAGAAGAGTTGATCGCTATCATCAAGCATGAGCTGTGCCACTACCATCTCCACCTCGAGAAGCGGGGATATAAGCACAGTGATCGGGATTTTAAGGAACTGCTGCGGCACGTGGGAGGAAGCCGGTACTGTCAGCAGGTAGGTGCCGGACGTGTCACCCTGCCTTTCAAATATGAGCTGGTTTGTCTCCAGTGCGGGATGAATTACAAGCGAAAACGAAAGATCAATCCTGCAAGGTACCGGTGCGGACGCTGCAGCGGAAAGCTGAAGCTAAGACAGCTTACAGGGCCCGCAAGCTAGAAGAAACGGTGCGTTTCTTGCGCGCGTTTGTCGGCCAACGGTATAATGAATTCACTATCGGGTGAAAAAGGAGCGATTACGTGGTGGCAACTGATGAATTCTCCCTCATTCGTGAGTGGACGAGCCGTTCTGCCGGACAGGAGGACAACGGTTTGTCGGTGGGAATCGGAGATGATGCCGCCGTTTTTTCCGTTTCAACCGGCATGGAAGTGGTCGCCTGCTGCGACGCGATGGTGGAGACCGTACATTTCCTGCGTGAGACGATGAAGCCTGAGGACATCGGCTATAAAGCGGTGATCAGCAATATCAGCGATGTGGCTGCGATGGGTGGGATCGCCCGTTATGCCCTGGTCTCGATTGCGGTGTCTCCCAAGTGGTCTTCGAACGAATGCAAAGCCGTTTACGACGGTATTTATGAAGCGTGCGATGCGTACGGGGTCCGGTTGATCGGGGGAGACACTGTTTCTGCGCCTGACGCTCTGCATCTGTCGGTTACCGTTATGGGCGAAGTGGAGCGGGGCAAGGCGCTCCGACGGTCAGCGGCACGGCCGGGACAGCTTGTTTTTGTCAGCGGACAACTGGGGGGATCGGCGGCCGGGCTGCATCTGCTGCTCGCGACAAGAGATGCGGGGAAGGGTGTCAGCGAGCAATGGCAGCCACTCGTGGCGATGCATCAGCGCCCTCTTGCCCAGATGAAGGCGGGTCGGTTGCTTTTGGAAACAGGGGCTGCCGGTGCGCTGAACGACGTGAGCGACGGGCTCGCCTCCGAGCTGTGGGAGATCGCCGAGGCAAGCGGTGTTTCCCTCACCATCGACGCGGCACGTATTCCCATTGCCGAGGTCACCCGCGAGTATGCCGCGGCTGTTGAAAAGGACCCGCTGGATTGGGCATTGTACGGAGGCGAAGATTACCAGCTCGTGGGAACGGTGGACGCTGCATGCAGTGAGATGTTGGCGCAGCGCTTTGCCGACAGCGGAGTGCCGTTTACCGTGATCGGCCGAGTGGATGCCGGAAACCCGGCTGTATGGATGAAAAACGGACAGGAGTCCGTTGCGTTACATAAATCAGGATATAATCATTTTAACAGGCGCTAGGAAGGCGGAGAAACATGGCGAGGACGCAATATCGATGGACATTGGCCAACGTGGAAGAGACGCAACGCTTTGCCCAGAAGCTGGCGGCTTTGCTTAAGCCGGGTGACTTCCTTTCGCTCGAGGGAAATCTGGGAGCGGGGAAGACCACCTTCACACAGGGGCTGGCACGCGGCCTCGGTGTCACTTCCGTCGTAAACAGCCCGACGTTTACGATTATCAAGGAATATCAAGGGCGCTTGCCGCTGTATCATATGGACGTATACCGAGTTGGTGATGACGTCGACTCCCTCGGATTGGATGAGTATTTCTTCGGCGATGGCGTCTGTGTCGTGGAATGGGCGTCGCTGATCGAAGATGATCTGCCCGAGGAGAGGCTGACTGTCGTGCTGCGAACGCTCGATGACGGGGGCCGCGAATGTGAATTGGTACCCATAGGCAGCCGCTATGTCAATTTGTGTGAGGAGTTTGATTTTTGATGCGCGTACTGGCAATTGACACCTCCACGCTGGTGATGAGCATAGCCGTAGTGGATGAAAACCGTGTGCTTGCGGAGATGACGACCAATCAGAATAAAAACCACTCGGTCCGTTTGATGGACGGCATCTCCCTGCTGCTGGACGAAACGAACACGGCACCGGAAGATCTTGCTGGCATCGCGGTGGCCAAGGGACCAGGCTCCTATACCGGGGTTCGGATCGGGGTAGCTACGGCAAAAAGCATGGCCTGGTCGCTGGGCATCCCGGTCGTGGGAGTGTCCAGTCTGCAGGCGGTGGCGATGAACGCACTGGGTTTTTCCGGCGGCATCATCCCGCTGTTTGATGCAAGACGAGGTCAGGTGTACACCGGTTTCTACCGGACAAAAGGGCTTCGCACAGTTGCCGAACAATTGGACGAGCGGATTATATTGCTAAGAGACTGGCTTCCCATGGTGCGTGAACACGCAGGTGATCTTCCGCTCCTGTTTCTCGGTGACGACGTGGCTCTGCACCGCAATGTGATAGAGGAAACGCTGGGAGAGCAAGCGGTTTTTTCCCTGCCATCCAGCAACCATCCCCGGGCGGCGCACATCGGCCTCCTGGCCCTGGAGCCAATCCGTGCCGGTGGCGGTGCTCACGAACTGGTTCCCGAGTATTTGCAGGTAGCAGAAGCAGAAGCGAAGTGGTTGGCGAACAATAAAGGAACCGCCTGCAGCGGAGAGTAAAGAGGGGAGAACCATGGAAGATCAGGAATCGCTGTCATTTCGCTGGATGACGCTCGACGACGTCGACGCGGTGTTTGAGCTGGAGAGTCTCTCCTTCTCTACGCCCTGGCCGCGGGATGCGTTTGTGAACGAACTGACGATCAACCAAAACGCCCG
>VAPR01000720.1_pt1 | contig 19751 bp, 19 predicted proteins | sample 3380701 | NCBI WGS metagenome assembly VAPR01 (sample SAMN11536904, study PRJNA540576) | hot springs metagenome | isolation source: hot spring wet sediment | place: Spain: Lobios | collected 2014-01 | reverse complement strand
CGGAGGCTATTTCTCATCGAGGCTCGTCGAAAACGTACGAGAAAGTAAAGGCTATGCATACGGGATCTCGAGTTCGATCCTGCATCGGCGTCTCAGCTCGACCGTGACTATCTCTGCCGATGTGGCTACCGAGGTCACGGCCGCAGCTTTAGTCGAGATCTTCTACGAGTTGGACCGAATGATCACGTGTCCACCAAGCGAAGACGAGATCGAATCGGCGCGACGCTATCTGATCGGTTCGACTGAAATTTCACTGGATACTTACGCAGGTGGTGCGGACTCGCTCGATTCGCTGTACAAAGTGGGTTTGGACAAGCGCTACCTGGAAGAGCTGAGGGACCGCCTGTACGGCGTATCGGCTTCCGGAGTTCGCGAGGCCGCCGAGAAATACCTCGATCGGCGAAGAGCCGTCATCGTCCTGGTAGGAAACGCAGCCGAGATCGAGCGCCCCCTACGCCGGGTATTGGAGGTTCCCGTTGCCGTGGCAAATTCGCCAAAAGAAATCTAAAGAGGGCGAAAATGAGCGGGCCGGACACCGCGGCCCCCATCTCGGGCTGCGGGGCTTCGGATACTTCAGGAGGCTCGGGCCCGGACTCGTCACCGGAGCGGCAGACGACGATCCTGGCGGAATAGGCACCTACAGCCAGGTCGGAGCGGCGTTCGGCTTTCAGTTTCTCTGGGCTGTCCTCATCTGCTACCCCTTCGCTGTGGCGGTGCAAGAGGCCACGGCGAGGCTGGCGATGACAACGACCACGGGTCTGTCGAGCCTGATCAGGATGCGCTACAACAGAGGCGTCCTCTACTCGGCGGTGACCCTGGTCGTCGTTGCCAATACGTTCAACATCGCGGCCGACATCGGGGCTATGGCCGACTCGCTTCGGTTGGGGTTGCCGGTGCCGAGGTGGGCCGGGGTGGTTTTCTTCGGCGTCGTCGTCGTGAGCCTCGAGATGATTTTTCGATACAGAACCTACGAGCGAATTCTCAAATGGCTCGCCTTCTCGATATTCGCTTATGTCGGCGCAGCGTTGATGGTAAAGGCCGACTGGTCGCAGGCGCTTCGGGGATTGGTAGTTCCCCGCCTGGCGCTGTCGACGAGTTCGTTCGTCGCTTTGACCGCGATCCTCGGCACGACGATTTCCCCTTATCTTTTCTTCTGGCAGAACGCAGAAGAGGTCGAGGAGGAAAAACAAGAGGCCTCGCAAAAGCGCGCCGGCCGAGAGGGGATACACAGAGACATATCCACCATGAGGACGGATGTGGCTTCCGGGATGGGAGCGGGAATTGCGGTGGGTATGTGTATCGTCTACGCTGCAGGCGCCACGCTCCACCCGGCCGGCATTACCGACGTAGCTACGGCATCGCAGGCCGCCGAGGCGCTTCGACCTATCGCAGGGGATCTGTCGGCATTTCTCTTTGCGGCCGGAATTATCGGAACCGGGGTGCTCGCGGTGCCCGTACTCGCAGGGTCATCGGCATACGCGCTTGCGGATGCTTTTGGCTGGGAAGAGGGGCTTTCGACTCCACTAAGGAAGGCACCTACGTTCTACGGAATCATCGTTGCGGGTGTCGCCGTCGGCGTAGCGATGAACCTTCTGGGATTGCCTGCGATCAAAGCTCTTTACTGGTCGGCGATACTCAACGGTCTCGCCGCTCCACCCCTCATGGTGCTCATAAATCGGTTGGCGAGCTCCGAGCAAGTCATGGGGGAACACGTATCGGGGCGGCTGTCGAGGACATGGCTCTGGGCAGGATCTGCGGTCATGGCGCTCGCCGGCCTGGGCTCGATTGTCTTCGGCCTAGCTGGATAACTTTTACGGCGTCTTAGAGCACCCCGGCGGCGCCGGCCAGGACGTCGACTACGATAGCCGCTGACAGCAATGCCAGATAGATGTTGGAATACGCAAAGAGGTGCATAGCAGAGGAGACCACTTCTTTGTGAGCGGCGTTCGAGCGGGCGAGAGATTTGAGGAGATAGGAGCGTCGGAGTAGCTCGATTCCGAGCAGGATAGCACTTCCGAGGTAGATGATTCCTGCTCCTCCCACGGCGAAGAACACCAAAGACACCGCTATCGTTAGCCAACTGTAGAGCACTATCTGGCCGGCGGTATACGGGATCCCTCTGGTAACGGGAAGCATTGGTACGTCGGCTTCTTCGTAGTCTTTCTTGTGTTTTATGGCCAGGGCCCAGAAATGAGGAGGCGTCCAGTAGAAAACCAACAAGAAAAGTACGACCGCAGGAATTTCCACCTTTCCGGTGACGGCCGCCCAACCGACCAATGCGGGAACTCCACCGGCGGCCCCTCCGATGACGATGTTCTGAGAAGTTCTTCGCTTGAGCAGCAACGTATAGACGATGACATAGAAACCCAGAGCTCCGATGGCGAGCGAAGCCGCCAGCCAGTTGGTCGTGAATCCCAGGAAAACGAAGGCGACGATCCCCAGCACAGATCCGAACAACAGCGCGGCGCGGGGCGAGACCTTTTGCGAAGGAATAGGCCGGCGCCGAGTCCGGGCCATGCGGGCGTCTATGTCTCTGTCGAAGTAGTTGTTGATCGCGTTGGCGCCCCCTGCCGCCAGCGTACCACCCACGATGGTTGCCAGCAGAGTGGTGAGGCGTGGAAATCCTCGCTGTGCGGACACCATCGAGGGGATGGTCGTGATCAGCAACAGTTCTATTATGCGAGGCTTGGTGAGAGCTACATAGGCGCTCACCGTAGCTTTGAACGAGCTCTTTGCTACCGGCGCGCTTTTGGGCTCGAGCTGGTCGGGGTCGGGGGCCTGGATTCGTTCTTCGGCAACCGGCTCGGTCGTCATGTGGTCATGACCTCCTCGGCTCGGCGCCGTCTGTCGCCGAAAGCTGTGGCCTCGTTGACGCAAAGTGCCAGGCAGGTCGTCGCCGCCATGAATGCCAGCGCCGACAAAGCGACATGAGTGGCTCGCGCCCAAGCCGATAGCCGCGTTATCACATTGGCCGCCCCGACCAATACCTCGAGGAAGTACAGGCCGGCCGTCAGATGCGCGAACACCGCAATCGAACGAACTTCCCGGCGAATCCTGCGAGCTCTGTAGACAAGCCAGATCACCGGCGCCGCTCCAATAAGTACGAGTAGTCGGTGAGCGAAATGTACTCGCTCGGGCTCGTTGTCGAGACCGGGAAGGAGAGTCCCATCCATCAACGGCCAATCGGAGAAGACGAGCCCTGCGTTCTCGGCTCTAAGGTAGGCGCCGACCAGCACGACGGCGAAGATAAAGACGGCACTCACTAGCGCCGCTTGTACAAGGGCGGCGTCTACAGGCTGACCGCTGCGGCTTCGCTCGCCGGCAGGATCTGGCGGGTTTACTTGCGAGCTTGAATCGTGCGTATAGAACGCGTTGACCGCGGCGGTTGCGACGGTTGCCGCCAACAACAAGGCCGTGGCGAGATGGAACGTAACGAGCAGCGGCGAGAGAGCCCGCTCGACGACAAGCTTTCCTAGGTAGCTTTGCAAGATGAGCAAAGCGAAAGCGATGACGGCCGGGAATACTATGGGGCGCTTGCGCAGGCGCGCATCTTTCAGCAACCAAAGCGCCAGTGACAGCAGCATCAAACCCGAGACGAAAGCGGCTACCCGGTGGGAATACTCGAGAATCGATTGGTAGTTCGCAGGCGGGATCCAACGCCCAAAGCACTTGGGCCAGTCGGGGCAGGCATCCCCTGAGCCCGTCGCCCTTACGACGCCGCCGAGGATAATCGGAAGGGTTATCCCGACGGCCGAAGCCACAGCAAGGATTCGAAAACCGCGCACCTGACTCCTAGCATAGGTAAGACTGATTCAAATCGAACGCCCCGATGATGTATCCGAGACGTCGATATGCCAACTTATAAATCGTGAACCGCAACAGGATCTGGCTTCCAATCACAGTCTTTGTACTACTGGCGACCGCTTGCTCGAGTTCGTCCACCTCCGTGGACCGCTCGACTCCAAAGGATTCCGGCGAGTACGTAGCGATGGTTGTAAACAGCGACTTATCGGTCGGCCGGAATTTTCTGTCGCTGGCGGTTCGCGGACCGGACGGCAGCTTCGTAGGTGGCCCGGACTCGACGGCCACGATTACCGCTTCACATTTAGAAGAGGGGGAATCGTCGGAGTCGGAGGACGGCGAGGACGAGAGGGCCGCAAAGGGCCGGTCTTTTACAGTTACGGCTCCTTTCATCAGGGCGACTTCGTCCGGTCCGGGAAGATACGGAGCTCGGGTTCGCTTCGATTCGCCGGGATTTTGGGAATTCTCGGTGGAATTTACGAATCCTCAGGCGGGAGGGCTGCCGGATCGACCGCTTTCGACCAAGGTCAGAGTCGGGGAAAAGGCCGCGACACCCTCCCCGGGCGAGTATCCCCCGCGTTCGAAAACCAAAACCCTCGCATCCGTCGGCGGGGACTTCTCCAGGCTGACGTCAGACTCGAATCCGGATCCCGAGCTCTATGCGAGGAGTCTCGATGAAGTGGTGGGATCCGGTCGGGCAGTCGTGGTCATGTTCGCGACGCCACTTAGGTGTCAAAGCGCAGTATGCGGACCGGCCCTGGAACAGTTGAAGAAAGCCAAGTCGGCAGATCCCGACGCGTACTACGTCCACGTCGATATCTACGAGGATCCTCTGAACGTCTCCGACGACACCCTGGCTGCGGCCGTCCGGGAATGGCGGCTTCCGACCGAACCGATGACCTTCGTGTTGACTCCCGACGGGCGAGTTTACGACCGATTCGAGGGCATCTTCCTGCCCGAGCAACTCCTCGAGTCTCTAGAAGAAGCCCGGCGCGCCGGCTAGTGTCTAGCGTCCGGGTCTGTCTGAGGGGGGAGGGTCAGAGCGATTCGGGGGCCAGTTTGAAGACGGCTTTGAACGGAACCGGCTTTGCGACCTCGTCGCACCCCTCGTACTCGACGGACTCAGCTGTGCCTTCCATCTCGAGGGTAACTTCGTTCCCTTCGCTGATGGAACGGAGTCTCGCTCGCAGAATCGGATACTCGAACCCGTCGAGTATGAGCGCTGCAGGCGATCCTGCCTCTTCGCTTTGGGCGAAGGTGTAGTCGTCTTCGATCTCGCCGAGCACGGAGCGATCGAAGTTCTTCCACTGCAGGACTAAATTGGGGGAAGCTTTGACCACCAAATCGAGCGTCGATGGATTCTCCGACGTCAGCGCGGCTTCGTCACATGCGAACGACTTCCCGAGAAAATCGATTGATCCACCGGGATGCTCAATTTCCATACAAGTATCTAACCATACTGCCGACTTATTCGCTCGGGCTCGTTCCTATCAGTCCGGAAGCAGCCATTTCTTCCAGCACCCTACGTCGTATCTCTCGGGTGACGGCCGACTGCCTCGAGGGAATGACCCGCGCGACCAGTCGAAGCTTGACGCTGTCTTTTTCGAGTTCCTCTACCCCCAGGAATTCCGGCTCGCCCAAAAAGTCGCCCGACCATTCTTCTTGTTCATATAAAGCCCTGGCCACGGCTTGCATCTTCTTGCCCACTGAATCCGCAGACGCGGGATCGGTAATGATGTCGACAACGGCTTTGGACCAATCTTTGGAGAAGTTCGAGACGAACCGAATCTCTCCGTTCGGTATTACCTGGGATTCGCCTCTCGATCCCCGCAGAGTCGTAGTTCGAAGAGATATCTTCTCTACGGTTCCCTCGACTGCGCCGCTTGCGGTTTGCACCTTCACGGTGTCGCCGATAGCCAACTGCCCCTCGGCCAACATAAAGAACCCGGAGATGACGTCGCGCACCAGGGTCTGGGCGCCGAAACCCACCGCTAATCCTATGATTCCAAGGGATGCAAGAAGAGATCCTGTGCGCAGTCCCAGGCGATCGAGGATGGAAACGACGGCAACTCCGTAGATGGTTACGCTGGAGGCCGCAGAGAGGACACTTGTAAGCGAGCGAATGCGTTTCTCGCTCTCTCCTGCCGCTTCTCCTGCTGCAGTGAACTTCTTTGCGACTTTCTTTATCCCAACCTTCAAAATCCGGTTTATGAGAAAGGCGGCCACGACCACCAGGGCGGCATAGAGCCCAGGACCGGCCAGCCATTCGACGATTCTCTTGGACAACTCTTTCATTGCGGTCGCGCGCCTTATCGTTGATGTCGGGGTCTGTAGTACCGGTGGAAGGTTCTCCGGCAGAACATGATCTATTCGATCCTAAAGGTCCACAAGGTTATAAAGCGCGCCGGCTTGGTGGGCGCGCTCCTGGCCGTAGCGGTGTTGACGTCGGCGTGCGGCATCCCGATGCTTCCTTTCTCTTACGAAGCTATCGCAGTCCCTCCTCCGGCAATGCCGGGGGGGACGACCCGGATTCTGGCCGCGGACGGATCCCTGCTCGCAGTTTTTTACAAAGAGCTGAGAGATCCGCTCCCCTTAGAAAGAATTCCGTTGTCGCTGCGATATGCGGTACTGGCTATCGAGGACCGACACTTCTATACCCATCGCGGCTACGATCTGCGCGCTATCGCCAGGGCGCTGAGGAGTAACATCGCCGCCGATGACATACACCAGGGTGGATCTACGATCACCGAACAGTACGTGAAAAACACCTACTTCCCCACAGCGGCCCGAACGGCGGAACAGAAACTTCGCGAAGCGGCGATAGCGGCGAAGATCGAGAAAGAGCGCAGCAAGGACGAAATCTTAGCGGCGTACCTCAACTCGATTTACTTAGGCAACGGCACATTCGGAGTCGACGCTGCGTCGAAGGCGTATTTCGGAAAAGGCGCCGAAGAGCTACAGCTTCCAGAAGCCGCCCTTATAGCCGGCATCATTCGCTCGCCCGAGTCGTACAACCCCAGGGCTTCGCTGAGGACCGCTTTCGAACGCAGGAATCTGGTCCTCGAAGAAATGGCGAGAAACGGATACGCGGAACGAAACCTGATAGAAGCCGCAAAGAGAAGTCCTCTCGGAATAGCGCCTCCGAAAGCAGACGCCGATACCCGCTTTCCGCACTTCGTCGAGTACGTGCGCCGGCGGCTGCTTTCCGATCCTCGTATCGGCCCCGACGAAGAGGCCCGAGCGACACAGCTCTACAAGGGGGGTCTTACCGTTTACACCACTGTGATACCCGAGCTGCAAGAGGCCGCCGAGTCGGCGGCGCGATCCGCTCTTCCCCGTGAAGACGATCCTGAAGTAGCTCTGGTGTCTATAGATGTGTCGAACGGGCACGTCGTAGCCATGGTCGGGGGTCGGGACTTCTCGCAAAGCCAGTTCAATCTAGCGACCGACGCACGGCGCCAGGCCGGATCGACCTTCAAAGTGTTCGGCTTGGTAGCGGCGCTTCGCTCACGAATTCCTCCGCAGTTGAGGCTCGACGGAAGCCCAAAGACGATTCTGCTTCCAAGCGGAGAACTTTGGCAGGTTCGAAACTTTGCAGGAGGCGGGGGCGGGATGATGAGCCTGTGGGACGCCACGGTTCACTCCGTCAACGGCGCTTTTGCAGATCTGGTTTTGAGGCTGGGGCCGCAGTCGGTCGTCTCTGCCGCATACGATATGGGAATAGACACCACCTTAGAGACCAATCCGTCGGTAATACTGGGGGGCCTCAGAACCGGCGTATCCGCGCTCGAGATGGCCTCGGCGTTTTCTCCGTTGGCAACCGGGGGTATCAGGGTTCCTCCGACGGCAATATCGTTTGTCGAGTTTCCCGACGGCAGCCGCGTCGGATTCGAATCCACTCCGTCGCAGGTGCTCTCGGCAGGGGTTGCATGGCAGGCATCGGAGATCTTGCAGGACGCAGTGGCAAGAGGGACCGGCAGGGCTGCCAGGCTTCCGAACACTCCGGTCGGGGGTAAGACGGGGACTGCGGAGAATTTCGCCGATGCCTGGTTCGTCGGCTATACGCCCAGGCTGTCGACTGCGGTTTGGGTGGGTTATCCCGAGGGCTTGATACCTATGTACTCGGTGCACGGTATCAGAGTGGCCGGCGGAACGTTTCCTGCCTGGATCTGGCGTAACTATATGGCCTCTGCGACCCTTCGCTTCCCGGGATCGGAGTTCCCACCGGTGGGGGAGCAGATGCAATCGGTATGGGTGTCTCCTCAAAGCGGCAAGCTGTCGGGCGACTTCTGTGAAGACAAAGTGAGGGCGACATTACCCGAATCGGTCGTACCGATCGAGAGAGAAGAGTGTGCTGCACCGCCGTCGGAGGCTGCTGCTACCGAGACGGTCTCTCCTGAGGGGGAAAGCGCGCTGACTCCCGTCGTTCCCGTCGGCCCCACGGCGGGCCCGGTGCGTAAGTCTCCGTCACCGCAGGCGAATCCTTCTCCAATGCCAAGCTCCTAGGAGGGATCTATGTTCCAAAACGGATTGGGCAGTCTTGCCAGGTTGGGATACGGCCGGTCGATGCGCTCTTCGAGCTGGGACAGATCGGGCGGCAACCGCGACAACGTCGCAGTCGGGCCGGGCGAGACTCGCCGAATTGCCGAAATCGAAGGACCGGGTTGCATCACCCACATCTGGATGACGGTCGCTCACCCCGATATTTACTGGGCGAGGACGATTGTCATACGGGCTTATTTCGACGGGGCAGCCTCTCCGTGCATCGAAGCGCCGCTCGGTGATTTCTTCGGAATAGGAAACTGTCGATCGGCGCCGTATTGGTCTGTGGCGTTTTCGACGGCGCCTGTAGGAGGGCGGGGTCTCAACTGCTTCTTGCCGATGCCCTTCGGCGAAGGAGCGCAGATCGAAATCGAGAACCAACCGGAGCGAATCCCACCTGCAAGTCCTGGCGGTAAAGAAGCACTCGAGGCGGCGACGCGCCTCATCAGGTCCGTTTACTCGGAGGTCGAAAAAGAGGAGGAAGGTTCCTCGGCGCAACTGAGCCAGTTCGCGCGCCTCGCTCTTATCGTAAGAGAGATCGAATCGAAGATCCTCGAGTCCGACTGGGCCGGACTGTCGAAGTTCATAGAAAGCCTTTCGTAAAGATGCGACAGGTATCGGGTATCCATCGAGGAAAGCGCGCCGATCTTCGGACGCGCCGTGCGCCGCCGTCGATCGGGGCCTTAGGCAATCGGTTCGTGTAATGCAGGGTCTGAGGCTCGCCAGGGACGAAGATCACGCTTCGCCGCATGGCGACCGGCGCGCAGTTTTTACGAAGAGGCCTCTGAGGCCACCGGTTCCGCAACCAGCGCGGAATTCGGCGGAATTTGTATATCTTGCGAAATGACCGAGCCTTCGAGTTCTCGAAGCGAAGAGACCGCAACTCTTAGGGGATTCGCAAACGCGGAGGAGAGATCGACGTCGGCCGGTTCATCCGACATGTTGACAGCGACGAGTACTTCGTCGTCGTCGGCTTTTCTGGTGAACACCCATAGCTTGTCTTCGATCCTCAGGGGTGAGTAACTGCCGCGCTTGAGAGCGGCGGAGCCGTTTCTATAGGAAATCATCCGCCGGTAAAGAGAAAGGGTCGAGGAGGGATCGGTCTCTTCGACTTCGACGTTTACCGACTCGTAGTCGTCGGAGACCGGCAGCCACGGCTCTATGTCTGGAGGACAAAACCCTGCGTTCGGAGAACGGTTCCACTGGAACGGGGTGCGCGCCCCATCGCGTCCTCCGGGGTCGAGGAGGCGTTCTTTCGGCGGGGTCTTCCCGGTCATGCCGATTTCCTCGCCCATGTAAACAAAAGGCGTTCCCGGCAGACTCAGCAACAGAACCGCAGCCGGTTTGATCGACGCCTCTCCGAAGCGTCTCGGATGCCGGGGCAGATCGTGGTTGGAGAACATGAAACAGGGCCGGGCGCCGGCGGGGATCTTTTCCAGGGTGCGCTCGAGGATCTTGGCCATATAACGGGCGTTCCATCCGCAAAGAGCGAAAGGAAAGTTGAAAGCCAGGTGCAATTCGTCGGCGCCGTTGCCGTAGAACTCGAGCAGGTAATCGACATCCAGTACGAAGGTTTCACCCACCAGCATGCGGCCTTCGTACTCGTCGGCCGTCGCCCTCAGGAGTCTGACGTAATCGTGCACTTCGGGCCGGGACAAGACGTGCGCGAACGGGTTGTCAGGGGGGTCGTCTTTTAGTTCGGGATCCTTGGCGAGCATGTGAACGACATCTATCCGAAAACCATCTACGCCACGATCGAACCAAAAGCGCATGACATCCCGGATCGCGTCGGCCACTTCCGGGTTTCGCCAGTTCAGATCCGGCTGCTCCGGCAAGAACGAGTGCAGGTAGTACTGTCCGGTGGGTTCGTGATAGGTCCAGGCGCTTCCGCCGAAGGAAGCTTTCCAGTTGTTGGGCGGCCCTCCATCAGGTCCCGGATCAGCCCAGATATAGAAATTTCTTTTGGGACTCGTGATCGACGAGGAGGCTTCGATGAACCACTCATGGCGATCGGATGTGTGGTTGGGTACCAGATCCATGATCAGCTTTATGCCGCAAGAGTGAAGTTCGGACAAAAGACGGTCGAAGGTGGAAAGGTCTCCGAATGTCGGATCGACATCCAGGTAGTCGGAGATGTCGTATCCGAAATCCTTCATCGGCGAGGGATAGATAGGGGACAGCCAGATCCCCGAAATTCCGAGCGAAGAGAGATAGTCGATCTTTGAAATGATGCCGGCCAGATCTCCCACGCCGTCGCCCGACGAATCAAAGAACGACCGAGGATAAATCTGATAGAGGACCCCCTCCTGCCACCACAAATCGGGCTCTGTTTGCGGTCGGCTCATTCGGTATTCATTCGATCGGTTCTGCATTGCGGTAACCCTAATCCGGTACGAAAACGTGACTTCGGCTTGTCCGGTCTTCACTCGATGGGTTCTGCATTGGCGGCGGCCTTCAGGATCGATGCGGATGGTTTGGGCTCGCGACTCGTGGTGATTATGCCGAAGGGAACGTCGAAACCTGCGAGCCACTCGTAGTTGTCGACCGAAGTCCAGTGAAAATAGCCTTCGATCGGGTAGCCGGCCGATATTTTCTCGGAGACGATCTCGAGGGACCGTGCGAGGAAGTCTCTGCGAGCTTCGTCGTCTTTGGTGCCGATGCCGTTCTCTGCGATCAACAGAGGAACTCCTTTTAGTTCCTGATGGAGTCGGTCGAGCACCATCCCGAGGCCGTCCGGCCAGGGATGGTATCCGAGAGGTCCGGGAGGACTTCCTGGAGGGTAGGTCGTCACTGTTCCCAACATCGACAGCGCCCCGCCTGGTTTTCCGACCCCCATGCAGTTGTAGTACGAAAAGCCGAAGAGATCCGCCGAACCCTCTAGGCCTTCGATCCGGACTTCATCGCGGCCGGGTACGGCTACGACTCCGTCGAGGTACGCTCTGATCGGTATTCCCCAGAGCGTGGCGTCGATCAGCTTTGCGGCCGCTTCGGCGGCCGGGTCGTCTTCGACGGGAATGACGGGAGAGAGATTGTGAATGGTAGCGATCGGGCCGGCGCCTGAAAGAACGTTGGTGGCGTCTCTTAGGGCTTCGAAGATCGCCACGGTCGCATCGGCGAAGTCAAAGAAACTTTGTTTCCCGGGCGGCATGGCGCCAAATAGAAAGCCTCCTGCTGTATAAGCCATCGGTTCGTTGATCGGTTTCCAGCCGTACACCCGATCGCCGAACGTCTCGGCTACGAACTCGACATGGGGTATCCAGTGACGCTTCCTCGCTTCGGGATTTTGAAATCCCCCTAGATCTTCGAACCATGCAGGAAGCGTGAAGTGGTGAAGGCAGACCCATATTTTCAACCCGCACTGTTGGGCTTGCTCGAGGACTTCTAAATAATGGTCGATCGCTCCTCGATCGCGGATCCCCGGCTGCGGTTCTATTCGAGCCCATTCCAGAGACAATCGGTGGTGGTCGAGACCCAGGCTCGCAAGAAGCGAGAAGTCCTCTGCGAATCTCTTTGCAAAACCGGATCCCTCCCCTGATGGCGGCGCCTTTCCGGAGCGTTCCCAGACCGCCCAATTAGATGCCGGTGCAGCTCCTTCGGTCTGTGTGGACGATGCTGCGGTTCCCCAAATGAAATTTTCGGGAAAGGCAGGCGGAGTCCATTTCATCTGGTTCAGCGGCGTCCTTCCGAATGCAACAGACCCGGGCGCCGATGCCCGGGTCTGTCATTATCGCCCAAACTCCCGAGCGGCCGCGCAAACCGGCTAGTGGTGCGGCCCCCCGTTTATGCGGACGCCGGGAGCCAAGACCCCTTCGACTAGATGTCGTAGTAGAGATAGAACTCCCAGGGGTGCGGCCGCAAGTTGACTTCTTGGAGTTCCCTTACGGTTTTGTACTCGATCCAGGTATCGATGAGATCCTGGGTGAACACGCCGCCTTCGAGCAAGAAGTCGTGATCGGCCTTGAGCGCGTCGAGCGCTTCGGCAAGACTGCCCGGAACCTGGGGAACCCCTGCCAGCTCTTCGGGAGGAAGATCGTAGAGGTCTTTGTCGACCGGATCCGGGGGCTCGATCTTGTTGTTGATTCCGTCCAGACCCGCCATCAGCATCGCAGAGAAGGCTAGATACGGATTGCAGGAAGGGTCCGGGCAGCGGAACTCGATTCGCTTCGCCTTCGGGTTCCGCGAGTAGAGCGGAATCCGGCATGCAGCCGACCGGTTTCGCTGCGAGTACACCAGGTTCACCGGCGCTTCGTATCCGGGCACCAGGCGTTTGTAGCTGTTGGTGGTCGGCGCGGCGAACGCCAGGATCGAGGGGGCATGGGAGAGAAGCCCACCTATGTACCACCGAGCGATGTCGGATATCTGGGCATAGCCGGTCTCGTCCCAGAAAAGGTTCTCACCGTTACGCCAGAGACTCTGGTGGGTGTGCATTCCCGAGCCGTTGTCTTCGAAGATCGGCTTTGGCATGAAGGTCGCGGTCTTCTGATGTCGTCTGGCGACGTTCTTTACGATGTACTTGTAGAGCATCACCTTGTCGGCCATGCGCAAAAGCGTGTCGTAGCGCATGTCGATCTCGGCTTGCCCCGCAGTACCTACCTCGTGGTGATGAACCTCGACTTCGATTCCGCACTGCTTCATGGTCAGGATCATCTCTGAACGGATGTCCTGGTAGTGATCCATGGGCGGCACGGGGAAATAACCCTCTTTGTATCGAGGCTTGTAACCCAGGTTCGGATTCTCTTCGGCGCCGCTGTTCCAGATTCCCTCGATCGCATTTATGTAGTAGAAACCGGAGTGCTGGTTCTGGTCGAAGCGAATGTCGTCGAAGATGTAGAACTCGGCTTCGGGTCCGAAGAACGCCTGGTCGGCGATGCCGGAGCTTTTCAGATAAGACTCCGCCTTGTAGGCGATGTATCGAGGATCTCGGCTGTAAGGCTCGGATGTCACCGGATCTCGCACAAAGCAGTTGATCGCAAGCGTTTTGTGCCGCGTGAACGGATCGAGATAAGCGGAGTCGGGATCGGGGATCAAGATCATGTCCGACTCTTGGATCTCCTGGTATCCGCGAATCGACGAGCCGTCGAAGCCGATCCCCTCCTCGAAAGCCGTTTCGGTGAGTTCTTCGGGGGGAATCGAGAAATGTTGCATAAGCCCGGGGACGTCACAGAATCGTAAATCCACGATTTCGACGCCTTCATCGCTGATCTTCCGGAGTACGTCGTCTCGACCCACAGCTCCTCCTTACTTTGTGCTAGAACTACAGGGCGATCGTTACACGGGCCCGTTTCATATTGATTGCCCGAATATGACGGGAGTGTTAAATCATGCGGGCAATTCCAAGCCGAGGGACTCGCACCGGCAAAAGACCGGGTCTCAGGTTTCCGAGGCATCTGCGGCGGGAGGGTACTGCGACATGACCACCTCGTCGTCACTGCTGAGCCGTACCAGGCAGTCGACTTCGGCCGGGAACCCGAAGTTCTCCCCTCTGTTCACGACGCAGAGAAGGCGTATGACCTCGAGACCGCCGGCGGCGAGCGCATGTGCAGCCGCAGCCATTTGCGCTCCGGTGGTCACGACATCTTCTACGAGGACGACTCTGGCGCCCGGTTGCCAGTCGCCTTCGAGCCAGTTGTCGGTACCGTATCCTTTTCGGCCCTTTCGCACTATAAGCGAAGGAATCCCCGACTCCAGGCTCATCGCCGTTACCAGAAGGCTCGCTCCACCTTCTACGGCTGCAATTCGTTCGGTTTCTTCCGGTACACGCCGGAGCAAAGCCTTTGCAATATCCCTGAGCATGTGGGGATCGCAAAGAAAACGATACTTGTCGACGTAGTAGTGAGATCTCCTTCCCGAAGACAGAACGAAGTCCCCGTAGCGCAGCGACGCTTTGAGAATTAGATCGCCAAGAGCTGTAGTGTCGCCCGATTCTTCTGTCGAGGGGCCGGTAGCTGTCTCTGAAAGGAACGTCAATGTCTCTAACTCACACCTTCGGTCTCGCGGCGTCGGTCCAACTCTACGCCATGGAGTCTAAGAATGCGACCTACAGATCGTCCGCGCTTTTTCGAAACAATGAGGTAACAAAGCGATGCGAAACTCGAGATGAGTTCGCTACCGGCCAGTCGCCTTTGAATGGCGCTGAAGATAACTGAAGAGTTCGATGCAGTTTGGGGGTCGTGAATGGAACCAGTAAAGCCGATCGAGCCCGTCGAAGCGATCGACCGCCAGGAAGAGTACGTTCTGCGAACCGTCGAGGAGCGCGGCATTCGCTTTATTCGACTTTGGTTCACGGACATTTTGGGATTCCTGAAGAGCTTCGCGATGACCCCCGAGGAGCTCGAGAAAGCGTTCACGGAGGGAATCAGCTTCGATGGGTCGTCGATAGACGGATTCAGCCGCGTCCAGGAAGCGGACATGATCGCGCGCCCCGATCCGTCCACGTTCGCCATCCTGCCGTGGAGGCCGGAGGACAACGGGGTGGCCCGCATGTTCTGCGATATCTACACCATCGACGGTGAGCCATTCGCCGGCGATCCTCGCTATGTCTTGAGGCGCAACCTGGCGAAAGCCGCGGAGATGGGTTTTACCTTCTATGTCGGACCGGAGGTCGAATTCTTCTATTTCAAAAGCTCGCAATCGCCCGAGCTGCTGGACAACGGTGGTTATTTCGACCTCACACCTCACGATGTAGCCAGAGATTTCCGCCGCAAGACCATCCTTGCGCTCGAACAGCTCGGAATCCCTGTGGTTTTCTCGCATCACGAGGTCGCCCCGAGCCAGCACGAGATCGATCTGAGATACACCGACGCTTTGACCATGGCAGATGCCGTGATCACCTACCGGCTGGCGGTCAAAGAGGTGGCCATGGAGCACGGTTACTATGCGACCTTCATGCCCAAGCCGATCGAGGGAATCAATGGCTCGGGCATGCATACGCATCTTTCGCTTTTCGAAGGAGACCAGAACGCGTTCTTCGATGCATCCGATGAGTACCAGCTTTCCAAAATTGCGAAGGGATTCATCGCCGGCCTGCTCAAGCACGCGGCCGAGATCACTGCGGTGACCAATCAGTGGGTCAATTCGTACAAGAGGCTGGTTCCGGGCTACGAGGCGCCGGTGTATATCTGTTGGGGAAGGAGAAACCGATCGGCGCTGGTTCGAATCCCTGTCTTCAAAGAGGGCAAAGAGGGCTCGTGCCGGATCGAGTTTAGGTCCCCGGATCCTGCATGCAATCCCTATCTCGCATTTGCGGTCATGCTGGCGGCAGGGCTCGAGGGAATTAGGAACAACTACGAGCTGCCGCCCGAGGCCTCCGACAACATCTATGAAATGTCCGATGCCGAACGGAGGGCGCTAGGCATCGAGACTTTGCCGGAGAACCTGCACGAAGCAATTCTCAGGATGGAGCAGAGCGAGCTGGTTGCCGAAGCCTTAGGAGAGCACGTCTTCGAGTTTTTCATAAAGAACAAAAAAGAGGAGTGGGACGCCTACAAGGCTCAGGTCACACCGTACGAACTGAAGCGATATCTTCCGATGCTGTAGATCGGCCGTGAGAATCGATGCTGAGAGGGTTAGTCTATAGCGCGTACGCGTCGGGATAGGTTCGGATCGTTGTATGGAACCCTGCCTCGTCTATCCGGGTAATCCGACAGCGTCGCTTGCCGAGGCGCTGCATCAGCTCGGCATCGGGTGGACTGCGGTCTCCTCGATGGAAGAGCTATCCGCTGTGACCGATGGCGACGGTTGGTCGCTCTGCATCGTCGAAACATCCGCAGAGGGCGCTTTCAGTTTCTGCCGCGCGTTGCGAGCGAACGAGTTCGTTTCCTTGCCAGTATTGGTGGTGGTGGAAAAGGATCGTCTCGCGGAGTTGGAGTCCCGCACGGACCTCTTCGACGACTTCGTGTGCCTGCCCCTCGATGCCACCGAATTCGATTCTAGAATCCGCTTGCTCCTGCGCCGCAGCGGACCCGGTCATGACTCCGAGGTCATAACCTATGGACCCCTCGCTTTGAACACCGAGACCTACCAGGCGGCAATAGCCGGCAGACCGCTCGATCTTACTTACATGGAATACGAGCTCTTGCGGTTCTTCGCGTCGAATCCCGGGAAGGTCTTCCGGCGCGAAACGCTTCTCAACCGGGTATGGGGCTACGACTACTTCGGCGGCGCCCGAACCGTCGACGTGCACGTCAGACGGTTGAGGGCCAAGCTGGGCGAAGAACACGCCAACCTCATTCAAACGGTTCGGTCGGTCGGATACCGGTTCGGCCAGGTGCGCTGGGGCGGAGGATCCGAGCCAGAAAAATCTCGAGAGCGCTAGCGAAGGTTTCCCACCGCTAGAACTCCCGGGCCTTCGAAGAACACCAATGCCGAAATCCCGATAAGAACGGCGTTTCTCAGGATATGAGAGGGTCCGACCCGGCTTTCGAAAAGCGACCCGAAGCACGCGCACGGCGCCTCTCCGCCACGGCGTATGCGCACCCCTAGGGCGACGGTAAAGGCGGCGAGCATAGCAGTGGCGACGATCGAAGCGGCTCTGTAAGCCAGTCCGCTAAGGAGGATGGCGCCCAGCGCGATCTCCAGCGTGGGGACCGACTTCGATAACGGTCCTCGCAAGGATTCGGGGACAAAACCGAAACTACCCACCGCGTCTTCGAAGCGGGCGAGATCTTTGGCCTTCGAGATCCCGGCGAGAAGCATGACGCCGCCGAGGGCGATTCTGGCGCATCCTACGACGAGCTCCATCAGCTGCTCTTTACCGCTCGACTATTCGGTCTATCCGCCCCTTGACATAGAGTTCGGTTCGAGTCGATCGGTCCTTATGTGTCGCTAGGATCTGAGGTCCTCTGAGGAGAGTCCGAAGCCGCCTCGCCGCCTCGAAGGATTCGTTGCATCGCAAGGTTCAAAGCGGAGGACGCGACAAACCCGCCTGCAAAGATGATCGCCGGCAAGACCAACAAAAGCCAGAGAACAACCAGTATCCGTCCCATCAATCTCTCCTTACTGCGGCTCGATGTCTGGGGTTCCGTCTCCTTGTCGCGGGGCTCGATGCCTGGGGTTCGGTGCTCGATTTGTCCCGGTGGCTATCCTGCAGGGATTGCGGCGATCAAATCCAGCTCGACTTGAGCGCCCATCGGAAGCGCGGAGACTTGCACCGTGGTCCTGGCAGGAGGATCGGAGGGGAACGACTCGCCGAAAACTTCGTTCACCGAGGAAAACTGTGAGAGGTCGGTAAGATACAGCGTTACCTTCACAACGTCGGAGAGTTGCAAGCCGGCGTCGGCCAGGATATTCGAAGCGTTTTCCAATGCCTGTCGGAGTTGTGGCCCTATCCCTCCATCGACAATCTTTCCGTCGCTCGGGGAGAACCCGATCTGACCGGAGACGAATACCAGTCCTCCGGCGGCGACGGCGTGGGAGTAGGGACCCGCTTTTGGCAATGCCGTGTCGATAACTCGTTTGGTCATGCAAAACTCCGTTCATCTTCCCGGGGAGCGGTGGCCCCCGCTCTTACCCGTCGCTGCTTCGGTCGCCCCGTGATGAGGCGCTCGCCGGGCTCTTGAAGGAGCCAGAGAATTCCCGCCGCTCCCATAACGATGCCCAGTTCGATGCCCAGGAGCAGGTTGCGCCTCGTCACCGCTGTATCGTAGTCGTCGTTGTATCCGACCCTACATACATAGGCGGTGTCGGGAGGTGAGTCCGGGCAATTTCCAACCGGAAACTCCGGCCAGAGCATGATGGCGGCCATGACCGCGAGCCAGATCGCTCCGGCGATTGTAATAACTCTTAGCTTGAAGCGAGTCGCACCACTTAAGCGGGCCATAGTCGACTCCTCAACTGTATATCAATCGAGGGCTCGAAAATAACCGGCGTCGATGAGGTGCCGGAGTTCGATGCTCCGAGCCGAGTACCCTGGGTGCAGAAATCTGATTCGTGTCGATAACGAAAACCTGAGTCGTGAGAGTAGCGATCGGTGGGTGAGGATCGGGATCTCGGTAGCTCGTACAAAGGGGAAGATACAGCATCGAGCGTGTTGATTTGTCCGGAGTGCGGTGAAGAAAACGCCGCCGGGGCTGTGATCTGCGCTGCGTGCCACATCGCTCTGGCGGGAACGGGGAAGCGGAAGCGACAGTCTGCGAGGAGGGCCCGGCGATCCGGATCGGAGAGAAGCCTCGAAGCCGCCGAGACTCTCTCGCGGAAACGACACCCTTCGGTAAGAGCCAGAAGACTAATCGATGAAGAATACGATTCGGCCGAGTCGATGCAAGAAGCGACTCAGTTCCTCGAAGAAGATACCGAGGCCTCATCCGCAGAGAAAGTCCGGGCGGGCAGGTCGCGTCGCACGCCGGGCGCCGGCGTATCGAAGCATGCCGCACCCGAAACGAGACGCAAACCCCGCTTTCGATCTTTGCGCTCGAGCGCCGAAGAAGACGCGATTCTCTGGGAGGGGAGGCTATCGAAAGCCCAGCGCTTGCGCCAATGGGTGCCCGAGTCTTTCTTTTTATGGGTAAGGAAGGCCGCAAAAAAAGCGGATACCAGAGTGATTCTGGCCACAGGAACAGCGCTGGTCCTCATCGCCACCCTTGTTGTCGGGTTTTCGCTCCGACCGAGACAACGTCAAGACACGGCCGAAGGACTGGGACTTTCGTTCGAACTGAGCGAACGCTGGCAGGATGTGACTACAAGTCGGGAGTGGCCCGGCTACTTCGTAGTGGCGTCGAAAATTCTCAACTTGGGGGCGAGCCCGTCTTTGGTGTTGCTCAAGGACAAAACTGCGCTTGCGATTCTTTCCCGTGAACCGGCTACCGATACCACACCGGCAGAGGCCGCGTCATCCGACGTCGAAGATGTCGGTCTTGTCTACAGCCTCTCTTCCGATACGAGGTTGTACGGGCGAGAAGACGTCGATCTTTTCGGCGTTCCCGCCACCGGCTTTGTGGCGGAGAGATGGGTGGCATCCGAGTACTACAACGAAGAGGTGATCGTCACCGCGTTGGGCGACCGCGTGGTCTATGTGGTATTTACGGCGCCGCAATCTCGCTGGGAGTCGGAGAGCCAGGAAGTGTGGAAGATCTTGCGGTCGGCAAAACTCGCGGCTGATTAGCTCGAGCGTTTCTGTCCTGGCTTCCCTGACGTACCGTGACTCGGCGCGGCTCTAGCTAAACGACTGCCCGCACCCGCAAGTACGCTGCGCGTTTGGGTTGTCGAGCGTAAAGCCCGCGTCCATCAGTCCTTCGCGGTAGTCGAGGGACGCGCCGTCCAAAAACTTGGAGCTGACTTTGTCGACCGCGACTTTTACTCCGTGAATTTCGGCGACTTCATCGTCTTCGTTTATTTCGCTGTCGAAGAACATCTCGTAGGTAAATCCCGAACAGCCACCCGGACGAACGGCCACACGCAACGCTACAGCGTCG
>VAPR01000719.1_pt1 | contig 19752 bp, 16 predicted proteins | sample 3380701 | NCBI WGS metagenome assembly VAPR01 (sample SAMN11536904, study PRJNA540576) | hot springs metagenome | isolation source: hot spring wet sediment | place: Spain: Lobios | collected 2014-01 | reverse complement strand
ATACATCAGCACGCCTGTGGTGGGGGTATCGGCATAGGGCTGGCGCAGGGCGGCGGTTCGGGTGGTGAAGGCTCCATCCGCGAAGAGTTTAATGGCTCCCCAGCGCAGGTCAGGATGCTCCAAGGGGGGCTTGAGGGTGAATCCCTCTGCCTCACCTGCCTGCTCAGGGGTAGCCAGCCAGCCTGCGGAGTGCGCCACCTCGTACAGGGGCATCAGCGTCATGCGCACAGGAGCCCCCTCGTTCAACGCTTGAGTATAGACGGAGACCTCCAGCTCCAAATCAAGCCATCCGGTGGCGGCGTCGGAAGCGGAGAGAATGCCCCGCCGCGCTAAGTCTTGGGTAGCACGATGCAGAGCGTTGACCAACCCCTGCTTATCCAGCTTCGGGATGTGGCGCGACACAAGGTTCGTGGCGCTTTCCAAGAGTACCCCTGTGGGTTCGCCGCGCTCATCTCGTAGGATGACGCCATCGGGAGGGTCAGGGGTTTCGGCAGTGATGCCCGCAATCTGCAAAGCACGGGTGTTGACCAGCGCCCCATGCTTGCTGACATGGTTGATATACACTGGGCGGTCGGGGCAGAGCATGTCTAAATCATGGCGGGTGAGATGTCGCCTGTTGGGGAGCAGGTTCTGGTCGTAGGCGCGCCCCAGCACCCACTCGGCGTCGGGATGTGCCTCCATCCACTGACGCAGACGCTCCAATATCTGCTCGCGGGAGGTGCATCCCCGCAAATCCGCCTTGCCGAGGTCAATACCCAAAGCAAGGATGTGGCAGTGGCAGTCGTTGAAGGCGGGGGTAATCGCTTTACCCTCGACCACAAGCCGTTTGGCTTCTGGGTAGCGGGCGCCCATATCGGCGCGGGTGCCCACATCCACGATGCGTCCGTCCCGCACCACAAGCGACTCCGCTATCGGACAAGTTTCCCAGAAGGTGTAAATGGGGGTGCCTTCGATTCGTACCATCGCTCCCGATTTAGAGCACTCTCAGCACATCGATATCGCGCTCGTTCTCGTCAATCAGTCCCAATTGCGAGGCGATAGCGAACTGCTGGTCTATCTCTTGCTTGTCGCTCATATAGACGGCATCCCCGTACTCGAGCGCCATCGCCCAAATTTGGTCATCGCGGGGCGAGAGGAGCATCAAGTCGAGGTAATACTGAGGTTCGACAAGGGGCGCGACGCGGTTCGCAATCTCGCGCAGAGTGTCCACCTTCTCAGCGTGGTCCCAATCCTCGCGTACCCAGACGCCGAAGGTCGCATCGCTTTGCATCACACCCTCAGCGTGTACAGTGAAAGCAATCACCGCCAGTACACCTTCAACGGAGGCAAACACTTCCACCAGTTCGGGCACAAAGCTTGAGGGAATGGGTTCGCGCCCATCCGGACGCGGGTCATCCAGTAGGCTTTTCTTGGGTTCCACAGTCTCAATCTCCGTGGGGGAAGTATACCTCACAGTTTAGGAATCTACCCGCCCTTCCTTCGCGCCCCAATCCGAAGGTTGATGAGCTCCACCGCCAGCGAGAACGCCATCGCAAAGTAGGTATAGCCTTTAGGAATATAGTAGCCAAAGCCCTCGCCCATCAAGTGGAAACCGATTAAGACCAGAAATGCCAGCGCCAGCACCTTCAACGAGGGATGAGCATCGATCACTCGGCTCACACTGCCTGCGAACACCAGCATAAGCGCAATCGAGATGACCACTGCCGTAATCATCACCCAGAGCTGGCGCACCATCCCGATGGCGGTCAGCACGGAGTCGACCGAGAAGACGAGGTCTATCAACACGATTTGCACAATCGCCGAGGTGAACCCTATAGCCATCCCCTCTACAACGGGCTTGTCTGCCATTTCGATTTTGTGGTGGATTTCGTAGGTCGCCTTGCCCATCAAGAACAGTCCGCCCAGAATTAAGATAAGGTCTTTGCCCGAGAACTCGTTGCCCAGCACGGTGAAGAGGGTTGCTTTCAGTCCGAGTACCCAAGTGATGGAGAGCAGGAGCAAGATTCGCATCAGCATCGCCAGTCCCAGTCCGATTACCCGTGCCTTGGCGCGCTGTTCGGGAGGCAGTTTGCCTGTGAGAATGGAGATAAACACGATATTGTCGATGCCCAGCACAATCTCAAGAGCCGTTAGCGTAGCAAGGGCGATAATTGCTTCCATTCTGCCGTTGTCCCTTCCTTAGTGTGGGGTGAATTATACCGACCGCTTACATATACCCGCTGACCCCTATTCCGTCATGCTGAGCGAAGCGAAGCATCTCAGACCTTTTGCAGGGTTGAACCGTAACCAAATCCGATTACTCGCCTATGCCCACGAACACGGGAATCGCTTCACAAGTCGAGCCTACCAAAAACTCGTCGGTGTAGACCTCTACACTGCCAGCCGCGACATCAAGGACCTCATCCGCAAGCGTATCGTCCGCCTTACCAAACCCAAAGGACGGATTTATGAGGTACCTGTTGACCTAGAACCCCGTGGCGAGCCTGCGGTTCCCCAAGAGTTCATAGCGGTTCTCCCTGTTCTACGACAACAAGGTTTCCTGCGCAATGAGGATGTTCGCCGGGTCTTGGGCGCTTCACGAGCCAAGGCGCTTCGCCTGATGCGAAGATGGGTCGATCTGGAGCTTTTAGTGCCCGTTGGCAAGAACCGCAGCGCACACTACGAACCGGGAAGAAAAATGCGTCATCTTCTCGGCTAAATGCGTCCGTCTCTGTGTCGTGAAATGACGATAAGACGGGGAAGCCTCCGGTGCATTTCGATAATTTTGAGTTCAGCAGGGCGGGCACTATGAGCTGTATCTCCCCATAAAATGCATCACTTTCGCAAGAAATGCATCAGGCGTTGCCTGCCTCGACCAGAGACCCCCGAATTTTTGTTTGACTTTTTTCCCTAACACCCCTTCTCTCCTGCAAGGGAAGAAAGAATGGGGAGATAGAGAGATTCCAAACTCCCTGCTGAACCGAATGCGCTCCCTGCAGGTATACTTGCCAGTAGCAATCATCGGACGAATCGGAGATGGGAAGCCACGCAACCACCCTCGCAGAAAGTATCCTCTTGGTGATTGGAGTCAGCATCGTCGTAGTGGTGCTGTTCCAACGGTTGCGCCTGCCAGCGATTGTAGGCTTCATCCTCACAGGGACGCTAATCGGTCCGTATGGGTTGAAGCTGGTCGAAGAGGCGGAGGCAATCCAGTTATTAGCGGATATGGGGCTGGTGCTGTTGCTCTTTTCGCTGGGGGTGGAGTTCTCTATCGACAAGCTGTTGCAGTTGCGCCATTATGTGTTGCGGGCAGGTATCGCTCAAATCGGGCTTACTATCTTGCTCTGCCTGATAGGCGCGGGGATATTAGGCTACTCTTTTGCTCAGGCGCTGGCGCTAGGGATGATAATCAGCCTCAGCAGTACCGCAGTAGGAATCAAATTACTCAAACAGCGTCAAGAACAGGATAGCACCCATGGGCGCTTTGCGATTGGGGTGCTCCTCTTTCAAGATGTGATGGCACCCCTCTTTATGGCGATGATTCCGTTTATGGCTCGCTTGGAAGAGGAGGGGCTGATCGCTGTGATGCCCAAAATCCTGATTGCGGTGGTGGGGGTGGTGATGGTCTATCTGCTGGCGCGGATTGTGATGCCTTTTTTGCTCAAATGGCTTACTGCCTCCGAGACGCGCGAAATCCCCGTGTTAGGTTCACTCTTTATTGCGCTTTTGATGGGATATCTCTCGCAACAATTAGGCTTATCGCCAGCGCTGGGGGCGTTTGTGGCGGGCATCCTTATCTCTGAGACGCCCTATAGCTACCAGATTACCGCCAACATCGTGCCGTTCCGCGATAGCTTTTTGGCGCTCTTCTTCATCTCAGTAGGCATGTTGGTGGACATGGAGTACATGCATGACCACTGGGGTCAAGTGCTCAACTGGACGCTGGTACTGATACTTCTCAAAGGGGTGGTGGTGGTCGCCATCGGGTATGGACTGAAGCGTCCGCTAAGGGTGGGCATCTTGGCAGGGGTATTGATTGCGAATATCGGGGAGTTCTCTTATGTGCTCATGGAGCAGTCGCTAAAGTTAGGGATTTTACCTGCAGATTTGATTAATGGCTTGGTAGCCGGCACCTCGCTGAGCATTCTGCTCACTGCGCCTCTGTTGGCGGGAAGCTATCGGCTGATTGCCTATTTGACCCACCGAGACCATTTACTGGCTCACTACGGACAGACGCGCATAGCTCCTCAAGAGTATAAGGACCATATTGTGATTGTGGGGTTTGGGCTGAACGGACGCAACTTGGCGCTTCTCCTGAGCGAACTGCAGGTGCCGTTCGTGGTGGTGGAGCTGAATGGCGCGTTAGTGCAAGAGGCGCAGAAGATGGGCATCCCCGTGGTCTACGGCGATGCGGCGCACCCTGAAATTTTGCACGCAGCGGGGGTGGAGCAGGCGCGCGCTGTGGTAATTGCCATCTCGGACCCCATCAGCACGCGCTACACAGTGCAGGCGATTCGAACGCTGAACCCAACGGTGAATGTGATTGCCCGCACCCGCTATGTCTCCGAGATTGAACCGCTCTACGCCGTGGGCGCAACCGATGTGGTATCCGAGGAGTTCGAGACCTTCATCGAGATTGCAGGGCGCATCATGCGCTTGATTGGCGTGGACAACGAGAATCGATTAGCCTTGATGAATCGCTGTCGTGCCCGCCACTACGAAATGCTCCAAGCCACTCGAGAAGGGCTGTTCACCAACTAGCGCCAGGCACCCACAAGGTAGAACGAACCCGTGACCAACACCATGTCGTTTTTGCCAGCCAACTGGAGCGCGTGGTGGAACGCGTCTTGCGGATTCAGGTAAGCCTCCATCGCTTTGGGTAGGGGTGAGTGGGTGTAGGCAGTCCATTTGTGGGCGCACTCCCATAAGGCTTGGGGCGGATAGGCGCGTTCGCTGGGCGCTTGGGTGAACAGCACGGTGTCGCAGAGGGGCAACAGGTGGCGAAGGACGCTTTCGGGGTCGTGAGGACGCAACATCCCGAACACCATCACCAAACGCTCATACCTAAAGATGCGGGGGAGTGCCTGCGCAAGTGCCTCTGCCGCATCGGGGTTGTGCGCGCCGTCCAGCACCACCAGCGGGTTCTTCTGCACCACTTGCAGACGCCCTGGCAGACGCGCCTCGGCAACACCTTGCTGGATGGCTTGGTCAGGAATCGAGTAGCCACGCTCTCGAAGGCATAACACCGCCCCGACGGCACACGCGGTGTTGTGGCGCTGGTGGTTGCCGAGCAACTGGGGGTAAAGGTCAAGGGTAATCCCCTCATGATGGACGCGCACGCCTGAATCTTGGGCAGAGGTAAGAGGCGCGTAGTAAAGGGTTGAATGTGGCAGAGAGCGGTCAGTTCCCTGCACCGAAGGAGAGGATTGCGCACCTAGGGGCACCACCTCCAGCAAGGGAACCTCTTGCGCTTGGGCAACCGATTGCACCATCGCGCGTGCCTCCGAATGGAGAACCCCACTCACGGCAGGGCGACCGCGCTTGAAAATCTTGGCTTTCTCATAGGCAATGTCACGATGGGTGGGTCCAAGGCGGTCTGTGTGGTCTAAGCCGACGCTCACCAACACGCTCACCTCGGGCGTGATGACATTCGTGGCATCTAACCTCCCCCCCAGCCCCACCTCCATCACGGCGATGTCCATCCCCGTTTGCGCATACGCCCAGAAAGCAAGTGCGGTCTTGAGTTCAAATTCCGTTACCTGACCGTACTCGGTATCTCGAAGGCGTTCGATGAGTGGGCGACACCGCTCGACACCTTCCGCCAACAGCGCCTCTGAGATAGGCTCGCCGTTGATGAGAATCCGCTCGCGAAAGTTGAACACATAGGGCGAGAAGTAGGCTCCCACGCGATAGCCCGCCTGCTTGAGAATGCTTGCCACCAAAGCGGTGGTCGAGCCTTTACCGTTCGTGCCCGTGATATGCACCACAGGCACCGCGTGTTGGGGGTTGCCTAAATGTTCGAGCAGAGCCTCCATGCGGGCGTTGCCCATGCGCCAGCCGTAGAGGTTCAGGCTCTGGATATAGTCCACCGCTTCGGTATAGGTCATGGTCAGCAATTATACTAATCTCCCGTATACTAATCTCCCGTGCGGATGTCGCGGAGCCAGCGGATGTGCCCGTCCAGCATCAGGCGGTTGCGTCCGCCACGGTGTACGGCACGCCCACGCAGTTCAGCTGGAACCGTGCCGATGGTGCGTGGGAAATAGGGGTCTACTGTCAGTTCCACATCGCTAACGCCTTCAGGGCGGGCATAGAAGTTGCTGGGGTGGGCTTGCAGGTCCGCGACGGCTTGCTCAGGCGTTTTGCCCCAGAAGTTATCGGGCGGGACGGGATGCTCTATTCGGTCGAAACGCCACATCCAGTAGCGGGTGGCTTTTTCGGGGGAGGCGGGGTCTACTATCTGAAGCACTTGCGCCACATTCCCCATCACGCTCCCGGCGACACTGGGACACGACCAGATTTCCCAGTTGCGAGTGTAGGGTTCCAGCACCACTCCTGCCCAACCGCAGCGCGGGTCAGAGGGGGGCCAACTGCTCCAAGGGCGATAGCCCAGTGCCTGCTTGAGGTCGCGTCGGTCGGGCATGCGCTCCTCATAGTCTTGGAGGTAGAGCCAGAACGCCTGTCCGATTTGGCGCAGGTGTTGGGCACAGACGGTTTGGCGCGCACTCTCACGCGCTTGAGCCAAAACCGGGAACAGGATGCCCGCCAGAATCGCCACAATCGCAATCACCACCAGCAGTTCAATCAGCGTGAAACCCTTGCGCCCTGACACCTCGAGAGTGTACCTAAGCAAGCACCAATGGGGTACAATCGGAGGCGGAGGCATGGGAACACTATGAAGAGCAGATGGGTAGCACTCGTTGCGCTGGCGGTTGGGCTTGCAAGCTTCGCTACGGCGGATGTCACGCTCTATCAGGGACGCCCCGCGGAGCAGTCCGGGATTACCCTGCTGAACTGGGGCGATGGGCTTATCGAGGATAGCACCGAGACCAGCTTCGGCGGCGGGAACTCACTCAAGATAACCACACGGGGCTTGTTTTCGGGTGGCTGGATTGCCTTCAACACACCTGTAGACCTCAGTCCGTACCTCAACCAGCCGAACAAGGTTCTGCGGTTTACCTTCCGCTTCCCGGGCACTGCAACAACAGGCGGTGGCGGATTAACAGGTGGTGGCGTTGCAGGTGGTGGAGGGGGACCGAAAGGCGGTTTTGGTGGTGAATTCGGTGGTCCTTCCAGTCAAGGTCCGCGCGGTGGTCCGGGTGGACTGGGAACTCCGGGAGCCCCAGGAGCTCCCTCTGGGGCAGGCACTTCGCAAACAACTCCCCCGCCGCTGCGCGAGATTCGGGTGATTTTCCAGACGGCGGACGGCAAGTGGGGCGAGTTTATGCTGCCGCTGACCAACATCCGCCCCGATGACCGGGGCTGGAACGCGGTGAGCATGCCTCTTGCGGGCATCCCCAGCCTGCGGGAAACTAACGGGCAGATACGCCAGATAGGCTTTTTTGGCGATGCGCCCGCGGTGTTCTATGTGGGCGAAATCCGCACCCTGACCGAGCAGACCCCCCTACAGGGCTATATCGTGGTCACCAGCGCGTTTGGCACAGTCTACACTTCGCGCTCCAACGAGCGGATTTCAGTGGCTACCGGCGATGAACTGACCTTTGCAGGCGTCGTCGAAGGAGCGACCATCCCTGTAGCGTTTCGCTGGAACTTCGGAGGCGACCCTGAGGTAGTGGACGGCGAGGCACCTGCGCTGCGCCTGCGATTCCCTAAGCGGGGCACTTATACCGTGTTCCTGACCATCGCCGACCCCTACGGCACCCGACCCTCTACCACCTCTAAAATCACGATTCAGGTGAACTGAGTATGGATTGGCTGGAAACGCTCCAATTCGATAAGGACGGCTTAATCCCAGCCGTGATTCAAGATGCGGAGAGCAAGCAGGTACTAATGGTTGCCTATATGAACCGTGCCTCGCTCCAGCGCACCCTTGAAACTGGGCTGTGTACCTACTGGAGCCGCTCGCGTCAGCAGTTCTGGGTCAAAGGAGAAACCAGCGGTCATATCCAGCGGGTCAAGCAGATACGCGTGGACTGCGACCAAGACTGCTTGCTAATCTTAGTGGAGCAGGTGGGGGTCGCCTGCCACACGGGACACCGCTCCTGCTTTTTCCGAGAAGTGCAGGGCGAGCAGCTGGTGGAGGTTGAACCTGTGCTGATTGACCCCGAAAGGGTCTATGGCTAACCGCTATATCTAACGCAAGGAGTGTCGACGATGACCGAACGCAAGCCTGAAGGCTATATTGACCATCAGCCACTGCACCCTGAGAGCTTGATGATGAGCTATGGCTACCGCCCTGAGTGGTCGGAGGGTGCGCTCAAGTGTCCGATTTTCCAGACCTCGACTTTTGTCTTCAAGACGGCGGAAGAAGGAAAGGCATTTTTTGAGCTCGCTTATGGGTTGCGCGAACAGCGTCCGGGCGAGCAGATAGGGCTGATTTATAGCCGATTGAACAACCCCGACCTGGAGATACTGGAAGACCGTCTCTGCCTGTGGGATGAGTCGGAGACGGCAGCGGTGTTTGAAAGTGGGATGGCGGCTATCGCCACCACTCTTTTAGCCTACCTGCGTCCGGGCGATTTTCTCTTTTTTAACGAGCCACTCTATGGAGGCACAGACCATTTCTTTCGTCATGTGCTGAGCGAGTTCGGCATTCATACACATCCTTTTCGAGCGGGCATTCCCAACGAGCAGATTGAGCAGATTCTGGCGAACCATCCTCTACGCGACCGCTTGGCGATGATTTATGTCGAGACGCCTGCGAACCCTACCAACGCACTGGTAGATATCGAGTTTTGTGCCCATCTCGCTCAGAAGTACGCTCCGAAAGGACGGGAAGTGCTGGTGGCGGTGGACAACACCTTCTTGGGACCGCTGTGGCAACATCCGCTCAAGCATGGGGCGCATCTGGTACTCTACTCCGCTACGAAATATATCGGGGGGCATAGCGATGTGATTGCGGGTGCCTGTTTGGGCAGTAAAAAGCATATGGCACCCGTGAAAACTTTGCGTACCTTTCTGGGCACGATGGCAGGTCCGTGGACGGGCTGGCTGCTGTTGCGCAGTTTGGAGACGCTCAAGTTGCGCATGACCGCCCAGATGAAAAACGCTCGCTATGTCGCCGATTTCCTCGCTGACCACCCGAAGGTTCAGCGCGTCTATTACTTGGGGCACCTCACCGAAGATGACCCCCAGTTCGCCATCTATCGGAAGCAGTGCCTCGCGCCGGGTGGGATGATTTCGTTCGAGATAGTGGGGGGCGAGGCGGAAGCGTTCCGATTCTTGAACGCGCTCAAGCTCATCAAACTGGCAGTGAGCCTCGGTAGTACCGAATCGCTTGCCGAACACCCCGCCACGATGACCCACTCCGATATGCCCAAAGAGGTTCAGCGCGAGTTCGGCATCACGGAGGGGCTGATTCGTTTGTCGGTGGGGGTCGAGCACCCCGAAGACCTGATATTAGACCTTCGGCAGGCGCTCGACAAGGTGTAGGCTAACTAGCCCCGAAGCGGGCACGGAAGTTGCGCGCCGCCTGCACCATATTACGCAGGGCAGGCTCGACCTCTTCCCACTTGCGGGTCTTCAGTCCGCAGTCGGGGTTCACCCAGAACTGCTGGAGCGGGAAGACCCGAATCGCACGCTCGATGATTGCCTCGATGGACTCCACGCTGGGCACTTTGGGCGAGTGGATGTCGTAGACGCCCGGTCCGATTTGGCGTTCATACTGGTAATGCTCAAAGGCGCCGATGACCTCGCCTTTGCCCCGTGTCGCCTCGATGGTAATCACATCGGCGTCCATCTGGTCGATGTAGTGCAGAACCTCGTTGAACTCTGAGTAGCACATGTGGGTATGGAGTTGGGTTTCGGGCTTGGCACGGGAGGCGAGTTTGAATGCCTGAGCCGCCCAGTGGAAGTAATGATCCCAATCAGCGCGCTTGAGGGGTGCCAGTTCGCGGTATGCCGCTTCGTCTATCTGGATAATTTTGATGCCCGCCTGTTCGAGGTCGCGTACCTCATCTTGGATGGCTAAAGCAATCTGGTACGCCACCTGCTCAACAGGGATGTCGGTGCGCACGAAGCTCCACGCGATGATGGTCACGGGTCCCGTGAGCATGCCTTTGACGGGTTTGTTCGTAAGCGATTGGGCGTAAGCGATTTCCTTCACGGTCATCGGCTGAGGGCGTTGGACATCACCATAGATAATCGGGGGACGATAGACCCGCGAGCCGTAGGAGAGGAGCCACCCCTGCTGGGTGAAGGCGCTGCCCTCCATCTTCTCAGCGAAGAATTCCACCATGTCGGTGCGCTCAAACTCGCCGTGCACCAGCACATCGAGCCCAATCTCCTCTTGGAAGGCAATCACTTTGCGAATCTGCTCTTGGATGAACTGTTCATACTCTTGCGCTGAGATTTTGCCTGTTCGGTAGGCTTGGCGCATCTGGCGCACTTCGGGCGTCTGGGGAAAGCTGCCGATGGTGGTGGTGGGCAGGAGGGGCAGGTTCAGGCGGGCGCGCTGGATGGGGTCGCGCTCGGCATAGGGCTTCTCACGCACGAAGTCTTCGGGGCGAAGGCTTGCCACACGCTCCTGCACCGCCTGAGAGTACCAGTGGTCTGTGGTATGTTGGTAGGTGTTCCAAGCACGGGTTTGAGCGGTTTCGCCTTCGGTGAGCAGGGTCTTCAGCAGGCGCAGTTCGTGCAGGCGTTCCTGAGCAAACGCGATGCGCTCTTTGAGGGTGGGGTCTAACTGCTCTTCGGGCGCGGTGGTGACGGGCAGGTGGAACAGGGGGGCGGAGTTCGCTATCCAGATTTGGGCACCCGTGAGCGATTGGAGCGTCTGTACCTGTTGGGCGGTTTCAGGCAGGTTGGTCTTCCACACATTTTGTCCATCCACCACGCCGGCAATCAGGATTTTGTCTTTGGGAAAGCCGTGCTGACGGAGATGGTCGAGGTTGCGCGCCCCGCGTATCAGGTCTAACCCTATCCCTGCGATGGGCGTTTCGTAGAGCAGCGGCAGGAAGTCGACGCTATCGTAGTAAGTGAACACCAGCAGGTTCGCCTTCTCGCCGAGGGTGCGGTAGGCGTTTTGGATGGCGTGTTGGTGGTCATCGGGCACATCCATCACGAAGGCAGGTTCGTCGATATGCACATACTCCGCTCCAGCGTTTGCGAGCTCCGTGAGAAGCTCGGCGTAGACGGGCACAAGGCGTTCCAAGAGGGCAGGAAGCTGGCTCGGCTCCAGTCCGTGGCTCAGGCGCAGGAAGGTGTAGGGTCCTATCAGATAGGGGTAGCCCTGCGGATGGGCTTGATACGCCTCCAGGGGCTTACGCCAGTGGAGCGCGAACCGGGTTTCAGGCTCAAGGAAAGAGACCAAGTAGTGGTAGTTTGTGTTGAACCATTTCTTCATCGGGAGAGGGTTCTCACCGCGCGCCAGTTCGAAGTAGGCGTCCAGCTGGTTCGGGTCGATGGGGTACAGCCCCACCATCAGGGCGGTGTCGAGCATGTTGTCGTAGAGGGTCATCTCGCCGACGGGGTAGGCATCCACACCGGCTTGATAGGTGGCATAGCGGGTCTTTTCCAGTTCTGCGATGCCCTCTCGGAGTGCCTCTGCCGAGACCTTGCCCTGCCAGTATCCTTCTATCAGTCGCTTGAACTCGCGATTCGCTCCTAATCGGGGGTATCCGTAAGCGTAGGTTCTCATCGGCTTATGCTCCAGCGATTATTTTTTCGGGTGCAGATTGTACCCTATACGATGGGGGGATTGGTGGATTGAGTGCGGTATAATTAGGGTGGCTTAGGTGAGGGGGCCCGTAGCTCAACGGCAGAGCGGGCGGCTCATAACCGCTTGGTTGCAGGTTCGAATCCTGCCGGGCCCACCAGTTGCATCCCTTGCTTTCTCAATCCTCTACCTCTTGCCCCTGCTGGTCAGTTTCTGAGCGGTTTGCCTGTTTCCAACATATGCTGGATGCGCTCGCGGGTGCGTTCGGTTTGGCACAGTTCAATAAATACTTGGCGTTCCAGCGCGTGGAAATGCTCTTCGGGCATCGGGGTTGCTGAGCGCAGGTCGCCGCCTGTCATCACGAAGGCAATCTTCTCGGCAATCAGGCGGTCATGGTCGCTGAGTTGCCCGGCTTGGTGTGCCCAGTGGACCTCCATCATCAGGCGGCTGAAGCCGTTCTCGCCCACTGCCAAGATGGGTGTTGGTTCAGCGGGGCGGTAGCCTGCCCGCGAGAGGGCGAGCACATGCTGTTTCGCCTCATAGAGCAAGCGGTCGAGGTTCCAGCAGAGGGTGTCGTGTGGGCGTAGGAAGCCCATCGAGTAGGCTTGGAAGGCGTTCTCAGAACGCTTGCCCCACGCAATCACCTGGAACACAGCGCGCAGATGAGGGAGTGGGTCTGCCTCGGGTGGAAGATGCTCCAGCGCACGACGAGTCATGAGCGTTGTGCCACCCCCAGCGGGAATCAATCCCACCAGTGCCTCAGGCAGTCCAACCCCTGCGTCCACATGGGCGTGCACATGGGCACAAGGTAGTACAACCTCCAAGCCACCCCCAAGGGCATACCCATGCACTGCCGAGACCACCGGCACACCACAGGAGCGAATGCGCTGGCTCAGCCCCTGAAGCAGCTGCAGACCTCTGTCTAAGCCCTCCCAGTCTTGGCGGGCGATGTACTCCAAGAACAGGTTGAGGTTGAACCCTGCAGAGAACATGCGCCCCTGATTGCCAATCACGACCCCTGCGAACTGACGCTCTGCGCGTTCTAACACCGCCAGCATGAACTCCATCAGGCTGGGTGTGAGCACATTCGCTTTGGTGCGGAACTCAATACACGCCACATCGTCGCCGAGGTCGACCACGCGGCATTCAGGGGTCTCCTCAATCAGTTTGCCCGCGCGCACAAGGTCATCCAAGCGGATGAAGAAGTGGGGCGTCACGAAATGGGCATAGTCCCCCTCATCGTCGTGGGGTTCGAAGTAGAGGCGAGTGGCGCCGTGGGTGGCGTAGAAGGTCTTTAGCCCTGCGTTGCGTAGGGCGCGTAGGGTGCGTGGCTCCGATGGAAGGTTCAGCTGAGCCAGCGCCTCACGCCCTGCATCACCCAGCGCATCCCAAGTCTCAAACACGCCCAGCTCCCAGTTGTAGCCCAGCCGCATCGCCATATCGAGCGAGGGAATATCGTAAGCGACATCGGGCATCACTTCGGCACCGTAAGCAAGGGGCATCAGGAACGCCTCGCGGAAGAACGCCCCATACGGGTCAGGGAGCTGGAGCATCTGCACCATCCGTTCAGCAAGGGGACGCTTCTGAAGTTCGGTGAGCATAGGGTTCGGCTCCTGACGCGGGCGATACTCCATCGTGGCGAAATCGAGTGTGAGAATCTCGCGCCCCTCGCGCTTGTAGAACCCTGCGCCCGTCTTCTCGCCCAGTAGGTTGCGCTCCAGCATCGCGTGCCAGAGAGGGGGCAGGGTGAGGCTTTGCACATAGGAGTCCTCAGGGAGGCGTTCGCGCTGGTTGTAGATAATGTTGTGGGCGATGTCCAACCCCACGATGTCGCTGAGACGGAACACCCCACTGCGCGGACGCCCTACCAGAGGACCCAGCATCAGGTCGGCTTCTTCGGGAGTAATGCCGTGCTGAATCGCGCTTACCAACGCCTGTACAAGGGCATAGACGCCGATGCGCGTGGTGATGAAGCCCGGCTGGTCTTTCGCCAACACCACGCGTTTGCCCAGTAGGCGTTCGGCGAAGGTGGTGAAATGGTGCGTAAGGTCGGGGTCGGTATCGGCGGTGGGAATGAGCTCCAGCAGGTGCATCACGCGTGGGGGGTTGAAAAAGTGAGTTCCCAGAAAGCGGGGGCGTAGGGATTCGGGCAAGGCTTGAGCAATCTCGCTAATCCCCAGCCCTGAGGTGTTCGAGCTCAACACCGCGTTGGGGTTCACCCGCTCGGCAACTTGGCGCCACAGGGCGCGCTTAGGTTCGATTTGCTCTACAATTGCTTCCACGACCCAGTCGGCATCAGCCACACGGTCTAAATCGCTCTCCACCGAGCCGGGGGCGATGCGCCGGATATCCTCAGGCTGATAAATGGCGTTGGTTTTCTGAATGCGTTCGAGGGCTTGATGGGCAATCTCGCCTTGGTCTAACAGAGAGACGCGCCAACCGACACTTGCCAGTAGCCCTGCGATACCGCTCCCCATCGTGCCGGCGCCCAGCACCACAGCGTGCCCTTTACGTCGATTACCACTAACCATGCGAATCGATAACCTCCAGCGCTGGGATTCGGGATGGAGCCGAGAGTTCCTGCCGAGTCAGCCAATGTTCTGAGAGGCGCAAAGGCGCTTGGAGAAGTCTGGGCGTTGCCGAGAATGGGGTTGTAGCGATACCGACGCCCGAAGTGAAGTCGGGTTGTAAACCCTCTACCCCAGTTTGCAAGGGTCGGTTTTTTTCTCTGAGGACAGACGCAGGGGTCTGCCTCTACCCTCTCGTAATCCAGCAGGGTGCCATTCCGTCCCAACAGCGTCCAACCCAACACCGCCGCCACAAACTCATAGGATGCGCCTCATCCCCAAACTAGGATGCCCGATGGGGAAGCCTTTTTCAGCTCTTAAGTTAGCGCATAGGGGCCGCCGGGAGAGAAGTGCCTCTCGGCTGCCTCCGTTGCAAAGGAATCGGAACTCTGATTGCATCGTTGCTATAAGCCCCGATTGTACGGCAGGAAATCGTGTGTGGGAGGTGTATTCAGAGGTTATGAGCCATCAGACGCAAGTACCAACACTTACACGACGCCAGTTTCTGAAGGGAACGATTGCCACCACAGCGACGGTCGCACTGGGAACCTTGCCTGTGGAGTTGTTCGCCCATGCTCAAGGCTCTGACCGCATCCGTGTGGGATTAGTGGGATGTGGCGGGCGCGGGACAGGCGCACTTCTCGATGCCCTCAACGCTGACCCCGGCACGGTTGCCTATGCCCTCGCGGATGTGTTCCCAGAGCGCATCGAAGCCTGTCTGAACGCGCTCAAAGAGAACTTCCCCGACCGCTACGATATCCCCAAAGACCGCCAGTTCTTAGGCTTCGACGCATACAAACGCCTCGTCGACAGTGAGGTGGACTATGTGCTCTTCTGCACTCCGCCTGCCTTCCGCCCACCTCACTTCCTCTATGCGGTGGAGCGTGGCAAGCATGTGTTCATGGAGAAGCCTGTGGCGGTCTGTCCCGAAGGGGTGCGCCTGATTCTACGCGGCGACGCCATCGCCCGCGAGAAGCGGTTGGGCGTGCTCGCAGGTACCCAGTATCGCCACCATCCGGGCTATCAGGGCGTGATTGCGCGTCTTCGGGAAGGGCATATCGGTCAAATCCGTGCCCTATTCATCTACTACAACGCCGCAAGCCCCCGCGGCATCAGCGGACGCCAGCCCAACTGGACCGAGATGGAATACCAACTGCGCAACTGGCTGTTCTACACCTGGCTCAGCGGCGACCAACCGGTCGAGCAGTTCGTGCATAACATCGATGTGATGAACTGGGTGATGGACGCCACTCCCGTCAAAGCAATTGCGGTGGGCGGGCGTCAGGTGCGCACTGCCCCCGAATATGGCGATGTGTATGACCACTTCTGCATCGAGTATGAGTTCGCCAACGGCGTGCGCGTGATGGCGATGTGCCGCCAGTGGGATAACACGAGCTACCGCGTGTCCAACCGAGTGCTCGGTTCAGAAGGCGAGGCGCTCCTAGAACAGTTCACCGACTTCTATGTACACGGGAAGCAGACCTGGGAACCGGGCAAACAGTGGCCCAATCCCTATGTGCTGGAGCACCGAGACCTTCTCCAAAGCCTTCGCAAAGGGGAACCGCTCAACGAGGCGCGCCAAATTGCCGAGAGTACCCTTACCGCCATCATGGGGCGCATGGCGGCTTACACGGGCAAAGAGGTCACTTGGGAACAGGCAATGAACTCCCAACTCAACTATGTCCAGCGCGTGCTCAACCTCACCATGGACACTCCTGCCTATCAGGACCCTGTGCCCATCCCCGGCAAAACGCCCCTCCTGTAGCGATGCGTCTGATAGCCCTGCGTGTATGGAACTTTCGCAATCTCGCTCAGGCATACTTAGAACCCCATCCCAGCCTGAATGTGATTGTCGGTGCCAATGCGCAGGGCAAGACCAATCTTTTAGAGGCAATCTACTACCTCAGCACGCTCCGTCCCCTGCGCTCGGTGCGTGAGAGCGACCTCATCCGTTGGGGCACTGCCGAGGCACGCCTCTCCGCACGCTACACCCACGATGGACTCAGCGATGAGATTCAACTGCGCCTTCCCCGCGAGGGCAAGCGGAGCCTGATATTGAACGAACAGCCCATCACCCGCCAAAGTGGGTTCGTGGGCACGCTCCCAGTGGTCTGCTTCACGGCGCAAGATTTAGAGATTGTACGGGGCGAACCTGCTGACCGCCGGCGCTTCCTCGATGCGGAGCTGAGCGTGCTGAGCCATCGCTATCTCTACTCGCTCGCCCAGTACCGACGCGTGCTGGAACAACGCAATAACCTGCTCCGCGCCCACCTAGAGGGCACCGCTACCCTCGACAGCCTACCTGAATGGAACCTCCAACTGGTCAAGTACGGGGCACGGCTCTTTCAGGCACGACGCAAGTTCTTAGACCAGCTCTGCCACTCCGCCTCAGAGGTTCATCAAGCGCTCACAGGAGGCAACGAGAGCCTGCAACTGGTCTACCAGCCCGGTTTGCCCATGCGAGAGCCTTCCCCTGAGAAAGAGGAAGACTGGGCGAACGCGTTTGCGATTGCCCTGCGCCAAGCCGAGACGGAGGAAATCCGTCGCGCCACGACCTTAGTGGGACCCCATCGGGATGACTTTCTCATCTTGGTGGGGGGCACCGAAGCGCGCACCTTCGCCTCGCAGGGGCAACAGCGCACCTGTGCCCTTAGCCTTCGCCTCTCGGAAGTGCCCCTCGTCGAGTCCCTGAGGGGGGAACCCCCGATTGTGTTGCTGGACGATGTGTTCTCCGATTTAGACCCCCAGCGTCGGGCACGGCTGGTAGCCTATCTGCAACCCCGCACCCAGACCTTCATCACCTGCACCGATTTGGGCTTTTTTGAGCCTGCTGTGCTGGAATCGGCGCGCCTATTCTATGTGGAGCAGGGGCAGGTGAGCGCGGATGGCTGACCTGCAACCCATCGGGCAGAGCCTCCAACGCTTGCTGAAACGATGGGGGGTAGACCGCCAGTTCGCCATTCATCGGGCGCTGTCGGCGTGGCAGGAGATAGTGGGGGCACCGATTGCCCGCGTGGCGCGTCCCCTTCGCACCGAACGGGATACCCTCTGGGTGGCAGTGCAGAGCCAGACTTGGGCGCAGGAGTTGAACTTCCATAAAGCCACTATCCTTCAGAAGATGAACGAGCGGATTGGGGAGCCGGTTTTTCAGAATCTGCGCTTGGTGGTGCGCTCCCAACTGCCCACTGCGCCATCCATCGGTTCCGAAACGGACGCCCCCCAGAGTACCCCTGCCCACATCGCTCTCAGTGAACAGGAGCGCGCTGAGATAGCCGAGACCTTTAGGCAGGTTTCAGACGACCGCCTTCGGCTGGCGCTGATACGGGCGCGGGAAGCCTCCCTGCGCTTCGAGCGGTGGTGCGCTCAACAGGGCTGGCGTCGGTGCCCTGTGTGCCAGTGTTATTACCAAGAGGAAGGGGTTCCATGTTTTCTCTGTCGGGGCGAAGGAAAGTCTCCTTAGCAGAGGTGGTGCGCCCTCGCCGAGCAATCCAAGCCTTTCTCGGCTTGTCTGGGGGGATTGCCTGTGCGGAGTTTCTCTCGCTTCCCCAGCCTGCGCCCCTTATCCTGACGCTCGCTGTAGGGCTTTGCCTGATGGTGGCGCCCTCTGCATGGATTGTTCTGCTCAGCTTCCTGATAGGCTGGTGGCACTATACGGGCTGGCAGTCGGTCTCATATGTACAACCTCCCCCTCAAGCGCGCTTGCGTGCCATCGGCACTTTAGAGCCGACTCGCAACGGCTGGCGACTGCTGTGTGCTTTTGAGGAACCTCGCTTAGAGGGCTATGCGCTGGTCTACTTCCGCCCGACGGTAGAAAATCCCCCTGATTATGGCGACGAGTTCTTGCTGAGGGCTTCGTGGCGGCGCCCCCGCAACTGGCAGGATGCCCCCTTCGATTGGGCACGCTACCTCCAGCGTCGGCGAGTTCAGCATATTGCGACGGTGTTTCGTGCCGAGCAGTTCGAGAGTGTGCGTTCCGCTTCGGGAGTGTGGCAGAGGCAGTTGGGAGAGGCGCGCCGAAACTTGCGTCGCCACCTCCAAACGCACCTCAGCCGAGAGCATTCCGCAATCGTGGAGGGCATGATGATGGGCGCAACGGGCGATTTTCCACCAGAACTGCGGGAGCGTTTTATGCGTTCGGGCATCGGGCACTTGCTGGCGACCTCCGGCTTGCATGTGGCGATGGTGCTTCAGATGGTGGGGGGACTCCTGCTTTGGTTCTGGGTGCCGTTCCGATGGCGTGTGGGGGCGATGGTGGGGTTTGCGTGGCTCTATGCGCTGTTGGCAGGTCTGCGCCCCTCCATCGTGCGTGCCTCAATCATGGCGACTCTTTATCTGAGTGTACCCCTTGTGCGTCGGGAGGCTGACTCATTGAGCGCGCTGGCGGTGGCGGGTGTGCTGTGGCTTCTGGTAGCGCCTTATGCCCTGTTCGAGGTGGGGTTTCAGTACTCGTTCGGGGCAGTGCTGTTTATTTTGCTCTTCTACAATAGGCTCCACCGTCAGCTGGTGGAGATGGGGGAGTGGCTCTTTCACAGGACGCGGATGCGAAGGTTCGGGACGCAGTTTCTCTGTCCTCTGTTGAGCGTCACTTTGTGTGCCCAAGCGGGGATTGCACTTATCCAGCTCTACCATTTCGGGCATCTGTCTCTGCTCTCGCCGATAGCGAACCTGTTGGCGGTGCCGTTGGCATACCCCACTTTGGCGGTGGGGCTCTTCTTTTGGGCATCGCAAGGGATGGGGGTACTCCCGCTCACCTGGCTCTGTGAGTGGCTGAGTATCATCGCCACCACCTTTGGGGGCGACTGGGTGCCGGCTCTGCGAATCGGGGGGATTCCTGCATGGGCTGTGGTGCTGTTTTATGGCGCGGTCATTCTGTTTGCCCGCGAGCCGACTGTGGCAGTGGAGGAAGATTTATAATTTGGGTTCCCCCTGCTTTAGGGGGAGTGGTTCCTTAGGAGATGCTTCGCTGGCGCTCAGCATGACGAACATTCGCGCTAACTTAAGCGGGAAAACCAACCTCCCGGTTCCCCCTGCATTCAGGGGGAACCTTACGGAGGGGGTCATTCTCTCGCCCTCTCCAAGATGTCACCTACGCTTTTGGGAGGTGAGGCGGTTTGACCCCCTCCTTGAGGTTCCCCCTAGAGCAGGGGGAACCGAAGAGGGGTTCCTGCCCTCTGCGTTCAGGGTGCAGCTCAGGGCAGGGAGCATCCTTAAAGTTTGCGCATATGGCATGACGAATATGGGCACTTCACAACACACCAGGGGAACGCTCACCAGACGAAGGGGCAAATTACCCCTTGCAAAAGCGAACCCGTGATAGGGTATCCTTAACCCCTGCTAAACAAGGCAAATAGCAACGAGGTGAAAAGCGAT
>VAPR01000718.1_pt1 | contig 19777 bp, 20 predicted proteins | sample 3380701 | NCBI WGS metagenome assembly VAPR01 (sample SAMN11536904, study PRJNA540576) | hot springs metagenome | isolation source: hot spring wet sediment | place: Spain: Lobios | collected 2014-01 | reverse complement strand
CAAGTCAGGCAAATCCGAGCGCCAGGGCCAGCAAGGCGGCGGCCGCTCCGCCTGCAAGCGAGCCGGCGACATTGACGGCATCGTTGTTCCAGCCGGCGCGGCCGCGAATCCGTACGGCTTGCCTGCCGCAGTGGCGGGCCTGCTCGATATCGCGACCGCAAGCGCCGCAACGGTACATTTGCTGCCATGTCGCACCGATCCACGAATCGGCCAACGACCCTATGATGCCCGCCAGACCGGCTATTCCGACCCATGCGGCCGGTCTAAACGCCGCCGCAGCCGCATCCGGCGCGGTTTGGCCGGGCACCGCAAGCAGCACCCACGCTGCGGCGCCGATAAATAGGCCGCCGGCCAGCGAAGCGGCCATTCCGAGGCCAGAGACTCCTCCGGATGTGCCAGGCGGAACGCGCCGACCTGTCTTGATCGATCGCGGAGGTGTCCGGCTTAAGCCGCCGATTTCTGTAGCCCACGTATCGGCTGTGACCGCCGCCATAACGCCGAGGAAGGCATACCACCAAAGCGGATGCGGATACGCCCAATTTGCCGCGCATAACAGCAGCCCCAGCCCTCCGTTGGCAAGCACCTGGCCGGCATCGCGCCTCCCGGTTTTCTCATAACCGCTCTCTGCCTCTTCCTTTGCACGCTTTTTCCACTTGGACCAAAGAGTCGACGAAACAAAAAAAGCGATAAGGGAACCGAACCAGACCGCGCTTCCGAGCGCGTACATCACCGTGCCCAGCATCACCGCCGCCAGAAAGCCGGAACCGGACAGCGACCGTTTTGAATAAGCCGTCCCCGCTATCCCACCGCTGCAGACCAGACCTATTAACCACTCCACCGATTTGTGCCCCCTTTCCTTTGTTCTACACAATCTTTGAATGTATCAATGACGGCCCTTGGCTCTGAAAATGGAGGAAAATAGCAAGTTGCTGGAGGCGAGTTTCGACTTTGAATGCCGTCATACGCGCAAATTGTTCAATAAGATCGACGTTACTTATATGATATACTTCTTTGAGCAGGATTGTATTTGACAAGGAGATTTCAAAAAATGAAATCAGAAAAAGACAAAATGTTGAATGGTGAGCTTTATCACGCAACCAGCCAGGCCAGGAAGCGTTGTACTCCTTCACCGAGCAGGAGATCCGCGAGATATTAATGCTCGATTCATAAAGAGTGAAATGAAATTATCCCATCCCCTTTTGCGAAAGCGGGATGGGATTCATGTTGGACATGTATACCGAAAATTAATATAATTTTTCGATATTATTGACTTTTTAGTTTAGTAAACGTTAACATTTTCCTCAAAGAATGGCGCATTTCCAAAGGAGGATGTTAATGGCAGAAGTAGCGTTATCCAAAAAGACCGGAACCAAAGCGTTGGTTGCCAGTCTCATCGGCAGCTCGATCGAGTGGTTCGACTATTTTCTCTATGGGACAATGGCTTCGTTGGTGTTTAACAAGCTGTTTTTCCCAAATACAGACCCTGTCGTAGGGTTGCTGCTCTCATACCTGTCTTTTTCTTTGACCTTCTTCATTCGTCCGTTGGGTGGAATCTTTTTCAGTCATATCGGCGATAAAATTGGCCGCAAGAAGACGCTTGTACTGACGCTCTCCCTGATGGGGACGGCGACGGTGCTGATTGGCTTATTGCCGGACTATAACGCAATCGGGTTATGGGCCCCGATCTTGTTGTTCATCCTGCGTCTTGTGCAGGGATTGGGCATCGGGGGAGAGTGGGGCGGCGCTCTGCTGCTGGCGGTGGAATACTCGGGCAAAAACGAACGCGGCTTCTACGGCAGCGTACCACAGATGGGTGTCACGATCGGGATGCTGCTGGGGACCCTCTCCGTCACACTGATGAGTCTTCTGCCGGAAGACCAGTTTCTCTCCTGGGGCTGGCGGGTTCCGTTTATCCTGAGTGCGATTCTTGTTTTCATCGGTCTGTGGATCCGTAATGGCATTGATGAGACGCCTGCGTTCCAAAAAGCGCAGGAGAGCGGCAACATCGCCAAGGTTCCGCTGATTGACACGTTTCGTTACCACTGGAAATCTGTGCTCATCGCGGTTGGCGCAAAAGTGGTCGAAACAGGCCCGTTCTACATCTTCTCTACATTCGTCATCGCTTATACAACGAAGTATCTCGGCTATGACAAAGTGACAGCCCTGAATTCCGTTACCATCGCAACACTCGTAGCCACGATCGCCATCCCGTTTATGGGCAAGTGGTCCGACAAAATTGGCCGTAAACCGCTGTTCATAGGCGGTACCATCGCGATGATCCTGTTGCCTTCCCGTATTTTTACCTGCTGTCTTTGAAATCGGCATTGTGGCTGACAGTGGCCACTGTGATCGCTCTCGGCATTCTCTGGACGCCTGTAACTGCCGTATTGGGCACGCTGTTCTCGGAAATCTTCAGCACACAGGTTCGCTATACCGGGGTTACCGTCGGCTACCAGCTCGGAGCGGCACTTGCCGGAGGGACTGCGCCACTCATCGCCACTGCGCTTTTGAGTGCCTACAACAACTCTTGGGTACCGGTTGCACTGTATGTCATCCTGACCGGTGTGATCTCGCTGGTGGCCATTTTCTCCATAGGCGAAACCAAGGACTCACATCTGTAAGCAATTGATGGGAGAATCGCATGCTTTCGAGCGTGCGATTTGTTTTTAGTCAGAAGGATTCTGGGCCATGCCCGGCGTAGGGTTAGCAGTAACGAAATGGGTGTACAATCTGGGAAAAGGTGGGAGGACTATGCTGGTACTGTCACGCAAGGAATTGGAAAAGCTGTATACGATGAAAGAATGCCTGCAGGATGTGGAAGCGGCGTTTCGCTTGGCTGCGGAAGGCAAGACGATTACGCCGGTGCGCACATCCGTACCGCATGAAAAGCATGGAGCGACGACACTCTACATGCCGTCGTATCTGGAGGGGGTTGACTACACGTCAGTGAAGGTGGTCAGCATTTTTCCCCATAACGAGGAAAAGGGTCTTCCTTCGCTGCAAGGTGTCACGTTGTTGACAGAGGCCATCAGCGGTCGTCACGTGGCGCTGATGGATGCTACTTTTTTGACGGTGTTCCGAACCGGAGCGAGCAGCGGGGTAGCCACCAAATGGCTGGCCAGGGAAGATGCGGACAGCTGCGCGGTCCTGGGCTGCGGTGCGCAGGCAGTCGGACAGATACAGGCGGTGATGGAGGTGAGGCCTATTAAACGGCTTTACCTGTACAACCGGACGAAGGAGCGGGCAGTCAAGCTGGCAGACACAATCCGTGGTCTGTATCCGGAGTGGGACGGATCGATTGAAATTGTAACGGACGCAAATCAGGCAGTGGAAGCCGCTGACATCGTGATCTGCAGCACGAAAGCGACCGAGCCGCTTTTTGACGGAGGACGCTTGAGGCCTGGTACGCACATGAATGCCATCGGGGCGTATCAGCCCCACATGCAGGAGTTTGACTCCACTGCCTTGAGAAGAAGCAGCAAAGTGGTTGTAGATACCGCGGAAGGGGCGCTGCACGAAGCGGGCGATCTGATCATGCCGATCCAGCGAGGAGAATGGTCCATGGAACAGCTTTACGGTGAACTGGGTGATATCCTTGTAGGCCGCAAACCGGGACGAGAGCATCACGAAGAGATCACGCTGTACAAATCAGTCGGGATCGCCTACCTGGATACCATGGTGGCGCAGGCTGTCTATCACAAGGCAAAACGGCTCGGGGCAGGCACGGAAGTACAACTCTAACTGACAGGGGGCAAAGTGATGCAACTGGCATTTGATCACCTCGTCCATTTTCTCCGTCGCTCTCCGCAGGAAGCGGTGGAGGAGATGAAGCGAATGGGGTTCCATGCAGTGTCAGGCGGACGGCACGAGAATTGGGGTACGCATAACAGCCTACTCTATACTGATGTGAGCTACATTGAATTTTTGTCTGTGGAGCACATGGCTACAGCCGAGCGTTCTGACAACCCGCTGATTCGCCAGCTGGTAGATGACCTCGGCCTCTACGGGGAAGGTCTGGGTCAGATAGCCTTTCGCACCTGGGACATCGAGAGGGTGGCGGAAGACTTGAAAAGATGCGGCTTGCGTGTGACCGGCCCGGTTCCCGGAAGCCGCAAGCGTGAAGACGGTTCCGTGATTCGGTGGCACATGCTCTTTGCGGAAAGCGACGAGGTGCGTCACACGCTTCCATTTTTCATCCAGTGGGCGCAGAGTGACGAGGAGAGGAGAAGGGACCTCACCGCTCGGGGAGTGATCCGACCGCACCCCAACAGTGCGACGCGATTGGAATGGATCGCGTACGCCGTGTCTGATCTGGACCAGACAGCAGCGCGCTGGAAGAAATGGTTTGGGTTTGACGCAGGTGAGACGTATTTGGATGAGAAATGGCAGGCGAAGTGCCGTATGCTTGCCTGTCCGGGGGGGAATATCCTGCTGTGCAGTCCCGTTGCTCATGGCAGGGTGGCAGAGCAACTGGAGAGACGGGGCGAGCGGCCGTTTCAGGTTGCGTTTGCAGGTGCTGGTTTCCATGTGGAAGAGCTCCTTTTCGGGAGTGAGTATAAGTGGTAAAACGCGAATGTTGAATCAGTTTGACAGGTTTTATTCAACGTAAATTCTATGTCATTCAATGATGCAAAAGAGCCGAACATTCGGCTCTTTTGCTTTCGCAATAGTAAGAAAAAACGCTTTCATACATTATCGTGGTATCATGTGTTTGTCAGTTATATATAAACAATAGTACATCTGGGGTGAACTCATTTGGGGGATCAGCAACTGAAAAAGGAAGTTGGCATTACTCTCGCAATGTCGCTTGTCATTGGTACGGTTATCGGCTCGGGGATCTTTATGAAACCCGGGAAAGTCATTGAATATGCCGGCGATTCTACGATGGCGCTGTGGGCGTGGGTCCTTGGCGGTCTTATTACGCTGGCCGGCGGTTTGACCATCGCCGAAGTCGGTACGCAAATCCCGAAGACGGGCGGTCTTTACGTCTATCTGGAGGAAGTGTACGGCAAACTATGGGGATTCTTGAGCGGTTGGGTGCAAGTTGTCATCTATGGACCGGCCATCATCGGGGCGTTGGGCTTGTTCTTCGGTTCCCTCGTCGCCAACCTCTTTCAATGGGGGGATGAGTGGAAGCTTCCGATCGGTATCGCTTCGGTTGTCTTTCTGGCCGTGGTTAACAGTCTTGGTACGAAGTACGGCGGTTTCGTCCAGAACGCAGCCACTTTGGGCAAACTGATTCCCATTGCACTGATTGCCATTTTTGGTGTGTGGAAAGGAGACGGTCAACTGCTGGATATGACGAGCGGCGTCTCCACAGAAGTCAGCATGGGCGCAGCCATTCTCGCCACGCTCTGGGCTTACGATGGCTGGATGCTGGTCGGCTTCATGGCAGGTGAGATGAAAAACCCGTCAAAAGTGCTTCCTCGTGCCATTATCGGGGGTCTCGCCGTTGTAACAACGGCCTACCTGCTGGTCAATGTGGCGATGCTGAAACTGCTGCCGGCAGATCAAATCGTCCAACTGGGAGAAAATGCAGCCGGAACCGCCGCTTCGCTTCTGTTCGGTGAGGTAGGTGGAAAACTGATCAGCATTGGAATCCTTGTCTCGATCTTCGGCTGCCTGAACGGTAAAATTCTTGCTTTCCCGCGTGTGCCGTTTGCCATGGCAGAGCGGAACCAGCTGCCTGGTTCCAAGCTGCTGAGTAAAATTCACACCCAATATGGCACACCGGTATATGCACTCTTGTCCCAGGTAATCATCGCAGTCATCATGATGCTGCTGATCAATGTGGATCGCTTGTCCGACCTTGCCATCTTCTCCGTCTACCTGTTCTACATCCTGGCGTTCGCCGCCCTGTTCATTCTTCGCAAGCGCAACGCAGGGAAGCCGCGTGCCTACAGTGTGCCGCTCTACCCAATCGTGCCGCTGTTCGCTATCGTCGGTTCGGGCTACATTGTGGTCAGCACCATGATGAACAACCCGGTCGACTCCTTGATTGCCATCGGGATTACCGTGATCGGCTTGCCGCTGTTCTGGTATCTGGAGCGTAAGCAGAAAAACGTGCAAGGATTCAGCAGTGAGACGCGTGCTGCTCGTTAACCTTAGTTGAAAAGAGCCTGTATCTATCTTTACTGAGTAAAGGAGATACAGGCTCTTTTCTATGGGGAGAACCGAATGGAGTCTTTGCCATGTGAAGGGTGTAAGGGCATGTGCTGTGGTCCTGTCCCGGTCACGGAACAAGAATTAAAAAGAATCCGAAAAACGATTAAATCGATGCCGCCAAAGCGACGCGCCGAATACATGCATGTTCTATGATGCCGATCGGGATCAATGCGGCATCTATTCGGCAAGACCTGAGATATGTCGCCTGTTCGGTTATCATAAAGGGCTGGTCTGTTACCGGAAACCAGAGTTGGCTACACGAGAGATCAGGGGGATTGGCGAAAAGGCAATTGGAGTAGTAAGCATCGATTTTACCTGGCGAGATTTTACATAAAAACAAACGCTCCCGAGAATCTGGGAGCGTTTGCTGCTTCATTGCCCGACCGCTTGCAGCCGACTTCGTTTTCTGCCAAAAACGGCATATAGCATCCCGATATTGAGCAAGGTGATCACGAACAAACAGAGATATACGTTGCTGAAAATCGAGGAAGTACCCTGTACAGCCAGTGGATTCAACGCCAAGCCGCCGCTGGAAAAGTCGATGATTTTGCTGACGGCCGCCCCGCTGACCGCGCCGGACATGAAGTTGTTCAAGGAGAAAATCCCCATTCCCACGCCTGTTTGCCCAGCGGGTAGCGTCGTTGATACCAGTTTGGTGATGGACGATTGATAGAAAGAAGTACCGACGTTGACAAAGACGAGACAAATCGCAATCATCCAGGCGGCATATCCACTGAACGTGGAGAGGGAAAACATCCCCAGCATGAGAAGGGAAAGCGCGCCAAAAATGACGGGTACGCTGCCTTTCCGATCTACCAGTTTTCCGCCGTACCGTCCAAGTATCGCCGCACTCATCGCTCCTGGGAACATGACCAGGCCGACGGTGGCAGTCGAGATGTGACTCACTTTGCTCAGCATGATCGGTGTTGAGAGCATGATGGAAAAGGCGCAGCCCATGGTGAGAAAACCGCTCAAAAGCGCGCTGCGGTAATCGGCGTTTCGAAACAAATCCGGCTGGATAAAGGGCTGATCTGTTGTCATAATCCGAATGGCAAAAAGCAGAAGCAGGATGGCCGCCGTCAGCAGAAACCAACCGCTCCAGAGCGTGATGCTTAGCATGAATGATGCCACCGTACCTGAGAGCAGTACCGCGCCGGGAACATCAAAAGAACCTGGCCGCGTTTCCTCTTCCGGCAGCCACTTGTGAAAGAAAGGCAGAGTCACAAGCGTTCCAATGGAAATGAGAAACAAAAATCGCCAGTGCAGTGTGCCGGAAATAAAACCGCCGACGATCGGTCCGACGCCCGCAGCAAAAGCAAGAGCGGATGCGATCACACCGAGTACCCGGCCCCTGACCTGTTCGGAAAAGAAACGCACCGGAATCAACATGCCGAGAGCTGGAATGGCTGCCGCACCGGCGGACTGAATGAGTCTGGCGGCGAGCAGCAGGGGAAAGCTATGCGCCGCAAATCCAAGCAAGGAACCGGCGGCGAACAAGAGCAGTCCCAGAGTCAGCAAGCGTTTCAACGGATACCGGTCCGCCAGCTTCCCGTAGGTGAGCGAGCCTACCGCATACACAACAGCATACCCTGTGACTACCCAGCCAACCTCGGAGGGCATCAATTGAAAATCCCTCGCGATGTCCGGCAGCGCAACGTTGAACATCGTGACGTTCATGACCGAGAAAAGCAAGACAAAGCAGAACAGCTTCACAATCTTTTCGCCCTGTGCATTCATCTGAATCAATCCCCCTTCTCCTGATAGTTAGTGCTAACTAACATCCTGTTTGGTAAAAAACTAGGGAGTTAACCCCCTAGTGAATAACTGAACACTGCTTGCCATAAATTCTTCCATTGTCACACTTGTAAACGGATCGTCGTATCTGAGTCCGCTCAAAAACGCACCGTGGTTCATCCACATGAAAGCGACCGCCTGTGCTTCCGAGTTGGTCGGGATCATCTTGCCTTTTTCCTGCATTTTTGTAAAATAATCCGTCAACATTTCTTTCAGCTGGCGGGGATGCTTTTGCACTCGTTCCTTTAACCCAGGCAAATTGTGGCCTTCCATCTGGATGATGAGTATCATCTTCCGGTTGCGGTTCATGATTTCGTGGTAGGTTTTGCTGATGAGCAGCAAATCGGTGTGCAGATCCCATACCATCTTCTCGCTGAACAGTTTTTTCATCTCCGCAGCGTAGTAAAAACGGTCGACCGCAGCCTCCAACAGATTTTGCTTGCTGCCGAAGTGGCGGAACAGCGTCATTTCACTGAAGCCGGCCGCTGCAGCGATTTCCTTGGTCGATACGCCCTTGTATCCCTTTTCTGCCATTAAGTCGATTGCTGCCAAGAGGATTTTGTCACTGGTGCAAAGTTGACTGCCGACCGGGTCCACAAGCTCAATCCTTTCTTGTGTTAGTGATCACTAACATTGTGTGAACTCATTCTATTCCATATATTGTAGATTGTCAAGAAGGCCAATCAGAAGTTGGACACACTCAGGTATGGCAAACCTCTTTACAGGCTGTTAATATCAAGATACCTTTGAATAGTAGCGTTGAACGATCAATGAAAACGGGGATCGGATAAAGGAGATTGGAAAAGTGAATGTTTCGATGCACAAAGAGCCGCGTGTACTCGTAATGACCTCTGTCCAGGTGGAGAAGGAAGCGGTTTTGCGCGGGCTTTCTGGCAGCAGCAGATTTGACGTGCAGGTAGCAGGCGTCGGTCCTGCAGCTGCGGCTGCCTCTACAGCGATCGCGCTCACACGTGGCCAATACGATTTGGTGGTGAGCGCAGGAATTGCCGGGGGTTTTGCCGGAAGAGCCGAGATCGGCTCTCTCGTGGTCGCTGATGAGATCGTGGCGGCCGATCTGGGAGCGCAGACTCCGGAAGGCTTCTTCAGTTTGGACGAGCTTGGTTTTGGTTCCGCACGCGTGCCGGTTGACGCTGATCTTGTAACCCGTGTCAGGGATGCGCTGCGAACAGCTGGATTGTCGGTGGCTGCCGGTCCAGTACTCAGCGTTTCAACCGTTACAGGGACTGCGGCTACCGCCGTTGAACTGGCGGCGCGTGTGCCTGGGGCGGCAGCAGAGGCGATGGAGGGGTATGGCGTAGCGACCGCAGCCCGATTGCATGGCGTGCCAATCCTGGAAATCCGCGCCATCTCCAACATGGTCGGCCCGCGCGACAGGGCCTCGTGGCGAATCGATGAGGCTCTCAACGCACTGGGAGCAGCAAGCAGAGAACTAGTGGAGGTGTTATGATGAGGATTGCCTTTTCTCCTTGCCCGAACGACACGTTTATTTTCCATGCCTGGGTGCACGGGCTCGTTCCTGGTGCGCCACAACTTGACGTTACCTACGCGGATATCGACATTACGAATACGCTCGCAACCAGTGCCAAAGGGCCGGAGATACTCAAGATTTCTTATGCCGCTCTGCCGTGGGTCCTTTCCGACTATGCCCTGCTTCCATGCGGCGGTGCGCTGGGGAGAGGCTGCGGACCACTGATCCTGACGAAAGGAAACGGCGCCGGCACCAACGATCCTGCTGCCCTTACCGGTCGAAGAGTTGCCGTACCTAGTGAGCGGTCAACCGCCTACCTGCTGTTCCGCCTGTGGGCGGCGCAGAACGTACCAGGGGGCGTTGGCGAGATTGTGGTGATGCCGTTTCACGAAATCATGCCGGCAGTGAGGGATGGCAAGGTGGATGCCGGATTGGTGATCCACGAGGCGCGTTTCACCTACCCTTCCTATGGACTGCATCTTCTGGTTGACTTGGGAAACTGGTGGGAAGCTGACACTGGTCTGCCGATTCCGCTGGGAGCGATCATCGCTCACCGGTCTTTGGATTTGACTGCCATTGCAGGCTGGATCCGGGCGTCCGTGCAATACGCCTGGGCAAATCCGCAGGCTTCCAGGGAGTATGTGCTTCAACACGCGCAGGAGATGGACCCTGAAGTAGCACGAGCGCACATCAATCTGTACGTAAACGAGTTCTCCGCTGATTTGGGCGAAACTGGGTATGAGACGGTATTCGCACTGCTCGGCCGCGCTGCGCGAGAAGGGCTCGTGCCGGATGTCGATCTGGCGTTGCTGCGCTGAACAAACCATACGAGAGAAGAGGGATAGTATGAAAATCACGTTGGCCAAAGAATTGTTTCCAAAGGAAGTAAACGTGGGGGATAGCGTTCCATTTTCGGAAAGAGGGATGTACATCGGAAATGGCACCATCGTAGCGGTTCATGAAGATACGTATGAAGTCGAAGTGGACAACCGTGTAACAGAGAATCTGGAGAGATTCGGTATCAAGTAAGAAGCTGGAAAAAAAACAAATCGCCCATGATCCATTGAAATACCTAAACAAGAGAAACCAAGATCAACTGCGTGGCGTGCATGATTTGTATCGGTTATGCCGTTTGTTGGGTTTGATGGAATGATTCGGTTCAGCCGTCATATGAAATTGGCTCCCTCATTTTCATAGCAAAGTGGCTATGGCATTTGAACTGCCTTCCTCCTATTGTAAAAGGAAATCAATCACAGGAGGAGCGTGGAAGTTTTGAAGAGGGAAAAATGGGCATGGCTGGGCTTTGGCCTTGCGATGTGCATGATCGGGAGTTCCGTCGTTGTCAACAAATGGGGCACCACTCGGTTTCCGCTCGTGATGGCAGCGGAGTTGCGCCTTGCCGTGGCAACACTTGTCCTGCTGCCTTTTTTGCTTCCCGATCGGGATGAATCGCAGCGCCTGAACAATCGTGCAAGGTGGACGCTGTTTTGGCAGGCAGCTACCGGTGTGTTTGGGTTCAATCTGTTCCTGTTATACGGCCTGCAGTACACGACAGCCGCTGACAGCAGCATTGTGACGGGGACGCAGCCAGCCGTTACGGCCCTGCTCGGTTGGCTGTTGCTCCGCGAACACCTCAAAGCAAGTGACTGGCTGATGGTCGTATTGTCTACGCTGGGGGTGTTGGCAATTGGCTCTGGTGCGTATTTTCAACCCGGGACAGGTCAGCCAGGCGCGCATGGGGGAAACCTGTTGGTATTCCTGGCAGTGGTCTGCGAAGGACTGTTCACCATTTTGGGGAAGGGGACGCCTCAGTCGATCAATCCTTTGCGCAGGGCGGCATGGCTATGTCTTTTCAGCTTTCTTCTTTTCCTGCCGTTTGCATTATGGGAAGCACGTACATTTGACTGGTCCGTGATAACCGTTCGGGATTGGGGAGCGATTCTGTACCTTGGATTGATCGTTACCGTAGTGGCCTACATTCTCTTTTACAGCAGCATTCCCTACATCAAGACACAAACAGCTGCAGTGCTGGGAGGGTTGATCCCTGCAAGCGCTCTCGTGCTCTCAGGCCTCTTTTTACATGAGAAGATCACGTGGATTCACCTGATCGGTTTGGCACTGATTATACTGGCTCTGGTTCCCTTCAGAGGAAAACTGCTTGATCGAAAGTTTCAACAAGGTGTACCATATCAACAGGAAAAGTAGCATCGTACAGGGGGCTACCATATGGACCATCCCTTATCCCTCTATCAGTTTGAAATACATCCTTTGGCAGAAGATGTGGTTATGACTACCTATCGGGTAAAGGACGACACCAGAATGCAGATTACCTTGCGCAGTTCCATTTGGAAAAGGATCGATGGCCGATGGCAAATGTTCTTTCATCAAGGAACACCGACAAACTCGAATGCCTTGAATCGCTAGAACCTGAATTGGATTCGATTAGGGAAAAAAGCTGAACAACCAAACAATAATCCGAATGGCAGCTGCGATCACCGCCCATATAAGCAGCTTCACCCACCAAGGTTTTTTCTTTTGTTGCTGCTGCTGCTCTTGGGATTGATCACTGTCTTGCTGTTTGCCTTTTTTGATGAAAAGTGGAAGCTGAGACGCGACAATAGCAACTATGCCTGAAAAAATCCAAAACCGCATCGTTTTTTTGGTTTCATTCGTCCCCATGTTGGATCTACCTCCTGCTTATGCACAGTATTCCCAAATTGGGGGCTTACATGGGGAATCAAACAGCATTTGTAAGGGAGTAATCAAAGGGTGCTCCCATCCTTTTTGTCGACGACTCCGAGCACAATCTGACCGTTGCGGCGTCATTTGGCTGGCAGACCCTTCTGGCAGACCCCGATGGCAAATGGATTCAACAGTTCCGCCACGCAGATTGAAAAGTGCAAAACAGCATCTATGGTGTATAATGAGCGTACCGACCTTGCGAAGGAGATGATCAGAATGGCAAGCAGTAAAGCAAAGCGGCTTCGCGAAAAGCTGGTGCGAGAAGGGAAAATGAATCCCAGCTTGAAGCGCGGATCATGGTATGGGGTCAATCCCGCGGAGCGAAAACCAGAACGACCAGAAATTGAAAAACGACGGAAAGAAAAGAAACACCGAGGACGTCTTGTTCGTGGAAACGAATCAGACGTCCTCTTTTTTTGGGCTAGTCATGTATCCTGATGATACATGGTCACCGAAAAAACGGAATGGCTCAATCCGGTCTCTACATCGACCAGTTGTTTCCGTATTCGTATATTAGCTTCGACACTAGGAGGCGTTGCATCAATCGAATCATGTTCGTCAATGGTACGCATGCTGGCATCCGTTCAGCCATGATTGATTATGTAGCGTCTACGGTATACCTGTCGTATTTTTCCAACTGCGAACGGTGTTTTTGTCGATTCGATGTTCCAATCGCTCGATCCTTTTTCGATACGCTTCCATTTCCGCTTTTGACGTGCGGCGCAGAATCGTTCTTTTTGTCTTCCATACCTCAAATGCCTGTCGGGTATAGTGCAGCGCTTTTTCGAAGTCTTTCAGCTGATGTTCGCAGATCTTCGCCGCTTCGATGTATACCTCTTCCGGCATGCGAACGGACTTGTGGATCAGCTCTTCCCAGATGGCCAGTGACTGCTGCCACATCTTCTGCTTTTTGTAGTGATGTCCCAGGGCGATCTTCGCGCTGACGCTCATGGCGTGTCCGTCTTCTGCAATCTGCCGGTACAGTTCCACGGCACGCTGATCGATCCCCAAAGCCTCGTACCAGCGGGCCAGTTCGAATCGTTCCTGGATGGAAATGCCTGTGTGCCTGCGGGCGAGAAGCAGGTCGGACATGTGGATATACAGCGTAATCAGGGAAAGCACGTCCAGCTCATTGTGATGCAGGACACCCTGAATCGTCTCGGGGTCCTTGTTGTGCAAATAGTCGAAGTAGAGAATCGGCGCCATGTGTCCGGGGACGTCATTGGTTCGAAAGACGCCCAGTTTTTCCCGTTCAATCAGCGACAGCCGACATGACTCCAGGTCGTGTTTCCACAGTCGTCTAGCACCGTGCAGCAAATCGAAGTGGCCGAAAGACGGCAGTTGGGGCACCAGATCGCGCAGCAGCGTGTGCCTGGTCTTAACCTGAGGCCAGTCGAAAGACTTTCCGTTAAACGTGACAAGATGGGTTGATGACGTCACTTCTTCCAGAAATGACTGGTACAAGGTTGCCTCTGAATGGGGAGCGGCCAGAAAATGCTGCCGAACGACCACATGCTGATCTTCGATGCGGCTGTACCCCAGAAGAAAGATGGTATTTCCGGCGCCCCCGTGCAAGCCGGTCGTCTCCGTATCAAAAAACAGCAGATCTCCCGGTTTCCTGCCTGCAGATGAAAGCGGATGAGGTATGCCCGATTGCTCCCAGGCCTTCATGACGTCATGCAGTTGGACAAACGCATAGGTACCGTGTTGCCGGGCGAGGGGGTAACGAACTTCTCTCACCATCACATAGTCGTCTGCCGATCCGAACGGTTTTGCCATCAGGTCCGCCCATTTTTCCCGATAGGGGATCTCCACCGTCGGTTCGGCAGGAGGGGCAGGTTTATCTGCCACCCTCGTCAGATGGCCTTTCATTCGATTCAGCTTGTCCTTAAGTGACATAAGCGCTTCCCCCCTGGGCTACGCGGAGCAGAGACAGGGCGAGCTCTTTTCCCCTCTCTTCCGATGTCCCGACACAGGAAGGGCACCCGGATTCGCACGGACAGGAACAGATCAGTCGTTCCGCTTGCGTAAGGATTGTCTCCATTTCCTTGTACACCTGTTCACTCAGGCCGATGCCTCCAGGGTATCGATCATAGAAAAAGATGGCAGGCTGACCGGAATGAACGGCTTTTCGCTGCGGGATGACATGCAGATCCATCGGGTCGCACATGACAAACAGAGGAGCGACGTGCTGCAGGACGTGCGCAAGCCCTACCAGGCCCCTTTCTACGTCTTCTTTTCCGATTGCTTCGAAAATGGATTCATTGAAGCCGATCCATGCTGCATTCGTATGAAGCTCTTGCTCGGGAAGGTGAATGGGACCGGAACCGATATTTTCATGGGTTTCGAATTTGATTTTTTTGAAGATGGTAGCCATCGCGTGGACAGACACTTCGCCAAAGGCAAACTGCGTCTCCCGCATGCTGCGGGATTCGTCCTCTTCCAGAACTTTCAACTGTACCGCCAGATTGGCATCGGTGTAGTAGTCCACCTGAACTTCCCGCACATATGCTTTTTTCTCTTCGTAATCGAGCTTTTCCACCTGATACTGGACGCCTTGATGAAGATAAATGGCTTCCTCATGCAGAAGGGTGAGGCAGCTGAACCGGTCCATCTCGCCTATGACGCGCTCATTGCCCCGCTCAGAGATGTCGATAATCACCACGTTTTCCTGCGAGGCGGAACGGAGACTGATATTGTGCGCGGGGAACGAGTCGTTCATCCAGAACCATTTTCCCCTCGAATGATGCAGGATTTGTTCCTCGGCAAGAAACTCGAGAATCTCCACGATTTCCGCCCTGCCAAACCGTTCTCCTTCTGAAAACGGAAGCTCATAGGCAGCGCACTTGATGTGATCGACCAGGATAATCAGGTTGTCCGGGTTGATTCGCGCCGTCTCCGGGCTTCGTTCGAAGAAGTATTCCGGGTGGGAGATCACATATTGGTCCAAAGGGGTTGAGCTGCCTACGAGAACCACGACCGATTCGCCTTGGCGCCGACCCGCGCGTCCTGCCTGCTGCCAGGTGCTCGCCACAGAGCCCGGGTAACCGGTGATGACGCATGCCTGCAGCTGGCCGATGTCCACACCCAGCTCGAGCGCATTCGTGCTCACTACACCCATGATATCGCCGCGGCGCAACCCCCGTTCGATTTCCCGCCGTTCGCTGGGCAGGTATCCGCCTCGGTACCCCTGGATGGTTTTCGGCCCCAGTTTGCGCTTGATCAATTCCTGCAGGTACTTGAGGAGAATTTCCACGCGCACACGGCTACGCGCAAACAAAATCGTCTGAATACCGTTGGTGAGGAATGTCTCGGTGATGTCACGGGCTTCCAGTGTGGCGCTTCGCCGAATGTTCAACTGCCGGTTCACGACAGGCGGATTGTAGAAAAGAAAATGCTTGGTACCGGAGGGAGCGCCGTTGTTGTCCACCAGCTCCATGGGTTCTTCCGTCAAGTGTTCCGCCAGTTCTTTTGGGTTCGCAATCGTGGCAGATGTACAGATGAATGTCGGTCGGCTGCCGTAAAAGGAGCAGATTCGTTTCAGCCGGCGAATCACGTTGGCCACGTGGCTGCCGAACACCCCGCGATATGTATGCAGTTCATCGATTACGACGTATTTCAGGTGTTCGAAAAACGACACCCACTTGGTGTGGTGGGGGAGAATGGCTGAATGAAGCATATCGGGATTGGTAATGACGAGATTGCCGGCTTTTCGAATGGTTTGCCGGATTTGAGCGGGCGTATCGCCGTCGTAGGTTTCCGACTTGACCGACAGCCCCATCTGGTTAATCAGCTCGTGCAGTTCGCTCTTTTGGTCCTGCGCCAACGCCTTGGTGGGAAAGAGATAGAGTGCGCGCGCCTGGGGATCTTCCGTCAAGGTTTGCAAGACCGGCAAATGATAGCACATGCTTTTTCCGGAGGCAGTGGGCGTTACGGCTACGATGCTTTTTCCCTCCCGCACCTTGCGAAAAGCTGCCTCCTGATGGGTGTATAGGGAGGAAATGCCGCGCTTTTTCAGGGTTTCCTGAATTCGCTCATCCAGCGAGGGAGGAAACGGAACTATCCGAGCTTCACGGGCGGGAATGGTTTCCCAGTGAACGATCTGATTTCGGAATCGTTCGTCCTGTCGGAAGTGTTCCAGGAGTTGTGAAATGTTTCGCTTCGGGTTCATCTTTATCACCTTCTCCCTCCCATTCTACGAATGAATGTTCGTGGTGTAAATACTAGAAAACTTGGCTACGCCAAGCTTTTTGGCGGAGCCTTAGCTGCACTTGTGCAGATAGGAAATTTATAAATTCCTATCAGTATGAAAAAAGCTTCCGCTACGTGCAGCGAAAGCGAGGGGCCCCGGCCGGCGCATCCTCAAAATGTCCATTCTCCGCTCCGGTCTACGTCCTGCAAGGAAGGATACACTGTCCGCTCCGCAAAGATTCGCGGGAAATAGGAGCGTAACCCTGAGTAAACTTCAAAGCGGCGGCTACTTTTTACGCTCCCCCGCGAATCGTTGCGCAGCGGACAGTCTAGACTTCAGTGAAGGGCGAAGACCGGAGCGGAGACTGGAAACATACTTCTTCCACGGCAGCCACTTCCAAACCCCTAAAAGAAAAGACGGAATCCGATAAGATTCCGTCTTCTTTACGTTCGCAACATTTTCTTCATCAGTTGGCGATACATATACAGCATCGCCACGCGCCACGGGACGATCATGCCATACGCCAGGACGAAGAACAGGCCGGCCGTCTGCAGCGGAGTAAACGCGTCATTTACCCACAGTTTCATGATGAAGCGAATGGTGAGCAACCCGAGCAGGATGATGAGAAACAACTTGGAACGCTTCAGGTACACATCCTGGCCGACGATTTCAAATTTGGATGTTACGATCAACGGGATGGAAAGAACGATCCCGACGAAAAAGGCGACCAAGTCGTAAGTCAGCGGCGTTGTTGTTCCGGGAAAGAAAAACATCGCAAAACCGGTGGACATGAATACCGGCGGCAAGATGATGCTTCGGGCGGAGACCGGTCGTTTGGCGGATCGCATCCGTACCAGGATCACCATGGTTGCCATGATCAAAGTGACAAGCATGCCGAGCGATGTTGAAGTGAGAATCTGCATGAGTGCGACACTCCTTACTGTGGTACCATGCTGACTGTAGTGTACACCATTTCAGGGCAATCGTAAAAGCGCTCTTTGCTGATCTACGCGGTGCGTGCCGGGGAGGCTTCATCGGTCTCTCTGACGTCAAGTGCATGGCGTTTCCTGTACAGCATGGTTACGAACGTCATGAGCACGGTGACGGAACCGATCACCAGCATGTACCCCGAGACGCCGAGAAGGTCAAGACAGGCTCCGGTGGTACCCACTGCAACGAGGAACAGGGTTCGCTCCAGCATGCTTTTAAAGGAAAAGAACCGTCCTTGCTGGTGCTGTGCCAGTCGCTTCTGAAAAATGGTCGTCGTCACCGGGAAGAAAAAGGCGACGGTCAATCCGAACAGGGCGAAGGAGGCGAGCACCATGAAACGGCTTTCCGCAAACGACATGCCGTACTGGGAAAGCGCGAACAGGAACAGCAGGGTTGTAGAGGTGGCCACCAGATTCCTGCCGCCGATCCAGCGCTTTGCCAAGAGGCCGCCGACGAGAATGCTGGTGCCTTCGACGGTGTAGATCCAGCCCATCAGTTCCGGCGTGCCCTGGACTTCACTGAAATTGAGTACCAGCAGATTGAACCCGCCGAGAAACAGAGTGATCAACCCCATGTTGGCCAGGCCTACCAATAGTGCCGGATCGTTTTTCGTCAAGGTAAGCACCTCGCGGAATTCCAGCTTTTCTTCGCGCTTTCGCACTTCCCCCCGAGGGATTTTCAGGGTCATGGTGATCACAACCAATACCAGGTAGGCAGCGATCGACAGAAGATACAGCTTGGAGAGATCCATCGCTGCGACCATGACTCCTCCCAGCGCAGTCCCGCCAATTCGCGACAGGGTGGAAATGTTCAAATACATGCTGTTCGCTTTCAGCAGTTCTCCCGGGGAGAGGATGGTCGGGATCGATGCCTGAACCGTTGGAAAGTAAAAAACAGCCGACACTTGCATGATGACGAGAGATACCACCATCCACCCAAGCGATTCGTACGCGAGGGCGGGGAGCATGCAGAGCGGGCTGATACAGCGAAAAAGACTTGCGGCCAGCATGATTTTTTGCTTGTTGAATCGGTCAATGATGACACCCGCCTTGGGTGACAGCAGGATACTTACGACCAAGCCGCTCATCAGAATCAGACCTTTGAGAAAGTCAGAGGGGATCAGATGCTGCATGAATTGAAGGTTGGCGATGATGGAAATCCACAAGCCTGCACCGGCGATCACCTCTCCGATCATCAGCAGGAGAAAGGTTCGGTTTGAAAACAACATGAAGGTCGCTCCTTTCTGGAGGATGCAGGTATAGCCGAACTTGTCAAAAAAATTTTATAGCCATCAGTATACCATTCAGCTAAAATTTTGACTATTTATTCACTTTCTTCGTATGCATGGCGTGAACATGGGGAATTCTATACCAGATGAGATGGCGTGAAAGGATCGTCGGTGCCCATGAAGCGGAAGCGCAGCCTGCTGCTTTTGGTTTGTTACGGCTTTTTGGCAACGCTTGCCGTTTTTTACGGCCTTTTGGAAAAACAGAGTTTGTTCGTCACCTTTTTGACGTTTCATCTGTTGGTGTGTCTGGGAGTTCCGTTGGTGCATGGCTGGTGGGAGGGAGACCTGCGCACCCGCTGGCGGCTGGCCTGGGGAACGTTTGACCGAAACGGAGTCGCATTTGGAACTGCCCTTGGAGTTGCGATGTGTGCTGGAATTGTGGCGGGCATGTGGCTGCTGCTGCATGCGGGCATTCGGGCAGACTGGATTCGCGGCGTGCTGGAACGATGGGGATTGTCGACGGCATGGATCGGCTGGTTTGCACTCTACATCGTGATCGCCAATTCACTCCTGGAGGAATTGATGTGGCGAGGTTTTGTCCTGCAGCGCCTTCTCTACGGTATTTCCAGATGGAAGGCCATCGTAATCAGCAGCTTTTTCTACGCCCTGTACCATCTGATCGTAGGAGTGGTGCTGTTCGGCTGGAAGTGGGGAGTGCTGATCACCGTGCTGGTTTTCGGAGCAGGGGTGCTGTGGGGGTGGCTCAAAGGACACTTTCCTTCGGTGTACGCTACGTGGATCAGCCATTTGCTCGCCGATCTGGGACTGGCTATTGTCCTCATGGTCTGGATCTTTTAGTCGGGAGGTGAGTGTCATGCTTGCAACATACGAGGAAGTTCGTTTGCGAAAGCGACTGCTTAGCATCTTGCGGCAAAACAGCGAGCAGCAGCTGCTGTACTTTGACACGTACGGTTTCACCCCTGTTGATCGGCTGCTCGAATATCTGCGTACGCTGAAGGGATGTCAAACCGTAAACCGAGCTGATCTTCTCCAGGTCGTAGACAATGATCCGCAACGCCAGCTGGAGTGGGACGGGGGAGCTTTGATTCGGGCTACGTACGGATTTTTGCCTGAACTCACTCGGCCGGGAGAGAAGCGTTGCCCGCCGGAAGTGCTG
>VAPR01000717.1_pt1 | contig 19781 bp, 17 predicted proteins | sample 3380701 | NCBI WGS metagenome assembly VAPR01 (sample SAMN11536904, study PRJNA540576) | hot springs metagenome | isolation source: hot spring wet sediment | place: Spain: Lobios | collected 2014-01 | reverse complement strand
GCGGCCCACGCCTCCACCCTGCGCCTGTGGGCTCGCCATCTGGTGGACAACGCCAGGACCGCCCAGGAGCTACGGACGAAGTATGGCGTGACCATCGTGCGGACTCCCGACGACGTGGCGAAGGGCTACTTGGAAGCCTGGGACAAGAAGGTCGTCCCGAAGTTCCTGCAAGATCCGTTCTTCCGCAGGGTATGGCAATCGCAGCAGAACTTCGCCCGCCTCATCGTGCCGTACCGACGGGACACGGAGCCCGACTACCGCATCTACGCGGACTGGTACTGGAAGGGGATCCGGGCCGCCCGGTAGTCCCCCGCGTGTCTGGAGAGGTCGCTTCGGCCCCCCGGGTGCAAACCCGGGGGGCCGGGGAGGAGGGGAAGGTTCATGGCTAGAGCGACCGAGGCGGAGGCCGCGGTAGCGAGGGGGAAGCCGCGGGCCCAACCGGCGGACCCCCTCGAAGCGTTGCCAGCGCCGTTGCGGTCCCTGGTGCGGGGAATCGACCGGTTCACCCGGGGCACGGGGCAGTTGGTCAGTTGGCTCACGGTGCCCATGGTATTCTCCCTGTGCTACGAGGTGGTCAGCCGAAAGTTCTTCGGACGAGCCACCGTGTGGTCCTACGACGTGACGTACATGTTCTACGGGAGCCTGTTCATGCTGGCGGCAGGGTTCACCCTGCTCCGCAGGGAGCACATCCGCACGGACTTCTTTTACGCCCGCTGGCCCGAGCGAACTCAGGCCCTGGTGGACACGCTGGCGTACCTCCTCGTCTTCTTCCCCTCCATGATCTTTTTCCTGTGGAAGGGGACGGAGATGGCCCTGCACTCTTGGGCGATCCGGGAGTTGTCCGAGGCGAGTCCCTGGCGGCCCCCCTTGTATCCTTTCCGCACCGTTCTCCCCTTGGGCTCGGCCCTGTTGCTCCTTCAGGGGGTTTCGGAGTTCCTGAAAGCCGTGGCCGCGGTGAGGGTCGGGAGGTGGCCGCAATGAGCGGCGAAGCCCTCGGCTTCGTGCTCCTGGCGGCGCTCCTGGCCAGCATCTTCGGCGGGTTCCCCATCGCCTTCACCCTGGTGGTGCTCACCTCCGTGTTCGGGTACATCGGCATGGGCACGCGGGTGTTCGACCTCATGGCCTTCCAGGCCTGGGCCCTGATGAAGGAGGAAACCCTGGCTGCGGTTCCCCTGTTCCTGTTCATGGGGTACCTCCTGGAAGAGGCAGGGCTCATGGACCGGCTCTTCCGGGGATTCCAGAAGCTTCTGGGGGGCGTGCGGGGCTCGCTGTACCTGGGTGTTCTGATCACCGGGACCATCTTCGCGGCGGCCACCGGGATCATCGGCGCCTCCGTGACGCTCCTGGGGATCATGGCGGGGAGCGCCATGAAGCGCAGCGGCTACGACCCGAGCCTGTCGGCCGGTGTGATCACCGCCGCGGGGTGCTTGGGGATCCTGATCCCCCCGAGCGTGATGCTGGTCACCATGGGTCCCGTGGTGGGCGTGTCCATCGTGAAGTTGTTCGCTGCCGCCATCTTTCCGGGGCTCCTGCTTTCCGGGCTGTACATCGTCTACGCGGCCGTTAAGAGCTGGCTGCGGCCCCACTTGGCTCCGCTCGTGCCTGTGGAGGAGCGGGCAGCGAGCCTGGGGGAAGGGATCCGGGAGCTGTTGACGGGGATGGTCCCGGTGACCACGCTGATTCTGGCGGCCCTGGGCAGTATCCTGGCGGGCTGGGCCACCCCCACCGAGGCAGCCGCCATGGGAGCGGCGGGGGCCTGGGCGCTGGCGCTCGCCTACCGCCGCTTCACGGTGCGGGGTCTGCAGCAGGCTCTCATCCGCACCGCCTCCACTTCCAGCATGATCCTCTTCTTGGCGGTGGCGTCCAACATGTACGGGGCGGTGTTCACCCGGCTCGGAACCGGTACGTGGATCGCAGATCAGGTCTTGAGCTCCGGACTGGGCGGGGTCGTCATCATCGTCCTTCTGATGCTGGTGATCTTCGTGCTCGGATGGCCCTTGGAGTGGCCGGCCATCGTGTACATCTTCCTGCCCATCTTCGTTCCTGTGGTGGAGGGGATCCGGCTCCCGGGGATCGAGAGTACGCCGGACAAACTCCTGTGGTTCAGCACGCTGGTGGCGGTGAACCTGCAAACGGCCTTCCTCTCCCCGCCCGTGGCCATGGCGGCGTACTACCTGAAGGCCGTGGTCCCCGAGTGGGAACTCAGCCAGATCTACCGGGGCATGATGGAGTTCATGGTCCTGCAGGTGGTGGGCCTTTTGGTGACATTGTTGTACCCGCCCATCGCCCTCTGGCTGCCCACGCGGCTGTTCGGGGGAGGGTAAACCTCGGCGGAGTCTTTAACGGTGGGCCAGGATTCAGGGAGAGGATTTTAGAGAGTCCCACAGGCTTGCCAGCTGCAGTCGCAGGCGCAGATCGGGATCTTCCAGGGTCGCGCCCAGCAGCTGCTCCATGCGGGCCACGCGGTGGCGCAGGGTGTTCCAGTGCAGGTGCAGCGCCCGGGCGGCGGCTCTCTGGTTGAAGGCGCTTTGAACCAGCGCCTTTGCGGTCACTTCCAGGGCCGGGCTTACGGCCCGGAGGCGACCGAGGGTGCTGTGGTACAGGGCCTCGAGCGCGTCCCGGTCCTGGCAGGTGTGGAGGATCCGCAGGACCAGGGCGTCCTCATACCACCACACCCCCTCTCCTTTTGCGACGGAGAGCGTGGCGCGCGCCTCCGCGAGGCTTACCCCGAGCTGGCTGTAGTCCGATTGCGGCCGCCCCACCGCCACCGCTGGAGTGAGCTCCGGCACCTGGGCGCGCACGAGCTCGTAGAGCAACCCGACCTGCTCCCGCAGACGGGCCGCCGGAGCGTCGGCGGGGATGAGCGCGACCACCTGGTTGAGTTCGAAGGCCAGGAAGACGGGGAGGCGAAGACTTCGCAGCGCCTGCTCCACCGCTTGTCCGAGCCGGTGGCGGGCCTGGAAGTCCACGGTGGACTCCAGGGGTCTTGGCGACGCGCGTCCGTCGGGCCCCACGGGGACGATGAGGGTGACGGCGTAAGTTCCGGAGAGGTGGAAGCCCAAAAGCTGCGCCCGTTCCCGCAGGCTCGGGTCCGTGGCAAGCCGCCCCTGCAACAGGGCTTCTACGAACGTGCTGCGGACCCTGGCTTCGGCGTCGGCGACGGCTTGCTGTCGGAGGAAGTGCAGGCCCATGACGAGTGCCGCGTGCTCCGCTGCCCGGGCGTCCACATCGCGGAACGCATCACCGGGACCTGCCACCAGCAACAACTCCGCGACAGCGCCCGCACCTGTCCGGACCCGCCGGCGCAGCACCGCGGTGCCGTCTTCCAGCACGATGGTGCCGTCCGGGGGAGCGGGTTCGGACCGGAGCGCGGGCGAGCCGAGAAGTCGACGGGCCAGGACTTCGTCCCCGGCCAGCAGGTGTCCCTTCGCATCCAGCACCAGGACCTGGCGGCCCAGTAGCTCCGCCAGCCGGGCCTGGATGTCCGAGACCGCCTCTGCTTCCAGGGCGGCCTCGGTGAGTTCCCGATGGATGCGCTCGGATCGCTCCAGGGACTCGAAGTGGGAGCGGATGATGGCCCTGTTGATGGTTTCCGCCAGGTCCACGAAGGACACATCTTCGGTGGCCTCCAGCACCGCGAGCCCCGCACGGGCAGCCTCCTCAACCACCGCGGGTGGGGTAGCCGGGAAGAACTGCCCGCCTGCGCGGAACAAGATGGCCGCTACCCCGGCCCTCTCCAGCTCACGGACGATGCGGCGCTGCTCCAGGGGATCGGGAGGCCAGCTATAGGCGGTAGTCAATAGGAGTTCACCGCCGTGGAGCCAGGGCAAAACTTCCGGCCAGGTGTGAACCCAGCGGATCTGGCGGTCCAGCCCCGTCTGCGTAAGGGACCGAACGCCCCTTACTTCCGGGAAGTGCAGGACGTCGGTGACTCTGAGCGCCATAGCGGCTGCCGTTTTTGGCGTCTTGTGCCTGTAACTATAGCACAAGGATTCCGTCAGCAGACTGGCATGTAAAGCCCTTGCGCCCCAACCTCACGTGATGGTGAGATCTCACCGTGCGGTCTCGGGGGCGGCGCAGGAGAGACTCCATAACCATCGGCTGTCTTTACCCCATCACCGGACGGGCTGCACGCTACGGGGCGGACTCCATCGTGGGTGCCGAGATGGCGTCGGAGGAGGTGAACGCCGCGGGTGGGGTTCTGGGCAGGGAGGTTCGCCTGCTGTTTGCGGACGACCGTTCGGATCCTACCTACGCGGTAAAGGTGGCGCAGCGGTACGTGCTGGAAGACCAGGTGGACTTCCTCATGGGGGTGGTGAGCAGCGCCGTGGCGCTGGCGGTCACGCAGGTTTCCCGGCACTTCCGGGTGATCTTCGTGGGGACCGACCACGCGTCGGCGCGTCTCACGCTCGAGGCCTTCCAGCCGTACTACTTCCGGGTCACCAACAACACCATGCAGTCCATGCGGGCCGGGGCGGTGTACCTGAGCCGCCGGCCCTGGCGCCGGTATTTCTACATCGGTCCGGACTACGAGTACGGCCACCGGCAGTGGCTGGACTTCCGAGAGCACCTGTGCCGCGTGCTGCCGGATGCCCAGATCCTGGGGGCGGTGTGGCCCAAGCTGTACGAGCGGGACTACCGTCCGTTCCTCCGCAGGGTTCTGGAAGCACGGCCGGAGGTGCTCGTGCACGGTTTCTGGGGTGGGGACACCATCGCCTTCCTCGAGCAGGCACTGGAACTGGAGCTGTTCGAGCGGATGCAGGTGGTCAGCTTCGACGCGGGAGGGAACTACGAGGTGTTCGAGGCCCTGGGGGAGCGGGTCCCGCGGGGGCTCATCCTGAGCGCCCGCCACCACAACAACTTCCCCCCGACGGAGGCCAACCGGCGTTTCGTGGAAGGCTTCTGGGCCCGCGCCCGGCGCTACCCCTCGTACACCGCTCACGGGGCCTACGTGGGTGTGCACTTCATCGCCCGGGCGGTGGAAAGGGCCGGCAGCCTGGATCCGGAGGACGTCGTGCGGGCGGGGGAGGGGCTGGAGCTGGCCACGCCAAGAGACCGGGAGGGCTTCCGATCCTGGATCCGGCCGGTGGACCACCAGGTCGTCCAGGAGATGTACATCGGCCGTACGGAGCCCTGTGATGCTTTCCCACCGGCTCGGGTGTTGTTGGGCCAGTGGGAGGTGATCCCCGCGGAGAACCTCTTGCCCACGGAGGAGGAGGTCCGCCGGGTGCGGACGGGGGAGGTCACCAGCGCGGGCACTTGAGAAGAGCTGAACCACTCGAAAGGGGGTGCGAGATGAAGTCCAGGCATCGGTGGATGGGTGCGTGCACCGTGGCGATGGGGGTCCTGGGGCTGGTGGTGGGGAGCCTCGGGTGGGCGGCTCCCACGCGGCCCGCAGAGGTGAAGATCGGGATCGTCACCTTCCTGTCGGGGGCCGCGGCGGCTCCCTTCGGCATCCCGGCCCGCAACGCGGCGGAGGTCCTCATCGAGGAGCTCAACGCAGGCCGCGCGCCCGCTCCCTACAACACCCGGGGCATCGGCGGCGCGACCATCCGCCCCGTGATCATCGACGAGGCGGGGGGCGCAGAGAAGCAAGTGGCCGAGCTGCGCCGGCTGGTGCTGGAGGAGCGGGTGGACCTCGTGATCGGCTACATCTCCAGCGCCGACTGCCTCGCGGTGGCGCCCGTGGCCGAAGAGCTGAGGGCCTTGCTGGTCATGTTTGACTGCGGCACGAACCAGATCTTCGAGGAGCGCAGCTACCGCTACGTCTTCCGCACCCATGGGCACCAGATCCTGGACAACGTGGGCGCGGCCCGCTACGTGCTGCGGGTCAAGCCGAACCTGGCCACCATCGCCGGGATCAACCAGAACTACGCGTGGGGACAGGACTCTTGGAACACCTTCCGGGATTCCGTGCGCAAGCTCAGGCCGGAGGTGCGGGTCCTGGCCGAGCAGTTCCCGCGGCTGTTTGCGGGCGAGTACTCCGCGGAGCTGTCGGCTCTTCTCGCGGCCCGACCCGACGTGATCCACACCAGCTTCTGGGGGGGAGACCTGGAGAGCTTCCTGATCCAGGGACTGCCCCGGCGCATCTACGAGCGCAGCACCCTGGTGCTCACCACCGGGGACACGGTCCTGCCCCGGCTGGGGCAGCAGATCCCGCCCGGGGTTGTGATCGGGGCCAGGGGGCCCCATGGCGCTCTCGCGCCCAACGTGCCCCTCAACCGGTGGTTCCGGGAGGTATACATGAACCGGTTTAACGTGCGGCCCGTGTACCCCTCCTACCACATGTCCCAGGCCATCCTCGGCGTGAAGCACGCATACGAGAAGGCTCTAGCCGCCAGCCGGGGCGCGTGGCCCACCAAGGAGCAGGTGGCCGCCGCCCTCCGGGGAGCGACCTTCGAGACCCCCAGTGGCACCATCCGCATGGCGCTGGGAGGTGGGCACCAGGCGGTGGAGGGAGTCGCCTACGGGATCACCAGCCGCTACAACACCACCACCAAGGAGATGGAGTTGACCCGGGTGGTTTCCTTCCCCGCGGAGTGCGTGAACCCGCCCGAGGGGTTGAAGAGCGAAGAGTGGATCGCCCGGGGCTTCCCCGGGGCGCGCTGCCCGTAGCGGCGGAGATGAACCAGTTTGTCATCATCGGCGTTGACGGCCTGGTCTTCGCCTCGTGGCTGTTCCTGGTGTCCGTGGGGCTGTCCCTGATCTACGGGGTGTTGCGGATCCTCAACATCGCGCACGGGAGCCTCTTCGCCGTGGGCGCGTACACCGGGGCCAGCCTGGTCATGGCCTACAGCCAGGGCGGGGCGTGGCCCCCGGGCACACTGGGGGTCTTGCTCGTGGGTGCCCTGGTCGCAGGGCTCGTGGTGGGTCCGGTGGTGGAGCGAGGTTTGCTGCGCTGGACGTATGGCCGCGAGCCCGTGATCCAGCTTCTGGTGACCTTCTCCGTGTTTTTGATCCTGGAGGACGCGACCAAGCTCATCTGGGGTGTGAGCCCCTACTACGCCTACCAGCCCTACCAGATGCTGGGCCAGGTTCGCATCGCCGGGATCGACTACCCCGCCTACAGCTTCCTCCTGCTGCTGGTGGCCGGGCTCGCCGGGGTGGGCCTGTGGTGGTTCATCCGGCGCACGCGCTTCGGGCGCGTGGTGGTGGCCGTCATCCACGACCCGGAGATCAGCGTGGCCATGGGGGTAAACCTGTCCCGGGTGTACGTGGTCACTTTCGCCCTGGGTGCCGTGCTGGCATCGGTGGGAGGGGCGTTCACCGCGCCAATGATCTCGGTAGTCCCCGGGATCGGCGTGGAGGTCATCGTCCTGGCCTTTGCGGTGGTGGTCATCGGAGGGCTCGGGAGCCTGGAGGGGGCTGCCGCGGGAGCGCTCCTCATCGGGCTGGTGCGGGCTGCGGCAGTCCACCTCCTGCCGGTCCTGGAGCTGTTCACCATCTACCTCGTGATGGCTGCCGTTCTCCTGGTCCGGCCCCTGGGGTTGTTCGGGCGGGCGGAGGCGCGTCGGATATGAGAGCGCCGGGGGCGGGGGCTGCAGCCGCCGCACTCTTGGTTCTGGCCGCGGCGGGCGCGGTGTTGCCCCCCTGGCTTGTATTCCTCCTCACCCTGGCTCTGGCCAAGGGCGTGGCGGTGCTGTCCGTGGTGGTTCTCATGCGGGCAGGCCTGGTGTCCTTCGGCCAGGGGTTATTCTTTGCGGCCGCCGCGTACGCCGTGGGCTTCACCATGCGCACCTGGGGTCTTCGGGAGGCGCTGTTGTTGGCACCCCTGGGGGTGGCCACAGCCGCCTTCCTGGGCGCCGTGGTGGGGCTTTTGGTGGCCCGCTACCGGGACATCTTCTTCGCCATGTTGACCTTGGCCTTCTCCATGGTGCTGTATGGGGTGCTGATCAAGGCGTACGCCGTGACCGGCGGGAGCGATGGCATCCGAATCCCTACCCCCACGGTCTTGGGCGTCTCCCGGGTGGGGGACGAGGCGCGCCTGCTGGTGTACTACCTGGCGCTGGCCTGTACCGCGGGAGCCGCTTGGCTGGTGCACCGGTACACCCAAGCGCCCGCGGGGTACCTGGCCTGGGCGGTACGGGACAACGAGGTCCGGGTAGCGTACCTGGGAGCGCCCGTGAACCGCATCGTGTACGGAACGTTCCTGCTGGCCTCCGGTCTGGCGGGGCTGGGGGGCATCCTGACCGCCCTGAACGTGGGCCATGTGGATCCGGGGCTTTCGTACTGGACCACCTCCGGTGAGCTGGTGTTCATCGCCGTCCTCGGGGGGAGCGGGAGCGTCATGGGGGCGCTCGCGGGCGCAGTGGCCTACGAGCTCCTTCGAAGCTACGCCTTCAAGTACGCGCCGTACGCTTGGCAAATGATGTTGGGGGTCGCCATGCTCCTGATCATCCTCTTCCTGCCGGGCGGGCTCTGGTCCCCGGTGGAGCGTCTGTGGCGGAGGCAGCGGGCGTGAAGACACCCATCCTGGAAGTCGAGGACCTGACCCTGCACTTCGGGAGCATCACCGCCGCGGAGCGCGAGACGGTGATCGTGTATCCGGGGGAGTTCGTCGGCGTAGTGGGGCCGAACGGCGCCGGGAAGACCACCTTCCTGAACCTCATCACCGGCTACCTGCGGCCCGAACGGGGCGCGATCCGGTTCTGGGGGCAGGACGTGGTGGGGTTGAGCCCGCATCAGATCACGGCGCTTGGGGTGGGCCGCTCCTTCCAGATCCCGCAGTTGTTCCTGACCCTCACGGTTCGCGAGAACGTGCTGGTCGCCCTCGTCACCCGGGAGGGCCGGTGGGGGAGTGCCTGGCAGCCGCTCCAACAGACCGCCAGGGTTCAGGCGGCCGACGAGGTCCTGCTGCAGTTCGGGTTGTTGAGCCAGGCAGACCGACCCGCGGGGGAACTCCCCGAGGGCGGGCGCAAGCTCCTGGACGTGGCCATGGCCTTCGCCCTCCGACCCCGCCTCCTTCTCATGGACGAGCCCACGAGCGGCGTCAGCGCCCGGGAGAAGTTCCAGGTCATGGACACCCTGGTGGCGGCCTTGCGGGAGGCAGGGGTGACGGCGCTGTTCGTGGAGCACGACATGGACGTGGTGCGGCGGTACGCCACCCGGGTGTTGGTGCTGAACAACGGACGCATCCTCGCGGACGGACCTCCCGACGAGATCCTGGAGGATCCGGAGATCCGCCTGGCGGTGACGGGGAGGCGCTAGATGTTGCGCCTGGAGGACGTCTACGTATCCGTCCGCCGGATCACGATCCTCCGGGGTGTGAGGCTGGAGGTGCCGGAGGGGATGGTGGTGGGTCTCGTGGGGCGGAACGGAGCCGGCAAGACCACGACCCTTCGCACCGTCATGGGCTTGGTGACCCCCCTCCGGGGCCGTATCCGTTTCGGGGGAGTCGACCTGGCCACAGTCCCCGCCCACGGACGGGCCGCCCTGGGCATCGGCTACATGCCAGAGGACCGGCGCCTGATCCCCAGCCTCACGGTCCAGGAAAACCTGTTGCTGCCCGTGTGGGTGAATGGGTTCTCCGACGAGCGGGAGCGGCTGGAGACCGTGTACACCTGGATGCCCGGGCTTCGGGCGCTGGCGCAACGACCCGCGGGTCAGCTGAGCGGCGGCCAGCAGAAGCTCGTGGCCTTGGGGCGAGCCCTGGTGGCGGGGAACCGGTTGCTGTTGCTGGATGAGCCCTTTGAAGGACTCGCCCCGGCCCTGGCGGACCAGATCGGAGACGCGTTGCGGGAGGCGGTCAGGCAGGGCCGCTCGGTACTGCTCGCGGAATCGGAACACCACAGGGTGGAGACCCTCGCGGACCGGGTGTACGAGATCGAGCGGGGCGAAGTAACACCGCAACATGAATCCGGGGGGTGGGAGTCATGAAAGCGCCAGATCCACGCTTCCTCGTCGGGGCAGGACTTGTCGTCGTGTGCCTGGCGCTCGTGGGAGCCGCAGCCGTCGCCCAGGGGTGGTTTCCGAGCCGCTACGGGCCCAAGGACCAGATCGGGGCGTTGAACGAAGTCAGCGCGAACAAGGTGCGTCAGGCGAGCGCGCTCATCACCCGGGGGCGCGTGTACGACCTGCAGATGACCTTGGTGCCGGGCGCCCCGGCGTTCCCGCCCCGTTACTTCCAGTTCTCCCTCATCTACAACAACGTGTACAACAAACTGGGGAACAACGACTTCCGCTGGTCGGACGAGATCGTCGCGGGGTATCTGGGGACCTTCACGCAGGTGGACTGCCCGGGGCATGCGGGCATCGGGGAGATGTTCTACAACGGGAGGCACTGGCGGGACATCGCCACGCCCCAGGGACTCAAGGAGAACTCCTGCGAAAAGCTGCCGCCCGTCATCACACGGGGCCTCCTCCTGGACGTGGCGGGGCTGAAGGGGGTGCAGGCGTTGCCGGACGATTACGCCATCACCCCCGCAGACCTGGAGGCGGCCCTGCGCCGGCAGGGGAACCTTCGCATCATGGCGGGCGACGTGGTGCTGATCCACACCGGTTGGATGCGCTACTTCTTCACGGACCCCAAGCGGTGGATCAGCCGGGAGCCGGGTTTGGTTCTGGAGAGCGCCCGCTGGCTAGCAGGGTTCCGACCCGCGGCCGTGGGCGCGGACACCTGGGGGATCGACCTGTGGCCCACCAAGGACGGGAGCGCCTTCGCGCCGCACCAGGAGCTCATCACGAAGAACGGGATCCTCTACCTCGAGAATGTGGTCACCGCAGACCTGGCGCGGGACAGGGTGTATGAGTTCGCCTTCGTGATGAGCTTCCTGAAGGTGAAGGGGGCCGGGCAGACCTGGGGGACATTCCTGGCGATCCGGTAGGCCCATCGCAGGGGATCTGAGGAGGGACTGGTTATGGAGGCGCGGTTGTTCGTCGGAGGACGGTGGATCGATGGGGGACCGCCCCTGGAGGTGCGCAACAAGTACTCGGGAGAGGTGATGGGCACCATCCCCCAAGCGCGCCGGGAGGACGTGGACGCCGCGGTGGGCGCGGCGCAGAAGGCCGCGGAGGTCATGGCGGACCTCCCCGCCCACCGCCGGGGGGAGATCCTGCGCAGGGCCGCGGAGCTGATCCAACAGCGGCGGGAGGAGTTCGCCCGTACCATCGCCGCGGAAGCGGGCAAAGCCCTGAAGTTCGCCCGCATCGAGGTGGACCGGGGGATCACCACCTTCACCGTGGCATCCGAGGAGGCCAAGCGGATCCACGGGGAGACGGTGCCCATGGATGCGGTGCCCGCGGGGGAAGGCTACTTCGGGTTCTGGGTCCGCAGACCCGTGGGAGTGGTGGCCGCCATCACGCCGTTCAACTTCCCCCTCAACCTGGTGGCCCACAAGGTGGCACCCGCCCTGGCCGCGGGGAACAGCGTGGTCCTCAAGCCGGCCAGTGCAACTCCTCTCACCGCGGTGCTGCTGTGCCAGGTCCTGCAGGAGGCGGGCCTACCGCCCGGGGCCCTGAACCTGGTGGTGGGACCGGGCTCCACGGTCGGGGAGTGGTTGGTGACCGATCCCCGGGTGGCCAAGGTGAGCTTCACCGGCAGTCCCGCGGTAGGGCAACGCATCACCGAGCGGGCCGGCATCAAGAAGGTGACCCTGGAGCTGGGCAACACGTCTCCGGTGATCGTGGCCCCGGACGTGGACCTGGACTTCGTGGCGCGGCGGTGCGCCGTGGGCGCGTACTACAACTCCGGGCAGGTGTGCATCTCCGTCCAGCGCATCTACGCCGACCGGCGCGCCTACGAACCCTTCTTGGACCGGTTCGTGCGGGCCAGCGAGGACATGGTGGTCGGTGACCCCCTCGATGAGCGGGTGGACGTGGGGCCGATGATCGACGAGAGCGAGGCCCGCCGCATCGAGGCATGGGTGGAGGAGGCCCTGGCCGGCGGTGCCCGGGTGCTGACCGGCCACCGCCGGCAGGGCGCCGTGTACTGGCCCACGGTGCTGACGGAGGTGCGGCCCGAGATGAAGGTGGTGGCGCAGGAAGCCTTCGCCCCGGTGGCATCGGTGATCCGCGCCGACGACTTCGAGCAGGCTCTGGAACAGGCCAACGCCACGGAGTACGGGCTGCAGGCCGCGGTGTTCACCCGGGACGTAGACCGGATCCTTCAGGCCATCCGAAGGCTCAACTTCGGGGGTGTGATTATCAACGACACCCCTGCCTACCGGGCGGACCACATGCCCTACGGCGGCGTTCGGGGCAGCGGGATCGGCCGGGAGGGGGTACGGTACGCCATCGAGGAGATGACGAACATCCAGATGGTGGTCATCCGGACCCACCGGTGAAGGATGGATGGGCGCCTGCTCGCGGATGTGCTGGTGGGCGGTGTGGGGACATGGCCACGGTGTGCACGTTCGTGGCCTACGCCTTGGCCGTGCAGATGGGTGCTCCCTTGGCCGTCGCCGTGGTCCTCTCGCTCGTTTGCGCAGCCCTGTTGGGAGCTCTCGTGCAGTGGGGCATCTTCCGCGTGGCCCGCACCCGACACGCGACCGTCCTGAGCCTCGTGGTGGCGACCCTGGGGGTGGCGCTGGTTCTGAACGGGGCGGTGGGCATGGTGTGGGGACACGACGTGAACACGTTCCCTTTCCTGTGGACCGGTCCGCCCGTCCGGGTGGGCGCGGCGCTGCTCCCTGTGGATCAGATCCTGGACCTCGCCGTGGGGGTGCTCCTGGCCGCCGCACTCTACGGGTTCTTCCGGTACACCCTCCCGGGCATCGCCATGCGGGCCACCATCTCCAACCAGGCCGCCGCGCACCGGGTGGGGATCCCCGTGGCCCGGGGCGCGGAAGCATACTTCAAGTGGGTGAACGACCAGGGAGGGATCCACGGCCGCCGGATCCAGCTCCTGCTGGAGGATGATCGGTACATCCCTTCCGAAACCGTGGCCGTGACGCGGAAGCTGGTGGAGCGGGACGAGGTCTTCGCCATCTTCCGGCCGCTGGGAACCCCGACCGGTGCGGCCATCATGGACTACCTGGTGGAGCGGCAGGTGCCCGTGGTGGCCCCGGCGTCGGGCTCCTCGCTGTGGATCCATCCCTTCAAGCCCAACTACTTCAATATTCGACCGGTTTACTTCCTCGAAGGTCGCATCATGGGCAAATGGGCTCTCGAGGTGCTGAAGGCCCGCCGGATCGCCGTCTTCTACCACAACGACTCCTACGGGAAGGAAGGTCGGGACGGGTTCCTCCAGTACCTCCGCCTGAACGGCGTACGGGCCGTGGCGGAGGTCCCCTACGAGCCCGGGGAGACCAGTTTCACCGCACACGCGGTGCGACTGCGGGAGGCTAACCCGGACTTGGTGTTCGTCTACGCCATCCCCATCCCGGCCGCGTCCCTCTTCCGGGAAGCCGCCCGGGTGGGACTGCGGACGCGTTTCCTCATGACGTACGTCCTGTCCGACCCTGTGATGTTCCGGCTTGCCGGAGAGTTGATGGACGGGGGGGTGGAGGCGGGAGCCTGGCTTTTGGACCCGGAGGACCCGGGCCCCGCGGCGTCCGCTTACCGGACGCGCCTTCGGGCCGCGTTTCCCCAGGAGGTCCCCGGTGGATACAGCACCTCCTCCGACGCCTCCGCGGCGCTGCTGGCGGAGGGTCTGAGGCGCGCCGGGCGGGAGTTGACGAGGGATCGATTCATCGAGGCGATGGAGACGATCCGAAACTTCACCGCGGGTGGCCTGACCCCACCCTTCGGGTACAAGCGGACGGACCACTCGGGGATCCGCGCGCTGGCCATGGTGGAAGCCCGCAAGGGGAAGTGGGTGACCTTGAAGCCGTTCTTCAGCGAGTGAGAACCATGCGAACGCAAGCCGCGGTGCTCTACGAGATGAGGCAACCCCGGCCCTACCGGGAGAGTCGGCCGCTGCGGGTGGAGGAGGTCGAGCTGGAAGAGCCCAGCTGGGGAGAGGTCCTGGTGGAGGTTCAGGCGGCAGGTCTCTGCCACTCGGATCTCTCCGTGATCGACGGCACGCGGCCCCGGGTGATGCCCATGGTCCTCGGCCACGAAGCGGCCGGGGTGGTGCGGGCCACCGGCCCGGGCGTGGCGGATTTCCGGGAAGGGGACCGGGTGGTGTTCAGTTTCGTCCCCGCCTGCGGCCGCTGTCGCTTCTGCGCGGTGGGACGTCCTGCTCTGTGCGAACGGGGAAACGCCGCGAACGCCGCAGGCTGCCTGCTGGACGGTTCGTGCCACTTCCGCCTGAAGGACGCAACGCTCCATCACCACCTGGGGGTCTCCGCCTTCAGCCGGTACACGGTCGCCGCGCAGGAGAGCCTGGTGAAACTGGCGGCGGACGTCCCACCGGAGATCGCGGCCCTGTTTGGCTGTGCCGTGCTCACGGGCGTGGGGGCGGTGTTCAACACCGCGCGGGTGGAGCCGGGAAGCTCCGTCGTGGTGTTCGGCCTGGGAGGGGTGGGGCTCAGCGCGGTGCTGGGAGCGAGAGCTGCGGGAGCCAATCCCCTGGTGGCTGTCGATGTGGTGCCGGAGAAGCTGGAACTGGCCCGCGCCGCGGGCGCCACCCACACCGTCCGGGCAGACCAGGAGGACGCGGTGAGCGCCGTGCGGGATCTCACGGGAGGCGGTGCCGACTACGCCTTCGAGTGCGCAGGTAGCGAGAGGGTTCTGGAGCAAGCGTACCGCGCCACCGGACGGGGCGGCACCACGGTGACCGTCAGTCTGCCCGACCCGCAGCGCCACCTCACCCTCCCGGCGGTGACTCTGGTGACGGAGGAGAGGACGCTGAAGGGCTCCTACATGGGGAGCTCCGTCCCGCGGCGGGACATCCCCCGGTACGTGGCCATGTACCAGGCGGGCCTGTTGCCGGTGGAGCGCCTGCTGAGCCGGGTGGTGAAGTTGGAGGAGATCAACGAGGCGTTCGACGCCCTCGCGGAGGGGCGGGTGGTGCGGCAGGTCGTGCGATTTTGAGCGAAGGAGGGTGGGTCGAATGCCCTGGGTAGATCTTCGCACGGGAATCCGCATGCACTACCGGGATGGGGGACGGGGAAAGCCGATCCTGTTCGTCCCCGGCTACAGCGCCACGGTGGATACGTGGAATTACGCGGTCCTGGACCTCCACGGACGATACCGCTGCATCTGCGTGGATCTCCGAGGGCACGGTGAGTCGGACAAGCCCTACTCGGAGTACACCTACGACGAGATGTGCGGGGACCTGCAGGCGTTCGTGGAGACGCTGGACCTGAAGGACGTGACCCTGGTGGGGTGGTCCATGGGAGCGGGGGTGGGCCTGAAGTACGTTACCCGCTTTAACCCGGACCGACGGGTGACGCGGTTGGTCATGGTGGCGCCCGCGACCCCCCGGTTCGTCCGCACGGACTCCGAGCCCTTCGGGATGACCCCGGAGGAGGCCGAGGGTGCGCTGGAGGGGATCCGCCGGGGCTTGCCGGAGGTGATGGCGGCCTTCGCGGACAGGAACTTCAAGCGAACGGACATGCAGGCCACCCAGACGTGGTTCCTCTACTCCCACTGGCTGCGCATGCCCGCGTACGTGGGCTACAAGTATTTCAAGACGCTCATCACGGAGGACCTGCGAGAGCTCGTGGGTGAGGTGGATCTCCCGGTCCTGATCTGCCACAGCCGGGACGACCAGGTGTGCCACTGGGGGTGGGTGGAGTACATGGCCCAGCGCCTCAGGGATTGCCGGGTGGTGTGGTTCGAGAACAGCGGCCACGCCCTGATGGTGGAGGAGCCCGACAGGTTTTCCCAGGTGCTGGCCGAGTTGGTGGGATGAGATCGTGGATCCCTGCGCCCGCGGCGATCCCGCGTCGCCTGGCGCCCTGCCAGGGGCGCCCTAAGCCTACCCACTGATCGCGAGGGTGTGGAGATGCACGCGGATCTGGTTGTGTGGGGCGCCAGGGTTCACACGCTCGATCCTGCCTGCCCTCAGGCGGAAGCCCTGGCCGCGTGGCGGGGCCGGCTCGTGGCGGTGGGACGGAGGGAAGACGTCCTGCCCCTGGTGGGGCCGGGCACACGGGTGCTGGACGCCCGTGGGGCCACGGTCCTGCCGGGCTTCCACGACGCCCACTGCCACGTGTTGCTTTTCGGGCTGAGCCTGGTGGGAGTGAACGTGCGCCATGCCACTTCCGTCGCCGAGGTGGTGCAGGCGGTGGCCTCGCGGGCCCAAAAGATCCCGCCCGGGGAGTGGATCCGCGGGGGGGGATACAACGACAACGCCCTGGCGGAACGCCGGCACCCCACCCGCCAGGACCTGGATCCCGTTTCTCCTCACCACCCGGTCTGGCTGTTCCACATCTCCGGCCACATGGGGGTCGCCAACACCCGGGCGCTCTCGCTGGCGGGCATCACCCGGGACACCCCCGACCCGCCGGGTGGCCGCATCGTGCGGGACGAAGCGGGGGAACCTACGGGGCTCTTGCTGGAGACCGCGCAGGACCTCATCAAGCGAGTTCTCCCTCCCTACCGACTGGAAGAAGTCAAGAGGGCGCTGGCTGCCGCAGGCCGGCAGATGGCGGCGGAAGGGATCACCGCGGCACAGGACGCGTGGGCCGGCTGGATCGCGCCGGAGGAGTTCCGGGCCTACCAGGAGGCGGTGGAGGAGGGCTTGCTTCCCCAGCGGGTGTGGCTGATGGTGGACGTCGAGCGGTTGCACGTCCGGGACGGCCGGTTCGACTTTGCCTTCGGGCTGCATACGGGCTTTGGCGGGGACCGGCTTCGGCTGGGAGCGGTGAAGATCTTCGTGGATGGCTCCCTGATCGGCCGCACGGCGGCCCTGCGCGAGCCATACGCCGACCCGCCCGGTGCGACCGGGATGCTGGTCAAGGACCCCCAAACCCTCTCGGAACTGGTTCGCCGGGCCCACGCGGGGGGATGGCAAGTGGCCATGCACGCCATCGGGGACCGGGCCGTGGAAGCGAGTCTGGACGCGGTGGAGCAGGTCATGGGGCCCGAGGCGGCCCGCTTCCGCCCCCGCATCGAGCACTGCGGCCTCGCTCCCCCCGACCTCTTGCAACGCCTGCAACAGGTCCGGCCTGTGGTGGTGACGCAACCGAGGTTTCTGTACGAGCTCGCAGAAGGCTATCGGGCAGCACTGGGAGGGGAGCGACTGCGGTGGCTCCTCCCGGTCGCGGGGCTGCGGGGAGTCCCCGTGGCCTTGAGCTCAGACCGGCCCGTGGTGGACGGGGCTCCCATCAAGGGGATTCAGGCCGCCACAACGCGCAGGACCCGCACCGGCTGGTCGCTGGCACCGGAAGAGGCCGTACCGGTTGAAGATGCGGTGCGGGCGTACACCGTGGGGGGAGCCTACGCGGCCTTCGCAGAAAGGGATCTGGGGACGCTCTCGGTGGGGAAGTGGGCGGACTTCGTGGTGCTGGACCGGGACCCCCTCTTGGAGCCACCGGAGGAGCTCGCGGGAATTCGCGTGCTGTACACGGTGGTGGGTGGTGAGGTGGTCTACGAGGCTCCATAGGGCGCTGCAAAAGAACACGGGCGGTGGGACGCTTTGAGCGGCTGCGGCAGGGACAGCGGCGGCTCGGCTTCCCAGCGGCGACTTCGTGGTGCTCCCACCCCCGGCAGGGCCAGAGGGGAGGTCGTTCCTTTCGCTGGTGGTGGGCCTGAGCCTCACCCGGTGGCCCCCGAACTCGCAGGCGGTGTTGCTGGTGGAGTACCTCACCCGCCGTCCCACACGGGTGCTGACACAGGACGCAGCCACCTGACAGGCGGCGCGGTGTGGGATGCAGCCTTCCGTTCCCGCGTGCTGGCCTAGCGCTGCAGGCGGCCGTCCGCGCCGCCTGCACGACCCCTGAAGGCTGTCCGCGTAGGCCACGGACGCCGAGCGACACCGACAATACCACGACGCGAACGATTTGCCGCTCGCGTGTGCCGCGCGCTGGGGGTTCTGCAGCCCGGACGACCCGGCGTGGTGCAGGACGGTGGCGTTCGCGTGGCCGCCGTGCAACCCCGGCTTCTTCTCGGGCCGGTACGGCGGCTTGGGTCTCTGCACGTCCCGGGGCCCTGGACCCTGGGCGACGTGCAGGCGTGGCTCGTGGGGGCGTCTTCTGGCGATCCCGCCCGCGTCTCGCGCGCGTGGCGCCGGCTCCGCACGGTGGCGTTCGACGACGGGTTGCTGTGCGAGTCCTACGACCCGCAGACGGGCCAACCCCGCACCCGCGCGTGGTTCGCCTGGCCGGGTGCTGCGGCTGCGGCCCTGGTGCTGGGGGATTCGCTGTGAGGCCACGGGGGCCGGGTTGCTATGATGGGGGCGGAGGTGAAGCGGATGGCGCGGGTCGCGGTCGCCATGAGCGGCGGCGTGGACAGTTCTCTGGCGGCCGCACTCCTCGTGCAGGCCGGGCATCAGGTGGTGGGGTTCACCATGAACCTGTGGCCCGCCTGGCTCCCGGAGGACGGCAACCCCAACGCGTGCTGTGGAGTGGGAGCCGCGGAGGACGCTCGAGCCGTCGCGCAGCACCTGGGGATCCGGCACTACGTGCTGGACCTGCGGGAGGAGTTCGAGCAGGAGGTGATCCGGCCGTTCGCGGAGGAGTACGCGCGCGGCCGCACCCCTAACCCGTGTGCGTCCTGCAACCGGTCTGTGAAGTTCTCTGCGCTGTTGGACCGAGCCCGGGAGCTCGGCATGGAGTTTCTGGCCACGGGCCACTACGCCCGCACGCGGCCGGAGGGGGACGTGGTGCGCCTGCTCAGGGGCGCCGATCCGCGCAAGGATCAGTCGTACGTGTTGTACGCGCTCACGCAGCGGGAGCTGCGGCACGTGTTCTTCCCCATCGGTGAGTTCACCAAGGACCAGGTGCGGGCCCTGGCGCGCCAGATGGGTTTGCCGGTGGCGGAGAAGCCCGATAGCCAGGAGATCTGTTTTGTCCCCCGCGGCCACTACACCGACGTGGTGGCGCGCTACGCGCCGGAGGGGCTGCAGCCCGGGCCCATCCTGGATCTGCGCGGCCGGCGGCTGGGTACGCACCGAGGGGTGGCCCGGTACACCGTGGGGCAGCGGCGGGGGCTTGGGCTTGCGGATGGCCGGCCGCTGTACGTGGTGGCGGTGGACGCACGGCGCAACGCGGTGTTCGTGGGCACGGAGGAGGACGTGCTGGCCCCCGAGCTGGAGGTGGAGGCTGTTTCCTGGACCGTGGGTTCGCCACCACCCGGGCTGCTGCGGGCGGAGGTGCGGGTCCGGCACGGCGGTCCGGCGGTGCCCGCCCAGCTCGAGGTGGGCCCGGTGGTGCGCGTCCGGTTTGCAGTGCCCCAGTGGGCGCCGAGTCCGGGGCAGGTGGCATGCTTCTACCGGGGTGAAGAGGTGTTGGGGGGAGGAATCGTGACCCGGGTGCGCACCGCGGGTGCCCGGCGGTTGCGTGCCCTCGCGGAGGTGTAGCCGGCCGTTCCGCACGAGACTTTAAATTAAGGAGGGAGGGTCATGAGCGAGGAGCGCACGAACCTCGTCACGGGGTTGGTCGTGGGTACACTGGTCGGTGTTGGCCTGGGGATCGGGCTTGGGGTTCTGTTCGCGCCACGGCCTGGTCGTGAGACGCGCGAGCTTATTCGCAAACGCGCGTCGGAGGTGGGCGAGCGCGTGCGGGAGCGAGCGCACGAGGCCACGGACCGGGTGCGGTCTGCGGCGTCCGAGGCCGCGGAGAGGGCCCGGGAGGCCGCGGGCGAGCTCGCAAAGCGCGGCCGTGAAGTCCTCCAGGAGGGGACCGAGCGGGTAAAGGGAGCGTACGAGCGCGGCGTGGAGGCTGCCCGCGAAAGGCGCGAGGAGCTGCTCGGCCGGCTCGAGGAGCTGGAAGAAGGCGGCCTCTGACCCTCAAGGC
>VAPR01000716.1_pt1 | contig 19796 bp, 18 predicted proteins | sample 3380701 | NCBI WGS metagenome assembly VAPR01 (sample SAMN11536904, study PRJNA540576) | hot springs metagenome | isolation source: hot spring wet sediment | place: Spain: Lobios | collected 2014-01 | reverse complement strand
GACGGAACGCTGCGGATCGCTTCTCTCGAAACCACCACGACAAGCGGCATTACCAAAAGTCCTAAAGTCAGCGCACCCGTCAACAAACTCTCGCCCAGCCGCAGCGCTTTGACGAAAACGCCGGCCGCCAGCAATCCGTAGACGATGGAGGGAACCGCGGCCAGGTTTTGTATGTTGACCTCGACGAACCGGCTAAACCGGCTGTTGCGCCCGAACTCTTCCAGGTAAATAGCGGCGCCAACTCCTACCGGAATGACGAACACCGCCACCAGGATCATCGTGTAGACGGTTCCGTAAAGAGCGGCTTTTATGCCGGCCTTTTCAGGGGTGCCGGAAGGGTACTGCCACAGAAAATTCCACTCCAGGGCCGGCAAGCCGTCTACAACGACTTTGCCGAGGAGAACGAAGAGAAAAAGAAGCCCCGAAAGTATGGCGATGAGCGAGGCGAGCGCCGTGAGGTTCTGGATCAAGCGACCTCTTGGCTTTCCGAGTGTAAGACTGTGCGAATACGAGCCGGCGGCAGCGCTCACTCGTAGACCTCCCGGAACCGCCTGGTGAAGCGCCGACTGATGAAGTTCAAGATCATCGTGATCACAAACAGTGTCGCTCCCACCGCGAAAATCGTCTGGTATTCGAGACTTCCTCTCGGCGTATCTCCGAGACTTACCTGGACGATGTAGGCGGTCATCGTCTCGGACGGAACCAGCGGATCGAGCGTCAGTTTCGGAACCTGTCCCATCGCGATCGCCACGATCATTGTCTCCCCGATTGCCCGCGAGACAGCCAGAATGATCGAGGCGACAATTCCCGAGAGCGCTCCCGGAATCGCGATCTTGTAGATGACCTCGGTGCGGGTGGCGCCCAGCGCATAGGCACCGTCGATGATGCTTCTCGGCACCGAAGACAGGGCGTCTTCGGACAGAGAGGCGATCATCGGCAAGATCATCATTCCCATTACAACGCCAGCCGAGAGCGCATTGAAGACGGAGGTTCGGGGAATTATCTTCTGGATCAACGGCGTCAAAAAGAGGAGAGCGAAGTACCCGTAAACCACCGTGGGAATTCCGGCTAGAAGTTCGAGTGCGGGCTTTACCTTTCTAGCAAGTCCGGCGGGCACAAACTCATAAAGCCCGATCGCCGCCAATATTCCTAGAGGAACGGCGACCGCGCATGCGATCACCGTAACGACGATCGTGCCGGTCAACAATGGAGCGATCCCGAAATGCTTTTCCGTAAATAGCGGAGTCCACTGCGTGTCGGTAAAGAACTCGACGACGGATACGTGACGGAAAAAAGTCGCCGCTTCGGAAGCAAGTACCCAGACGATTCCCAATGTAGTAAGGACGGAAACCGCGCCGCATATCCTGAGGCATCCGATTATCAGCTTTTCGCCGATTCTCAGACGGCGCCCCGTAAGAGCTCGAGCGATGCGGTGCTTCTCTTCCTCGAGGCGAGGATCGAGGCGCCCAGAAGGGCGCCCCGATCCTGCGATAACCTCAGTGCTCAACCGTATGCTTTCTCCAACCCGCCAGGCGGCACTTCTTTTCCTCCGAAGGCGCTACCGGTCGTCCCTGCAGCGAGCCTCTCGCGCATCTTGGCATAAAGAGTGTCTTCGAGCGGGACATAACCTGTCGAGGCCACGATCGAAGGGTTGGAGAGATAGAACTCCGCAAAGGCCTTTACCTCCGGCCGCTCGAGGGATTTTTTCTTTATGTAGATGAACAGCGGCCTGGAGAGGGGCCTGTACTCGGCCGTTCGTATTGTCTCCTCGCTGGGCTCGACCGGCTTGTTCGTATCCGGAGAGACGATAGGAACGACCTTCAATTTGTCACGGTTCTCGTAGTAGTAGGCGTAGCCGAAGTATCCCAATGCGTTGACGTCCCCGGATACGCCTTGAACCAGGACGTTGTCGTCCTCGCTTGCGGTGTAGTCGCCTCTACTGGCGCCGCTTTTGCCCATTATCGCTTCGGTGAAGTAGTCGAACGTTCCCGACGCAGTTCCGGCGCCGTAGAGATTGAGGGGCCGATCGGGCCACTCGGGCCTGACCTGATTCCATCGCGTGATCTTGCCCTGCGCATCGGGCTCCCACATTTTTTTGAGATCCTCGATCGTGAGGCTTTGTACCCAATCGTTGGCCTTGTTCACGACTACCGAAAGGCCGTCGAAGGCCACGGCCAGCTCGACGAACTCCACCCCGGACTTAGCGCATGCTTCGATCTCTTCGGTTTTGATCGGTCGAGACGCGTTGGACATGTCGGTTTCGGCGTTGCAGAACTTCTTGAAACCTCCACCGGTACCGGACACCCCGACCGTCACCTTCACGTTGCGGTTCTGCTCACCGAAGGCTTCGGCCATGGCCTCGGTTACAGGAAAGACCGTGCTCGAACCATCGGCGAGGATGGTTCCGCTCAGTCCCCCTCCGCCCCCGCTCTGGTCTGTTGCACTCTTTGCGCAACCGGCACCCAAAATAAAAATAGCTGCCATCATGGCAGCCAGCCTCACCAGACGCGCGCGAGCGCATATTTTTCTATTCACTGGATTCCCCCTTCTGCTCCGTCTGAAGGAGCCCTAGAGCGATCCCGTCGGTTAGGGATCGATTCTCTGTAGGTACCCCCGTTCCTACCATTCCGCAGCGACTATACAGATCGCCGCCGGATAACGCAAATACCGATTCGGGCAGACTCTAGAGAGGCTCGATGCGATCGGATCCGACGACCGGCTGCAACGGCGCCGGGACGTACACGGATCCGTCTTGTTGTTGGAAGTTTTCGAGTATGAAAACGATCCAGCGAGTGCAGGCGACGGCCGTGCCGTTCAGCGTGTGGCAAAAGGCGACTTTGTCCCCGGTTCTGTAGCGCACACCCAAACGCCGGCTCTGGAAGTCCGTACAGTTCGAACAAGACGTGGCTTCTCTGTAGCGTCCCTCGCTCGGAAGCCAGACTTCAATGTCGTATTTCTTGGCCGCCGACGAACCCAGTTCTCCGGCACACACGTTGACGACCCGGTAGGGAAGCCCCAGACCCGAGACCAACTCCTCTTCGATAGACAGTAGCAGTTCGTGTTCTTCCCAGGAGGCGTCGGCCCTCGTGAAAGAGAACAGCTCGACCTTGTCGAACTGATGCACCCTGAAGGCCCCCCGGGTGTCTTTGCCGTAAGTTCCCGCCTCACGGCGGAAACAACTCGAAAATCCTGCGTAGCGCAACGGAAGCTCCGAGGCGTCCAGGATCTCGCCTGCGTGCAAGGACGCAAGGGGCACCTCGGAAGTGCCGACCAGATAGAGGCTGTCGTCGGGGACGGAATAGAACTCGAATTTTTCGGCCGGGAAAAACCCGGTTCCGTACATCGCTTCTTCTCTTACCAGAACCGGGGGGATGACCGGAATGAAGCCGTGCTCGACGGCCTTTTTCATCGCGTAGTTCACTAAGGCGATCTCTAGCAAAGCGCCCTGCCGCTTGAGGTAGACGAATCGGGAACCCGAGGTTTTGGCGCCTCGTTTGAGGTCGATTACATCTAGAGACTCCCCTAGGGTCTCCTGGTCGACGGGGTCGAACGAGAATTGAGGGAGAGCGCCCACCACTCTTACTACTTCGTTGTCTTCCTCGTCGTCTCCGTCGGGGACGCTGTCGTGTGCCGGGTTGGGAATAGACTCGAGCAGTGACTGCAGCCTCGCCGCCTCTGCGTCCAGCTCCGACTCCATGGACGAAAGTTCATCGGCCAGGCTCTTGGCCTCTGCGAGGAGGCGATCTTTTAGTTCGCCTGACGCCTTCGCTATTTCACGCCCCATGGCCTTCTGCTTCGCCCTCAACGACTCGACCTTTTGCTGTAGAGACCGCTTTTTCTCGTCGGCTTCCAGCACAGCGTGGAGGTCGAGCTCGGGGGCTTTACGCAAAATAGCCGGGGCGACGGCGTCGAAGTTTTCTCGCAGTGCCCTAAGATCGATCACCGACTTCGCCGACCCGGACTAGCCGCCAATCTGCGCTCTTTTTCGGGGCGAGGGCGAAATCTTCGCTCTTAGAGCCTCGAGATAGGCTTCGGCTTCCGCCCATGCCCCCATGGCTTTCTGGCGATGCTCCTGGGCGCCGGACGTACCGGCCGGGTAACTTCCGAGGTATTTCAAGTCCGCGAGTTTCATGTGAAGGTGTTTGAGCGCATCGCCTACTACTGCGTCATTCAGGTGACCCTCGAACTCGACGAAAAAGCAGTACTGGCCCAGACCTTTCTTGGTGGGCCTGCTCTCGATCTTGGTCAGATTGATGGAACGAGCGGCGAATTCCTGAAGGATCTCGAGAAGCGATCCCGGGCGGTCCTCTGCCTGAAAGCACACCACGGTGGTCTTGTCATGACCGGTGGGAGGCGGGATCGATCTCCCCAGGACTACGAAGCGCGTTGCATTGTCCGGATAATCCGCTATCGAGTCGGCGATGACGTGCAGCCCGTAAATATCGGCCGCAAGCTTCGTCGCTACGGCGGCCTGGGAGGGATCTCCTGCGTCCGCCACGCGCCGGGCGGCGTCCGCCGTCGAGATCGATGCCTCCACCCTCGCGCCGGGTATGTTCTCGGAGATGAACGACCTGCACTGCGCCAGAGCGTGAGGATGCGTATATACGACCTTTATCGATTCGAGCGCCGCCCCGGCCACCCCAAGCAAGTTGAGATCGACATCTATTATCACTTCCCTTTCGATGAGCACCCCGTTCGACTCGAAGGTAAGCGCATCTAAAGTGGCATTCACCGATCCTTCAATGGAGTTTTCCAGAGGAACGATTCCGAGGTCGGTCTTTCCGCTTTCTACGGCCCTTACGACTTCATAGACATCGCTCATCGGAATGTGTACGCCCCTCGCCAGATCGGGCTGGCTCATGAGCGCCTCTTCGGAGAAAGTGCCTTTGGGTCCTAGAAATGCGATGGATGGTCCGGGCACCGTTATCCCCTCACGGCGAAGCTGTAATCGCGTCTGTTGTTTTCGACATTTTTCTCGTCGGTTACCGGATCCACGAAGGCCGTCACCGTGTTCTTGGTCTGATTCCCGGTCGGATCCAGGTCCTTGAAAGAAAGGCTGCGTTTCCCGCCCGGCTCCAACGACGGAATTCTCTGCTCTTGTTCTAGAGGCTCGGGCCTTGTCTCGGAGGTCAGGCGAATCTTTACCACCAAATCTTTCTCTGGAAGGTTGCCATCGTTCGCCACCGTCACGACCAAGGTAAAGCTGGACGACGAAGGAATCAGGTCGATATCGCCGAGCTTTCCGGTGGCCGAAGGCCGCGTAGTGATCTGGGCGATGACTACGTCGTGAATCGGGGCGAGGCGCGGCTGACTCTGGAGCGCCTTGACGAATCTGGAAAGCCCGTCTCCTGTATAGGGAGAATCTTTCAAGTACTGCGAATCAGGGATCTCGACTTTCGACTCCTTTTTCTCGGAAAGCCTGGCTTTTGCCTCCTCTTGGAACACCAGATAGCTGCGATCGCCCGCGGCTATGAGATCCATGGCGTTTTGCAGCTCGGAGGTCACCTGCTGAGCCGGCACTCCCTCGAGGGCATTGGTTACCCCGCGCCTGAAGTTCTTCAAGCCCACCGCCCGCAATTTGAGCGCTCCGAGGACCAATCCCTCGAGGTCCCTTACCGCATCCTTCGCTTTTATCTTCGCCGCCTCGTCTACCAAAGCAGCCGCCTCGGATTCCATTCCCTCCAGGCGCTCGTCGAGAACGTCCCGGGTAAAAGTGGTCAGCTCGCCTGAAACGGACTTCATCGACAGCGACAGTTCGTTGGACTTCTGAATGACGGGACGCACCCTGTCAACGTAGTCGGCAGTGGGCGAGGGGCCGGCCGTGCACGCCCTCCACAGCAACAGCCCGACCACAAGTACGCCTATTACGATCGCTGCCAGCCGAAGCTGACGTCTTCTTCTTGGAATTGCCGGCCCGGCAATGGAAGCTAGCAGTATCGCCTCCTAGCTTGCGTGCGCGAGGGGGGACTTGAACCCCCACGGGATCAACTCCCACAGGATCCTGAATCCTGCGCGTCTGCCAATTCCGCCACTCGCGCTCGGCTCCGAGAGGCGAGCACTGCCCCTTAGCAGCACGAATTCACCCCGCCCGGCGCGGTAGCGTAGCACGGACTCCAATACCACCCGGGCGAATAAGCCCGCTTCATACATGCCCAAAGTACGCCAACAACAGCTCTTCGCCGATGATTTCCTCCCGGTCTCGAAAGGGTCTTTCGAGACTAACACCGACTTCGCTTTGCTACCCTCTAGTCGATGGGATTCCTGCAAGAATTCGAAGACAGACTCGAGCGAGCCGTCGATCGGACGGTAGGAAAAATCTTCAAATCCGGACTTCAACCGGTGGAAGTTCTGCGCAAGCTGGCTCGCGCCCAGGACGCGGAAAAATCCATCTATGCCGGCAGAATCGTCGCCCCCAATGTATTCAAAGTCCGCTTGTCTGAATCCGACTTCCGTCGCTTTTCCCCTGTAGAGGCTAGACTTCGAGAGGAGCTTTCGCTGGCTCTTACCCGCCAAGCGGCTCGCGAGGGATGGACGCTGGTCGGCCCGGTCGTAATCGAACTGGACAAAGCCGGCGACATCCCCGAGGGTGTCGTGCAAGTTGAGACGAAGATCCAGGAGCGACAGGTGAGCGGCAAGGGAATACTCATTGCGCCCGACGGTCAGCGTATCGAGCTCGAGGACTATTTGCTCTTCGGACGAGCTCAAGAGTGCGATGTCGTACTCCAGGACACATGGTGCTCCAGACGCCATGCCGAACTGCGCAAAGTCGGCGATTCATTCGAGATCGTCGACTTGCAGTCGACTAACGGAACTTTCGTCAACGAAGAAAAGGTCGACCGCCGGACCCTGAAAAGCGGAGACGCTTTGCGCCTCGGGAGGACGACTTTTCGATTCGTAATCGTCTGAATTAGAGGCGGAATCCGGCGCGCGACTACAGACGGCATCTGTACGGGACGGCTTTAGTTGATGGAGGTTCCGGCCGATGCCTGAAATTGCGTTTACCGCAGGCAGGCTTCTTTTTGCCGCCGCCGCGCTTTACTTCTTGTACAGGATGGCTAAGAACTTGACGGTAGAGACGAAGGAAATCTTGCGGGCAGAAGCGGGGGAGATCGACCCCGCGGCGGCCATCGGCACGCCACAGGGAGGGGTTCCGGGATCGGTTTTCATCGTAGCGGCGCCCAACCAACGGCCCCGCTCCATCCCGCTAAAAGACGACATGACCATAGGAAGGTCATTACAGTGCGACATTTCGATTCCGGACGATCGTTTCATCTCTCAGTACCACGCCCGGATTTCGTTGCAGAATAATAGCTGCGTCATCGAAGACTTAGGATCGACAAACGGTACATACTTGAACGGAAACAGAATAAAGGCCCCTGTTCGCGTACAACGCGGCGACAGGGTGTCGCTCGGAAATACGATATTGGAATTCAGGAAGTAGACAGTTGAACCTCAGGGTGGCCGCAAAAACCGATACGGGCTTGGTTCGCGCCAGCAACGAGGACGCTTACCTGGTCGCGACCCCTCTCTTTGCAGTCGCGGACGGGATGGGAGGCCACCTGGCCGGGGAAGTCGCATCGGGCACGACCGTAGAGACGCTCAGCAAATTCGCTCGGGAAATCACCCAGGACAGCGACCCCGGATCGGCTCTTACCGAAGGCGTAAAAGCGGCCAATAGAGCGGTCTACGAAAAAGCGTCGACCGATCCGGCCCTCACTCGCATGGGAACCACGCTTACCGCGGCCGTAGCACTAGACGGTCGGCTTTCTATCGCACATATAGGCGACTCCCGAGCGTATCTGTTCAGAGACGGGAAACTCGAACAACTGACACAAGATCACACCCTCGTAGCCGAGTACGTCCGCCACGGGCGAATGACGGAAGAAGAAGCAAAGGTTCACCCCAACCGATCGATCATCACCAGAGCGCTCGGTGTAGAACCGGACATCCCCGTCGACACCATCACCCTGTCCATCAAAGAGGGAGACCGCGTATTGCTCTGCTCGGACGGACTGTATTCGATGGTCGAAGACGACGCCATCGCAGAAATTCTGAGCACGGTGCCGGATGCCGAGGCTGCAACCAGAGCACTGGTCGAAGCGGCAAATGCGGCCGGAGGCGAAGACAACACTACCGTCCTTATCATCGACGTAGTAGCAGAGGAAAGCGATTCGACGAGCTCGAGCCCGGGTGGGCGATCCGACTCTCTCGAAGAACAAGCAAGGACGGCTCAGTAGGGGTTGATGCGTCGCCTCACGCCGCGAAATCGTGAGGCCGTCTTTGTCCTCGTTTCTCTTGGGTTGGTGGTATCGGCGTTGTTGTTGCTCGAGGGCTCGGGCAACCCGTCTGTGCGCGTTTCTCCTTTTCGATATCTGATCTTCGGAGGGGGATCCTTCGCTGCGCTTCATATAGCCAATCGCTTTCTTGCGCCTAAGTCGTCGTCTTTCTTGCTTCCTCCCGTCGTGTTCTTGCACGGGTTCGGCTATGTGGTCATCTCGCGTCTTTCGCCTGAGAAAGCGACGGCGCAACTGTGGTGGACCGCCACAGCGGCTGCGGTGTCGATCGTCGCTCTTGCGGCGCTCAGGGACTACCGGGTGATCGACAGGTTTCGATACATCTGGGCCCTCGTCGGCATCGGGGCGGCGATAGCGCCCCTTGTCCCCGGGATAGGAAGAGAAATAAACGGTTCCAGACTCTGGGTGGCCATCGGACCGCTCAGCTTTCAACCGGGCGAAGTCGCCAAGGTGGCCCTGGTTTATTTCTTCGCCTCGTACCTTCTCGAAAAGCGTGAGCTTTTGTCGGTGTCGACCTTCACTGCGGGCCCCTTTTCGCTTCCGCATCCCAAGCATTTACTCCCGGTCGTCGTTGTCTGGGCAGCATCCTTCGGCGTGTTGGTCCTGGAGAGAGATCTCGGGTCTTCTCTTTTGCTGCTCGGAATTTTCCTCGCCATGCTCTATCTGGCGACCGGCAGGCCCTTTTATCAACTGGCGGGGGCTGCCATGTTCTTAGCCGGCGCTGCTTCCGCCTATTTTCTTTTCGGTCACGTCAAGACGCGAATATCGGTCTGGCTCGATCCATTCGCTACATACGAAACCTCCGGATTTCAGATCGCCCAGTCGCTTTTTTCGCTGGGAACCGGAGGGCTGTTGGGAACCGGTCCGGGGCGGGGGAATCCCGGGATGATTCCCCTCGCCTATACCGACTTCATATTTCCCGCCGCCGGCGAGGAGTTCGGCTTCGTAGGCCTGCTCGCGCTTCTCGCGGCGTATGCGCTCCTCTTCGTGGTAGGAGTACGGATCTCTTTAGCCGCGCGCAATCCGTTCGGAAAATTGCTCGCCGCAGGATTGGTGGCCACCATGGGCATACAAACGATCCTCGTTCTGGCCGGCGCCACCAGGCTCCTTCCCCTCACCGGACTTACCACTCCGTTCCTCTCCTACGGGGGTTCGAGCCTCGTCGCCAATTTCTTGGTGGTGGCGACCCTCGCCGCCATTTCCGATCAACGCGACCGACCGGCGCCGGAGCAACTATGAACGCGCGGACTTACAGGATGCTCGTAATCTTGCTCGGCCTTTTAGGAGCGATCGCGCTCAATCTCGCTTACATCCAGGCGTGGCAGGGGCCGGCGCTCGCTTCCGACCCGCGCAACGCTCGCTCGCTGTATCGAAGCTTCGACCGGTGGAGAGCGCCCATTACGACGGCGGACGGCGCGGTGCTGGCCCAATCGATCGAGACGGGGGGCGATCTCAAATACCTGAGAACCTACCCCGAGGGTCCGCTTTTCGCCCACCTGACCGGATTTACATCCCTTACCCGGGGAGACTGGGGGCTGGAGCGCTCTTTTCGAGCGGCCTTGCTCGGAGACGATCTCACCCTTGCGACCAAGCCTCAGGCCATTCTCGAGAGGCTTAGAGGAGAAAAACCTAACGCGACGGTGGTTTTGTCGATTGCGGCCGAACTGCAGCGCGCCGCCGCGTCCGCCCTGGGCGACAAAACCGGCGCCGTGGTGGCGATGGATCCCAAAACCGGCGCGATCCTGGCGATGTACTCGAACCCGACATTCGATCCCAATCTGATCGCGTCTCACGACGCTCAGACTGCCGATGCAGCCTATCAAGCGGCCACCGACCCTGCTGCGGGCAAGCCGTTGCTTTCGAGGGCCTACGGCGAGCGCCGTCCGCCGGGATCCACCTTCAAGGTCGTAGTGGCGGCGGCCGCGCTGGAAGGGGGATACACCCCCTCTTCGTCCTTTTCCGATCCGGCCTTTCTGGATCTGCCCGACACCGACCAGAAGCTGGCGAATTTTCGCAGGGGAAGTCCGTGCGCCTCGGGCGGCTCGATCAGTCTCGAACAGGCCATTGTCGTTTCGTGCAACACAACCTTTGCGCAACTGGGACTCGCCTTAGGAGACGATGCGATGCGCAAGCAGGCCGAGCGATTCGGCTTCGACAAAGACTTTTCTTCCTTCGAGCTGGAGGCGGCAAAGAGCGTTTTTCCGCCGGATTCCGCTTTCGCGAACAACAAGCCCGCACAAGCCTACGCCGCGATCGGCCAGTTCGACGTCCAGGCGACCCCCTTGCAGATGGCGGTGGTAGCTTCCGCCATCGCAAACGGCGGGATCGTAAAAGAACCTTTTGTCGTTCAATCTCTCAAATCTCAAAAAGGCGAAGTCTTGAAGGATTTCGCTGCAGGTGGCGGCAAAACTATCGGAGAAGCCCTTAGTGCCGCCAATGCTGCGTCGCTTAAAGACATGATGGTAGAGGCGGTGCAAAGCGGCACCGGACGGGCGGCGCGCATCCCCCGGGTAAAAGTCGCCGGCAAAACCGGTACGACGACCGACTTCGACCAAGCCTGGTTCATAGGTTTTGCGCCGGCGGACGACCCGGTGGTCGCGGTAGCGATACTTGTGGAGAACCAGGGGAGAGAGGCTACGGGCGGCGAGGTTGCGGCGCCCATTGCCAAACGGGTTATGCAGGCCGTGCTTCAGCACCGAGGGATTCTGTAAAAGAGATCGCTTCAGAGTTCGCCGATGCTCGACCAGAAGGTCATATCCAACCGATACGAGATCCAGGACCTGATCGCGCGGGGCGGAATGGCGCGCGTCTTCAGGGCGCGTGATCGCTTGCTGGGACGCACGGTTGCGGTGAAAATCCTCAACCCTGAGTTCGCCTCGGATCCCAACTTTGTCGAGCGATTCCGGAGGGAGGCTCGAGCGGCGGCTGCGCTTTCCCATCCCAACATCGTCGCCGTCTACGACTGGGACAAGGACGGCGACACCTATTACATCGTGATGGAGTATGTCGAAGGGCGCACCCTCCGGGATTTGCTCAAAAAGGGCGGGCGATTGCACTACCGCCGCGCCGCAGAGATCGCCGCAGAGATCGCCCTGGCACTGGAGGCCGCGCACAGAAAAGGCGTCGTGCACCGGGACATAAAACCCGGAAACATCATGCTCACCCGCTCGGGGGAGGTGAAGGTCACCGACTTCGGCATCGCCAGAGCAATTGGATCCGAAGAAGCCCTGACTCAAACGGGATCGGTGCTCGGTACCGCTTCGTATCTGTCTCCGGAACAGGCGGACGGACGACCTACCGATGCCAGATCGGACGTCTACTCGCTGGGTGTCGTCTTGTACGAAATGCTTACCGGCGAGCCCCCCTTCAAGGCCGATTCGCCGCTCGCCCTCGCCCTCAAACACATCGGGGAGGCGCCTAAGCCCCCTTCCGATATTTGCGACGACATTCCCGACTCCCTGGAACTCATCACCCTCAAGGCGCTTTCCAAGCGCCCGGACGCCCGCTACCAGAGCGCTCTGGAGATGCACGAGGACCTCACCCGGGCCCTCGAGGGAAAAAGGGTGCGAGCGGTGCCCGACCTCTCGGAACTAGACGCCCACCAAGAGGAGGAACGGACCGACGCAGTCGAGCCCGGGCGCTCTAGAAAACCGTGGGCCTTCTTGACGGTTCTGGCGTTCCTTCTTGCCTTGCTCGTCTACGGTCTCTACTTGCTCGGCACCTCCCTCGGTGTCTTCGGCGGTCCGTCTACGGTGGCGGTACCCAACGTCGTAGGGCAGAACTTCGATCCCGGCGCCAAACAGCAGTTGGAGGCGATCGGATTCAGAGTGGTCGCAAGCTACAGACCTTCCAGCCTAGAAGAAACCGGAAAGGTACTGGCTCAAGACCCCGTCGGCGGGAGCATGATTCCCCCGCAATCGGAAATCAGGCTGATCGTAGGGGAAGGTCCGGGGACCGCCGCGGTTCCCGATGTGGTGGGCAAGACGCGAACCGAAGCCGAAGGAATCATCCAGGCGGCAGGCTTCAAGGTCGGAAAGGTCGAAGAGAAGACCGACCCCGAAGCGCCCGAGGGTGTGGTGCTCTCCCAGGATCCCAAAGCCGGCGCTCAGGTGACCCGGGGAACCGCTGTGAATCTGGTCGTCTCGACAGGACGCGAGAAAGTCACGGTACCCGACGTGGTCGGCGCCTCGAGATCACAAGCAGCTCGCTTGCTTCGCGCCGCGGGTCTCGAGGTCGGCACCGTGTCCGAGGAGGTCTCGGACAAAGAAGCCGGGTTGGTCATCCGGCAGAATCCCGCCGCCGGCGCCGAGGTTACAAAAGGCTCGGCGGTCGATCTGGTCGTCTCCAAGGGGCCGCCGCCGAAGAAAATTCCGTCGGTCATAGGAGACGATCTGCAGACGGCGGCGGACAAGTTGTCCGCGGCGGGGTTCAGGGCTACCTCCACGTCGTGTTATACGACCGATTCTTCCCGGGCCGGAAAGGTGATATCGCAATCGCCTCCTGCCGGATCCGAGGCCGAAGAGGGAGCTACCGTGGCCCTGGTCGTGGGTCAAGCCGACGACCCGACAGGTCCTCCGTGCGCCTAGACGAGCGCCAGCCTGCTGGGCTCTTGTTCCAGCCGCGACAAGAAGTTCTCGATGATCTTCTTCCCGCCGCCGGTCAGGATCGATTCGGGGTGGAACTGCACTCCCCAGACCTCGAACTCTCGATGGCGTAATCCCATGATGAGTTCGTCATCGGTCTCGGCTATGACCTTGAGGGTCGGCGGCAGCGAAGCCCGATCCACAACCAGAGAGTGATAGCGAGTGGCTCGGAACGGAATTTCGAGTCCGGCGAATATGCCTTCGTTTCGGTGGTAGATCTCGCTCGTTTTGCCGTGCAAGACCTCCGGAGCGCGGACGACCTTCCCGCCGAATACCTCGCCTATGCACTGATGTCCCAAGCAAACTCCGAGAATCGGTAACTCGGCGGCATAGCTTTCGATGATCGCGTTCGAGACCCCTGCATCGGAGGGGCGGCCGGGCCCCGGAGAGATGATGATTCCTGCTGGTTTGAGTCCTTTTACATCCTCTGGAGATATGTCGTCGTTGCGAAAAACGAGCGGTTCGGCCCCCAACTCGCCCAGGTACTGGACCAAGTTGTAGACGAAGCTGTCGTAGTTGTCGATTACCAGAACTCTGGGATTTTCCATGACCATCACCTGAGAGAAAAGAGTGTCCTAGAAACTGTCGATATCCAAACGGTTTCGAACGACTTCGCAGAGCGGCCGGGTTGTCGCCCCCTCGCACCGGCCGGCCGGGGGCCGTCGCGACGTATTAGAAGTTTTCCGGAAGAAGTGTCAACACCCACGGGAAAACGAAGTTCCACAGCACGATGCCCACCACGACGGCGATCGCCAACAATGCGATCCACTTGACGGCGAGCCCCGAGCGCGCACCGTCTTCCTCGCGACCAAGGACTTCTCCGCCGGTTTCTCGGGACGCTTCTTCGCTGTCTCCTTCGCCATCTTCGTCCGAAGCGCCCTCCTGAGCTTGTTCAGGCGCCTCTTTCGCTTCCGGCGCCTCTTCGGGGGCCCCGTACGAGACTTCTTCTCGAGACTTGTGTGGCGTCTCTTCGGAGGCCCCGTCCGACGCTTTTTCTGAAGGCTTTTCCGGCGCCTGTTGTGAAGCCTTTTCCGGCGCTTCTTCGTCGTGGCGAGGCGTTTCGTCGCTCATTCGCGATCCCTACCTTGTCGGCTCGGTCACCAGATCGGCTTCCACGACCAATCGCTTGGCTGCCGAAAACTTCGGATGACAGGTCGTGAGTCTAAGGCGGGGTCTGTCGCCCGGCTTCAGCGGGGCGATAACGCTCGTATCGTCGGGCAACACCACAAACGAGCGGGTCACAACGTAGCGACTCTCGCCCTCTACGGTGAAGACGAGGATCTCCGCGCCCTCCGGGAGTCGGTCGATGTCGCCGAAGGGCGCACCGTAGGTGGTTCTATGCCCCGATATGACACTGCTCCCCCGTCTGCCGGGAAGAGCCGTCTCGGGAATGTGACCCGGTCCTAATTTGAGTTCTTCGTGTCCGACACCTTCTACGACGATCGCATCGACTCCTAAGGAAGGAATGACGAGACGTGCAATGGGCCGGCCGATCTCCGGCTGGATCTCCTTGGTCGCCTCCTTAGAGCCGCGCCCCGCTCCCGAAGATGCAGGAGATGTCGCCGATGCGAACTCTTCTTTGAGTCTTTTTTGGGCTCGGGCGGTCTGCTGATTGGTTCCCCATACCAGATAAGCGGCGAATTCCAGTAGCACAAGACCTGCTGCGATAAACGTCCAGCCGATTATCCGCACAACCTTCCTCCACTTCGAACTGGAGGGTTCCGGGCGGCGGATAACCTCGCCGGTGGCATAATGTTTGTCGCTCGGCTTCGATTCCGACCGCTCTTCGGCTTCGGAATCGCCGTTTTCGACCCGATCTTTCATGCGGCTCATCCGTTTTGGCTGCACCAGGACAGATATAAGATTGCGAGACCCTGAAATAACTTCGAGAGCCTGGGGGTGAATTGCCCAAACCGAAATCCAAGAGGAGGCGCTATCAACCGCCTCCCCGTCCAAAACCCAAACCTAGCCCGAGCTGGTACGGATACGTCGTCCTCGCCCCGATAGCGGCCGGGTTCGCGGTAATCGTACTCAATTACATCGGCGTGCTCTGGGAAACCTCGAATTCGGTGCTCTGGCTCGGGATCGGCCTCATGCTCGTAGGCTTCATACTCGCCACGAGGTGGCGGTAGGGGCGCCAGAAGCGGTAGAGCCAGCAGAGGCACAACGCCGTCGCAGTGAGTCATTCCTCGACGGCCTCGACCAGCTCCATCGCCTCGCCACAGTGCCGGGGCGCCCGAAGCTCCCCCTCGGGCTTTACCAGCGCTCTCAGCTCGAACCGGCAGACGCTGCATCTGTAAACGATCGTTCGATCCGATACATCTTCGAGGGGTTTTTCTTCTTCGCGGGGAGGTGGGCTGGCGAGCATTCTCAGCACAACAACAGCCCCTGCGAGAATGACTGCAAAGACGATAGCCCCGATAAGTATTCGCACTCCGGCATCCGCCTTTTTCGAGCCCGTCGGCTGGATGAGCCCCGCCGGCTAGATGGACTCGCCCGCCGTTTCTACCATGCTCGGAATATTCTGCCCGGATACCCGGACGCGCCGCCGCTCCGCTCAGGCTCGATGCCTATCCGAAGCGCGAAGAATTCGGTCGGCAGGCGGCGCGTCTGAGACTACAGGCGCTCGATGATCGTGGCGTTGGCCAGTCCACCACCCTCGCACATCGTCTGGAGTCCCCAACGTCCGCCGGTTCTCTCCAGCTCGTGCAACAAGGTGGTCATGAGTCTGGCTCCCGAGCATCCCAGCGGGTGACCCAGAGCGATCGCCCCGCCGTTCACATTCACCTTGGACATATCGGGATGCAGCTCTCTTTCCCAGGCCAGAACCACGCTGGCGAAGGCCTCGTTGATCTCGATCAAGTCGATGTCGTCCAACGAGAGCCCTCCCCTCTTCAAGACTTTTTCTGTCGCCGGTATGGGGCCGGTCAGCATGATGACCGGATCGACGCCGGCTAGAGCGAAAGCGTGGAAGCGAGCTCTGGGCTTGAGTCCGAGCTCTTCGGCTCTCTTCGAGTCGGCTATGAGCAAGGCCGCGGCCCCGTCGGATATCTGAGAGGAATTGCCGGCCGTCACCACACCGTCGGCCTTGAACGACGGCTTGAGCGCAGCGAGCTTCTCCAGGCTGGTGTCGAAGCGCACCCCTTCGTCGCGGGTGAACATCTCTTCGCCGTCGTCGGTCTTTATGGGCACGGGGACGATCTCTCGCTCGAAGCGCCCCTCTTCGATGGCCCTGGCGGCCTTTTGATGGGAGCCCAGAGAAAACTCGTCCAGCTCTTCTCTGGTGATACCCCACTTCTCGGCGATCATCTCAGCCGAGATTCCCTGAGGGACCAGTCCGGGATAACGCTTGGACATCTTCGGGCCGAAAGCCATTCCCGTCCCGCCATCCGGCTTGGGATTGGTCGCGGTAACCCCCATCGGCACTCTGGTCATCGACTCCACCCCGGCGGCGATCACGATGTCGTACGCGCCGGCCATCACTCCCTGTGCGGCGAAGTGGGCTGCCTGCTGGGACGATCCGCACTGTCTGTCGACGGTGGTAGCGGGCACCGACTCGGGGAACCCGGCAGCCAGGGCCGCGTTTCTCGATACGTTGAGCCCTTGTTCGCCAATCTGGCTTACGCAGCCGGTGATGACGTCCTCGACAAGTTCCGCTTCGATGCCGGCCCTGTCTACTAGCTCCTTTAGTGTCAGGGCCAGAAGGTCAACAGGGTGTATGTCCTTGAGTTTGCCGTTTCTTCTTCCAATGGGAGTTCGTACGGCTTCGACGATCACGGCTTCGCGCATGGGATGCTCCTTTCGGACACCGAAGATCCTGCACCCAAAAGCATAATTGATCTAGTGGGTGTCGCTCCCGGGACAAACTGACCGCATGGTCAAGTTTCGATCTTAGCGGCGGGCTCCGCTGCGCTCAACCTCGCAGAAGGGGCCCGGAAGGGGCTCGTCGCATTCGATCGGCGCCTCTTCGGATTGGGATTTCTCGTCCTCCGGTTTTCGCTGTTCGGGCCTGCGCCTGCACCATAGCGGTCGGCGGCTAAGCTTTGGACTGATTCGTCATGTGCGGCATCTCTGGTTGGATTTTCGAAAACGAAGAGCGCGCCTCGGCGCAGCGGCCGTCAATCGACGCATATCTAAAAGCGAGCCTCGACTCGATGGTCCACCGGGGCCCGGATTCCTCGGGATCCGCTGATCTTTCCTGCGGGGCGATCGGCGCCCGCAGGCTGGCGATCATCGACATAGAAGGCGGCGATCAGCCCATCTTCAACGAGGACTCCCGCAAGGTAGCCGTTCTCAACGGTGAGATCTACAACTTCATCGAGTTGCGCCGCACCCTGGAGGATCGAGGCCACCGATTCAGGACCCGGACGGACACCGAGGTATTGGTGCACGGCTACGAAGAATGGGGGGCGGATCTTCCAAGCCACTTAGAAGGGATGTTCGCTTTCGCCGTCTGGGACGAGGACGCAAGAACCCTCTTGGCCGCTCGTGATCGCCTCGGCAAGAAGCCTTTTTTCTACACGACACAGACCGGAGGGATTCGCTTCGCTTCCGAGATAAAGGCGTTGCTCGCCGACGGCGCCCTGCATCCCCACTGCGACCTCCAGAGCATACTGGTGCTGCTTACGCTCCAGCACCTACCTCCGCCGCTGACCGCAATGAAAGAGGTTGGCCAGTTGCGTCCCGGGGAGCTACTCCTCTTTTCCGGCGGACGCATCGAGACTCGCCGGTACTGGAGTCTCTCCGAGCTCGCAGCAAATTTTGCCGAAAGCCCGCCGGTTCGCCCCGCAGAACTGCTCGAGCGTCTCGAGGAGGCCTCCCGCATCCGCACCCGAGCCGATGTAGAGGTAGGCGTTTTTCTATCCGGCGGGATCGATTCCTCTCTGGTAGCGGCGGTGCTCCGTCGCTGCGGATACGACTTTCGGACTTTCTCTGTGGGCTTTGCGGACTCCCGTTTCGACGAATCGCCAAAAGCCCGCATCGTCGCTTCCCACCTCGGCTCTCGTCACACGGAGATGATCGTCGATTCGCCTTCGCCCCGAGACATAGCCACCGTCATCTGGCACCTGGACGAACCCTTAGCCGACTCCTCGGCCATTCCTCAGTACCAGATCTGCAAGGCCGCCGCCTCGGAGCTCAAAGTCGTGATTTCTGGGGATGGAGGGGACGAATTTTTCGGCGGGTATCTCAAGCACCATCAGTTCGCCCGGCTGCGGCCTCTTCTGCGCCTCGGGGCTCTGGTTCCCGATGCTTTTAGGAAGCGACTCCACGGGGTATCCCGCCGCATCGCCCGTGGTCTGGCGCTGTCCAGGCAAAGCGAGATCGACGCTTACTTCGACTATCTGAGCACCGTGCCGTCGGCCGAGCGCAGCTCTGTCCTCGGCGAAGCCTTTTCCGAGGCGATCGATGCGAAGACGATCGCCTCGCCGGTTTCCGATCTCTTGGCAGATCCCATCGAATTGCCGCCGGGGCCCGGCATTCTATGGCGGCTCGCCGTGACGGACGGCTTGACCGAGCTTCCCGGGGACATCCTGGTCAAGGTCGACCGCATGTCGATGGCCAATTCCCTCGAAGTTCGTTCCCCCTTTCTGGATCACCGTCTCGTCGAATGGGCGCTTTCTCTTCCCGATTCCATCCGAGCGAGGAGAGGCGAGACCAAGCCCTTGCTCAGAGATGCCGCCCGAATGCTTTTGCCTCCCGAGATAGCGGAAGCTCCCAAGCAAGGCTTCGGAGTTCCTCTGTCGGAGTGGATGCGAGGGGAACTGGGCGTTATCGCAGCCGAGGTCTTGCTCGACGAGACCACCGCCCGACGGGGATGGCTGAAGCGAAGCTATATAAAGGATCTTTTCGCAGCCAACCTCGCCGGCAAGAACATGGGGCCGCGGCTCTGGCTGGCTTTGGTCCTGGAGCTGTGGGCCAGAGCTTATCTTGACTCCAGTCCCCCCCGGCCTCCGGCACTCTAAGGGCCAGCCGGACTGCTGTAGTGGGAGCCGGGTTGTGGCCGGCGCTCCGGAATGGTGTCGTGCGAGCCGGGTTGTGTGCGGCGGGTCGGGTGCTGGCCGATGCTGAAGGGCGCTTCGACTTCAGCTCCGATTCTTCGAGCGCAATTTCTTTCCCATCGCCAGGACATGAATCCTTCCGCCGTCGGCAGTGCGGCTTCCCGGAGCGAGCGCTGTGTGCAGAGGTTCGAATCCCATCGCCTCGAAGAAAGGGACCGCTCTTCTGTTCTCACAGGCGGTCTCTAAGAAAACTCCGTCGATACCGTGTGCCAGCAGGTCGTCGCAGTAGGTTTCGATCAGCATCTTGCCCCCGCCTCTGCCCCTCGCCTCGGGCAACAAGTTGATGTGCAGATGCGCCGGATATTCGTCGCCGTACCAGCCAAAGGAGGGCCTCTCCCGGACGTAGTCGGTCAGCAATCGCCAGGCGAGCGGCGCCGTCGACGGCCTGATCAGCACACCCCGGGCGATCGCCCGCATCGCCACACCGCGCCAGATTCTCTCTATAACGGACAGATACCGCTTGGTGTCAGGACATCCGGTCAGATACCCGACCACCTTTCCGTCGAGCTCTACGACGTACGACCACTCTGGCTCTATGTCGGTGTAGTAGGACGTTACGAAATCCGCGAAGACCTCCCGGTCGCCGAAGTAGGGATCTATCGGGTCGCCCAGGTGTCCGGTTTCACAACATATGTGGCGGATGGCCGACCGGTCCGACGGGCGCATCCTCCGGCATATCAGCCGGCCGCGCTCTTGTTCGAGGCTTTCGGGGTGCTTCGATTTCTGACTCTTCGCCGGGGACACAGCGCTATTCCGCTTGCCGGGGGAATTGCCAGATCGTAACCGAAAAAGGAGGAAGC
>VAPR01000715.1_pt1 | contig 19809 bp, 20 predicted proteins | sample 3380701 | NCBI WGS metagenome assembly VAPR01 (sample SAMN11536904, study PRJNA540576) | hot springs metagenome | isolation source: hot spring wet sediment | place: Spain: Lobios | collected 2014-01 | reverse complement strand
CGGGACGGGTGAGAGCCTTGGACGACTACGGACTGGACATGGACGAGGCCCTCCAGGCCATCGAGACGGCGGAGGTGCTGGTAGTCCGCTTCGCCATCCTGGAGAAGAGGCTCCTCATAGACTTCCGCACCAGCGAGACGGAGGGGCCCTTCATCGCCGTCGTGCCCAGGGCCGGCTCGCTGGAGGAGCGGTACAAGAGCCTCAAGCGCTTGCGGCCTCGCTTCCCCCTCCCGGAAAAGATCGTCGCCTTCATGTGGCAGCGGGCCTCCGTGGAGTCCTTCAAGCAGTCCGGCCTCTGGGAGCGGATAGTGGAGCGCCTGGTGGCCCTGGGAGGGCCGCCGATGTCCCAGCGCTGCGAGGCCGTCTATGAGGAGCTGCTGCGCGAGGAGCGGAGAGAGGTGCTGTCGGCCATACGCGGGGGCGAGGGTTACCAGTCCCTCTGGGAGCGGCAGCCCTAGACGACAGGCCCACTAAGGGGCGGGGAGAGGAGGCCCGGGTCCTCTCCGCTGTCCCTGCCAGTCACCATAATGGCTACCCCAGGCACCATAGACCTGCGCAGCGACACCGTCACCCTCCCCACCCCCGCCATGTACGAGGCCATGGCGAGGGCCGAGCTGGGGGACGACGTCCTGGACGATGACCCCACCGTCCGCCGGCTGGAGGAGCGGGCCGCCCGCCTCCTGGGGAAGGAGGCCGCCCTCCTCACCGCCTCCGGCACCATGAGCAACCTGGTGGCTCTCCTGGCCCACTGCCAGCGGGGCGACGAGGTGGTCCTGGGGAGCGAGGCCCACATCCTTCACTACGAGGTGGGCGGTGCCTACGCCCTGGGAGGGTTGGGCCTGCGGCCCGTTCCCAACGACGCCCAGGGCCGCCTCGACCTGGAGGCACTGCACCGCGCCATCCGGGCCGACAACATTCACTATCCCCGCACGGGCCTCGTCTGCCTGGAGAACACCCACAACCGCTGCGGCGGCACCGTCCTCACCGAGGAGGACACGGAGGCGGTGGCGGCGGTGGCGCGGGAGCACAGGCTCCCCGTCCACCTGGACGGCGCCCGCATCTTCAACGCCGCCGTGGCCCTGGGCGTGCCGGCAGAGCGGCTGGCCCGCCCCGTGGACTCCGTCTGCTTCAGCCTCAGCAAAGGCCTCTCCTGCCCCATAGGCTCCGTCCTCTGCGGCAGCGCCGAATTCGTCCAGCGGGCGCGCCGCTACCGCAAAATGGTGGGAGGAGGGATGCGCCAGGCCGGCATCATCGCCGCGGCGGGGCTGGTGGCCCTGGACAGCATGATCGACCGGCTGGCCGAGGACCATGAGAACGCTCGCCTCCTGGCCGAGGGGCTGGCCTCCCTGCCCGGGGTGGCCCTTTCGCCGCCGCCCCAGACCAACATCGTCTACTTCCGGGTAGCTGGCTGGAGCCCTCAGGCCTTCGTCCGCGCCTGTGCCGAGGCCGGCGTCCTCTGTCTCACGGAAGGGGAGCGGGTGCGCATGGTCACCCACCGTCACATCACCCGCCAGCTCGTGGAGGAGGCGGTGGAGCGGGTGGGCCGGGTGCTGGCGGAACACCCGCAGGAGGAGACCAGTGAAGTCTCGCACCGCTAGAGCGCTGGCGACCGCCCTCGCCGTCGGGGGGCTACTGCTGGCGCTGACTGCCTGCAACGGCTCCCAGGCCGAGAGCCAGGTAGAGACCGCGGACGTGGTCCAGCAAGTCCCCTGGGGGGCCAATGAGACCGCCCGCTACCGTATCCTCAGAGGGGGAGAGGTCACGGGCTCCGCCACCCTCACCGTAGCCCGCGAGGGGGGCGTCTTCACCGTTCGCCAGGAGTTCCGCGACGCCCGCGAGCGCTTCCGGGACGTGGTGACCGCCACGGTGGACGCCGCCACTCTCAAGCCACGGGCCGTGGAGCGCGTCCTCACCGGCCCGGAGGGGGAGCGCCGCTGTCGGGCCGAGTACGAGGGGGGGCGCGTCCGCGTCCACCAGGAGTCCGATGACGAGAGCCGCACCGATGAGATTGTCGTCCCTGCCCACGCCTACGACTCCTGGACGGACATCTTCCTCTGGCGCACCATGGGGCTGGACCGGGGCGCCAGCTTCGCTTACTGGGACATCGGCACCTGCATACTGTCCAAGCCGGGCAGCGCCATCATGCAGGTCACCGTCGTCACCAAGGAGTTCGTGACGGTGCCCGGCGGGGGGTTCGACGCCTGGCGCCTGGAGGCCCGCAGCGGTGGCCAGCGCCACCTCATATGGATAGCGGACACGCCCCAGCGCCCGGTGGTGCGCTACGACAACGGCACCCACCTCTTCGAGCTGCAAGAGCTGCGATAGGGTGACGGCCATGGCGGTGGTGCTCATCGTCAGCGCCCAGGATGCCCTCCGAGAGATGGTGCGCCAGGCGCTGGCCCAGCGGGGGCACGAGACTATCGCTGTGGGGCGGGTGGCTCAGGCGGAGCGGGCCACCCTCACCCTCCGCTTCGATGCCGCCGTCATCGCCAGCGATATCGGCCGCTCCCAGATGCTGGGCCTCGCCCGTTTCCTCCAGGGGCAGCCGGGGCCGCTGCCCCTCCTCTACCTGGTGGGGCCGGAGGAGCGCTGGCTGCCCGACGCCGTCCCTCTGCGGCCGGAGCTGGACGCCCTCCTCTGGCCTCCCTACAGCGCCAGCGAGATAGGCCAGGCGCTGGCCCGCCTGCTGGCCTTCCACCTGGACGGCGATACGGTGCTCCTGGGGGCCGCCCGCTTGCACCTGGCAAGCCGCACCCTGGAGGGACCGGCCGGTTCCGTCACCCTGACGCCGACGGAGTCCGAGCTGCTGGAGTATCTGGCCGCCCGTCAGGGCAGGGTGGTGCCCGTCAGGGAGCTGCTGCAGCAGATATGGGGCTTCCCGGAGGGCCAGGGGCCGCCGGAGCTGGTGCGGGCCCACATCAGCAACCTGCGGGGGAAGCTGTGGCAGGCCACCCAGGGCCGGCTCACTGTGCGCACCGTCCCTCGCCGTGGCTACTGCCTGCAGTGAGAGCGCCGCTATAATCATAATGTGAGGGCCGTGTACGGGCGGCCCACCGGGCCCCGGGGAGCGGGCGTAGCTCAGTGGCAGAGCACCGGCCTTCCAAGCCGGCTACGCGGGTTCGATTCCCGCCGCCCGCTCCAAGAGGAGGGAGGGGGCGCCGGCAGATCAGCCAGAGCCCATCCGAGCCGCTAGGGCCACCACAACACCCCTTGCCGGGACGCCGGCCCTGCTCCTCGCCATAAGCTAGGGGAGCATATAAAATATGAAGCGCCCTATGCCGCAGGGCAGCGAAAGGAGAGAACAGGGCTATGGGCAAGATCAACGTGGCCATCATCGGCGTGGGGAACTGCGCCTCCTCCCTGGTGCAGGGAGTCCACTACTACCGTAACGCGGACGAGAACGAGTCCATCCCTGGTCTGATGCACGTGAACCTGGGCGGCTACCACGTGGGAGACATAGAGTTCGTGGCCGCCTTCGACATCGACGCCAACAAGGTGGGCAAAGACCTCTCCGAGGCCATCTTCACGCCACCCAACAACACCTACAAGTTCGCCGACGTCCCCCATCTAGGTGTGAAGGTGGAGCGGGGCATGACCCACGACGGCCTCGGCAAGTACCTGACCCAGGTGATCCACAAGGCGCCGGGCAGCACCTCGGACATCGTCCGCATCCTGCGGGAGACCCAGACGCACGTGGTGGTCAACTACCTCCCCGTGGGGGCGGAGGAGGCCACCAAGTGGTATGTGGAGCAGGTGCTGCAGGCCGGCTGTGCCTTCGTCAACTGCATCCCTGTGTTCATCGCCCGGGAGCCCTACTGGCAGCGGCGGTTCGAGGAGCGGGGGCTGCCGGTGGTGGGTGACGACATCAAGTCCCAGGTGGGGGCCACCATCCTCCACCGCGTCCTCACCCGCCTCTTCCGTGACCGCGGGGTGCGTCTGGAGCGCACCTACCAGCTCAACTTCGGCGGCAACACCGACTTCCTCAACATGCTGGAGCGGGAGCGTCTCATCTCCAAGAAGATCTCCAAGACCAACGCCGTGACCTCCCAGCTCGATTACCCGCTGCCGGAGGGGAACGTGCACATCGGCCCCAGCGATTACGTGCCCTGGCTGCTGGACCGCAAGTGGTGTTACATCCGCATGGAGGGGACGGGGTTCGGCGGGGTGCCGCTGAACGTGGAGGTGAAGCTGGAGGTGTGGGACAGCCCCAACTCCGCCGGGGTGGTCATAGACGCCATACGCTGTGCCAAGCTGGCCCTGGACCGGGGGATCGCTGGCGCCCTCATCGGCCCCAGCGCCTATTTCATGAAGTCGCCGCCGCAGCAGTTCACCGATGAGGAGGCCCGCCGGCTGACGGAGGAGTTCATCGCCGGCCGGGACGGGCAATCGTCCGCCTGAGCGGTGGCCAGCGGCCCCAGGGCCGGGCGGGAGGGCCTCGGGCCCAGATGTGGAAGTACGTCCTGTTCGTGGTAGCCCTCCATACCCTGGGGCGCCTGCCCCTCAGGCCCCTGTACCGGTTCTGCGCTTGCGTGGGAGACCTGGTCTACTGGCTCTTCCCTCGCCTGCGGCGCAACGTATGGGACAACATGCGCCACGTCCTGGGCCCCCAGGCCTCCAGGGGCGAGGTGCGCAGGGCCGCCCGGCGCGTCTTCCGCAACGTGGCCAAGTACTACGCTGACCTGGTACACATGCCCCGCCTCGACCTGAACGACCTCTATCACCGTCGCATGAACATCCGCGGCCTGGAGGAGAACCTGCGCCCCGCCCTGGCCCAGGGGCGGGGCGTCATCATCATGAGCGCCCACATGGGCAGCCCGGAGCTGGCCATGCAGGCCCTCCTCATGGCCGGCATCCAGGGGATGGCGCTGACGGAGCCGCTACGGCCGGCCCGCCTCTCTCGGCTGGTGGACGGCCTCCGCTCCTCCCAGGGCCTGACCTTCCTGCCCGTGGGGGTGACCGGGGTCAAGGCGGCCATGCGCACGCTGCGGTCGGGCGGGGTGGTCGCCCTGATGGGGGATAGGGACATAGAGGGCCCCAAGGCGCTGCTGCCCCTCTGCGGCTACGAGACGCTGGTGCCCACGGGCCCCATGGAACTGGCCCTGCGGACGGGGGCTACGGTGATACCGGCCTTCTGCTACCGGCGGGGCTGGGAGGGGCTGGAGGTGGTGCTGGAGGAGCCGCTGGAGCTGGTCCGCACCGGCAACTTCCAGGAGGACGTCCTGGTCAACACCCGTCGCTTCCTGGAGCGGTTCGAGCGCTACCTGCGCCAGGAGCCCAGCCAGTGGCTGGTGCTGGAGCGGGTCTGGGACGCCGCCATGACGAGGGAGAGAAGGGATTGAGCGACAGGGAGCTGGGAAAGGCAGACCTGCACGTGCACACCGCCCTGGGAGACGGCATGGCCTCCCCCCGCGAGATCCTGGAGTACGTGGAGACGCACACTGACCTGGACGTTATCGCCATTACGGACCATGACAGCCTGCGCGGCGCCTGGGAGACGCGCGAGCTGTGGGCCCGGGGGAGCTACCGCTTCCAGGTGGTCATGGGGATGGAGGTGACGGCGCTGGAGGGGCACCTGTTGGCCCTGTTCATAGAGGAGCCGCTGCCCAGTCTGCGGCCGGCGGAGGAGATCATCGCCGCCATACACCGCCAGGGAGGGCTCTGCATCGTTCCCCACCCCTTTAGCTGGATGACCCGCAGCCTGGGGCGGCGGGCCCTGGAGCGCCTCCTGGCCTCCGGAAGAGAGGGCGTCTATCTGGATGGCCTGGAGACGGCCAACGCCTCCCCGGGGGCGAAGCCCGGGCAGCGCCCAGCGCGGGAGCTGAACCAGCGCCGCTACCACCTGGCCGAGGTGGGCGGCAGCGATGCTCACTTCCTGGCGGCCATCGGCAGCGCCTACACCCTCTTCCCCGGCCGCACCGCTGAGGAGCTGCGTCAGGCCATCCTGGAGCGCCGGACGCGGGGGGTGAACGGCCGCCACCCCACCCTGTGGGAGCTGGGGCTGGGCCAGGTGCTCCGCCAGTCCTGGCGCGGCCTCACCGTCACCCCCCGGACGGTAGGGCTCTGGCCCACCGCCCGGAGCTTCATGAAGCGGCTCTTCCCCTGGGCCCCCATGTGAGGCTACTCTACGGGGGCGGAGAGGGGAGGCCTTCCCCCCTCCGACAGGGAAGCCAGGATGAGGATCGCTCTCGTATCGCCGTATGACTGGGCGGTGCCAGGGGGGGTCAACAATCACGTGGCCCACCTGGCGGCGGAGTTCCAGCGCCAGGGACACCAGGTGCGCATCGTCGCTCCCTCCTCGCGGCCCTGGGAGCACCCCAACGACTGCCTCTTCGTGGCCGGCCGCTATACGGTGGGGCTGCCCGCCAGCGGCTCCGTAGCCCACATCTCCCTCTCCTTCGCCCTGGCGGGGCAGGTGCAGCGCCTCCTGCGGCGGGAGCAGTTCGACCTGGTCCACCTGCACGAGCCGTTCATGCCCCTGCTCCCCTTCCAGTTCCTCCGCCTCTACGATGGCCCCCTGGTGGCCACCTTCCACGCCGCCCGGGAGGGCGGGAGCCGCCTCTACAGCTACGCCCGCTACCTGATCCGTCCCTACTGGGGCCGCCTGAGGGGGCGCATCGTGGTCTCGCGGCCGGCGCTGAGGCTCATCGGCAAGTACTTCGCCGGGCGCTACCGCATCATCCCCAACGGAGTGGACAGCCAGCGCTTCTCGCCCGAGGTGGAGCCGCTGCCCCAGTTCGACGATGGGCGCCTGAACCTTCTCTTCCTGGGGCGGCTGGAGCGGCGCAAGGGGCTGCCCCATCTCCTCCAGGCCTACGCCCTGCTGAAGCGGGAGCTGCCCCAGCTCCGCCTCATAGTGGTGGGAGGCGACGGCGGCATGCGGGCCGCCTGCGAGCGCTATATCGAGCGGGCGGGGCTGCGGGACGTGGTGTTCACCGGGCGGGTGCCCGACGCCGAAGTCCCCCGCTACTACCGCAGCGCTCACGTCTTCTGCGCCCCCAACACGGGAGCGGAGAGCCTGGGGATCATCCTCCTGGAGGCGATGGCCAGCGGGGTGCCCATCGTCGCCTCCCGCATCGAGGGCTTCGCCGAGGTGCTCACCGATGGCGAGGAGGGGCTCCTGGTGCCGCCGGGGGACGAGCACGCCCTGGCCGCCGCCCTCTACCGCCTCCTGACGGACCCCTCGCTGCGGGAGCGCATGGGGCAGCGGGGCCTCAGCACCGCCCGCCGCTACGACTGGGGCAGCGTCTCCCGGAGGGTGCTGGCCTACTATCAGGAGGTGCTGGCCGGAGGGGAGGCGGCCAGCCCGCGCCCCTGAAGGCCGGCCATGTCCTCCCTGGTGCCACGCTCCACCGTCCAGCGGCTGCTACAGCCGCCAGTCCTCCTCCTGGCGCGCCTGGGCGTCCACCCCAACCACCTCACCGTCCTGGGCACCGTGGGGGGGATAGGGGCGGGGGCGCTGGCGGCCGCCGGACAGCTCCTGCCTGCCGGCGTCCTCCTTCTGGCTGCCAGCGCCCTGGACATGCTGGACGGCGCCCTGGCCCGGGCTACCGGCCGGGCCACCCGCTTCGGCTCCGTGTTCGATGCCGTCATGGACCGCCTCTCGGAGGGGGGCGTCCTCTTCGGCATCGCCTACTACCTGAGCGGCCAGGGGGAGCGGGACGGCGTCCTTCTGGCCCTGGCCGCCGTCATCGCCTCCTTCCTGGTGAGCTACGTGCGGGCGCGGGCGGAGATCGTGGGCATACCGCTGGCGGAGGGGCTCTTCGCCCGACCGGAGAGGGTGCTCCTGCTGGGCGTGGGCCTTATAATAGGCCAAGTAGAGACCGCTCTGTGGGTGCTGGCCGTGGCGGCCGGCCTCACTGCCCTGCAACGTCTCATCCTCGCCTGGCGGAGGAGTGGAGGAGACAGGAGTGATACCCCTTAGGGACCAGGAACGGCTGCGACAACGCTTCGAGCGGGAGCTGCTGGGCCAGGTCAGGATAGACTACTTCACGCAGAGAGACCTGCCCATCTACCTGCCGGGCAAGGAGCCCTGCCAGTACTGCAAGCCCACCCAGGAGCTGCTGCAGGAGCTGGCCGGCCTGACGGACAAGATCAGCCTGCGAGTGCACATCCTGGACGAGGAGCGGGAGGAGGCGGAGCGCTTCGGTGTGGAGCGGGTGCCGGCCATCGTCTTGCGGGGCCGTGACAGCGTCCAGCTCAAGTTCTACGGCTTCCCGGGCGGCAACGAATTCCCGGGCCTCATCGAGACCATCGTCGACCTCTCCCAGGGGAACGTCCCCCTGCCCCAGGACCTGCAGCAGAAGGTGCGCCGGCTGAAGGAGCCGGCCTGGATACGGGTCTTCGTCACCCCCACCTGACCATATTGCCCCCAGATGGCGCGTGTCGCCTACGGACTGGCCATGACGAGCCCTCAGGTGCGGGCGGAGGTCATAGAGGTGACGGAGTTCCCGGAGCTGGCCCGTCGCTACAACGTGCGGGCCGTCCCCCTCACCGTCATCAACGATAAGGTCGCCATCCCGGGCGCCGTCCCTCCCAACGTCCTGGTGGAGCAGGTGCTGAAGGCGGCCGGCGGCCCCCTGGCCGGGCCGCCGCCCCAGGGGGAGACATCGCCGACGGAGGAGGGCGGGGGGCCCCAGGGAGGGGAACGCCGCCCCAGCGGCCTCATCATCCCCTAGGACAGACGGCGATAGAGGGCATAGCCGCCCAGGCCGATGAGGCCGGCTGTCGCCAGCGCCCCGCCGATGATGCCCCCCAGTAGGCCCCAGTCCGTCCCTGAGGCCCCTGGCGAAGCGACGGGCCCCGTGGAAGGGGGCACCGTTGGGACGGGGCCGTTGGCCGGCGCCTGGGGACGGGGCCGCGGCGGCAGGCCCAGGGACTGGCGCCAGGCGTTCTCCAGGTCGTAGGTGTCCATGCCGTATACCTGGACCAGGGCCTGGTCCACCGTGGCCCCCCGCTTGAAGGTGGCGAAGAGCCGGGCGAACCTCTCCTCCCCGTAGGTCTCGATGAGGTAGGAGACGAAGGCCCAGGACTGGCCGTAGAAAAGGTCTACCTTGCTGGCGTCGCCAGGGTAGGAGCCCAGGGAGGCCAGCGGCAGGAGGGCGTCCTGACGCCGCGCCCGCTCGAAGGCGAGGCGGTAGCCGCCGGGGTCTTCCTGGGCGTAGACGGCGGTGCCCTCGTCCAGCCAGGCGGGGAGATCGCCGAAGGGGCCCTCGCCGGCGGCCGCGGTGACGATATGGGCCAGCTCATGACGGAGGGTGTCCAGCCCACCTGACCCTATGGCCAGCAGGACCGTATCTGAGGAGACCTTCATGCCGGCGGTGACGACGCGCGCCTCGTAGGCCTCGCTGCGCCGGGGCAGGGCCTCTCGCATGTCCTGGGGGCTGGCGTAGGCCCACACCTGGACGGGAAAGCTCACCTGGGTGCCCAGGAGGGCCTGCAGCCGCTCCAGCGTCTCCCTGGCGGTCTGCAGCAGTCGCTGCGCCTGCTCGCGCCCCCCGGCGTACCAGTGGAGACGGACCGGCCCGCTCTCCTCTACCTGGAAGGGGAAGCGGGGGTCGGTATAGGTGAAGGACTGGACGGGCGTCTCCACCATGTTCCCCTGGGCGTCCCGCAGCTCCCACGAGTACTCGATGGTGGTGCCGGGAGGGATGTAGAGGCGGGGCCATCCCAGCTCCAGAGAGACCTCCACGCGGGGGCCGGGCGTCACCTCGGCGGCGATGAGGGCGGGGACGCCGTCCGGCAGGAGGCGATAGCGCAGCCTGGCCTCCTGGACCGACCCCTCCGCTGTGGCGGTGAGCCGGAAGCGGACGCCCTGGGGGAAGGCGTTCTCGGCCTGCTGCTGGGAGACCTCTATAGGGGCCTGGGCCGTCGCAGCGGGCGCCCAGACAGCTCCCCAGACCGCTATGGCCCCCGCCAGCAACAGGGGCCGCCACCAACCCATCAGCCTCGCTTCCCCACCGACATCTTCAGGTAGGCGCGAATGAACTCGTCCAGCTCGCCGTCCAGGACGGCCTCGGCGTCGCTCGTCTCGTGGCCGGTCCGGTGGTCTTTCACCAGCTTGTAGGGGTGGAGGACGTAAGAGCGAATCTGGTTCCCCCATTCGGCCGGCACGTATTCCCCCTTGAGGCGGGCCTGCTCCTCCGCCTGACGCTGACGCTCCCGCTCCAGGAGGCGGGCCCGCAGCACCTTCAGGGCCAGCTCCTTGTTGCGCTGCTGAGAGCGCTCGTTCTGGCAGGAGACGGTGATGCCCGTCGGTATATGTACGATGCGGACGGCGGTGGCGTTCTTCTGCACGTGCTGGCCGCCGTGGCCGCTGGCGCGGAAGACGTCTATGCGCAGCTCCTCGGGGCGGATGTCCACCTCGGTGGCCGTCTCCACCTCCGGCAGCACCTCCACCAGGGCGAAGGAGGTGTGTCGGGCATGGTCGGCATCGAAGGGGGAGAGGCGGACCAGGCGGTGGACGCCCCGCTCCGCCTTTAGGTAGCCGTAGGCGTAGGGGCCGGCCACCTCCACAGTGGCGCTCTTGATGCCGGCCTCCTCACCCGGCATCAGGTCCAGGACGGTAGTCTGGTAGCCGTGGGCCTGGGCCCAGCGCAGGTACATGCGGAGAAGCATCTCCGCCCAGTCCTGGGAATCGGTGCCGCCGGCGCCGGCGTGGACCTCCAGTATGGCGTCCCGACGGTCGTACTCGTCGGCCAGGGCCAGGGAGAGCTCCAGCTCGTCCAGGCGCTGGGCCAGGGCGGCCGCCTCCTGGGCGACCTCGGCGGTCACTCGTTCATCGCCCTCGGCGGTGGCCAACTCCCAGAGCTCCATCAGGTCGGTGAGTTGGGACTCCAGGCCCCGCCAGGTAGACACCCGCTCCCTGGCCTCCGCCAGGCGGCGCATCAGCCGCTGCGCAGTCTGGGGGTCGTTCCAGAAGTCGGGCTGGGCGGCCTGCCGCTCCAGCCCTTCGATCTCTCGCTCCAGTCCGGGGATGTCAAAGACGGTCCAGGAGCTGGTCCAGCCGTCCCTTGAGGTGCATGAGAAGAGTGCCGGTCTCCTGCATGGTCAAGAACCTCCGGTAACCATTTTACCCCACCGACGCTTGCCCGCCAGGGCGCCCCCGCGCTCCGCCTGGCAGTAGAACACGATCGTGCGCAGGCGCGTCAAAGAAGCCGGGGCTGCTCGGCCGGGCCGGGGGGACGCTGCAGCGCACGCCCCTTGGAGAGCTGGTCGGCCAGGCGGGTGGGCTCGGGCAGGCGATGACTGCGGCAGAGGCGGAGCACCCACCGCACCGCCTCCTCCAGGCCGATGCGGTGGCCCGCCGATACGTACACCGGCGAGACGCCGGCCCTGGTCCTCACTACCATACCGATGACCTGGCCGCCGTCCCGCAGCTCCCGGGTGCTTCCCGCCTCCTCGGGGACGGGCTCGTGCTCTCCCACCAGACGGGACTTGGCGCAGCCGATGGTGGGCACCTCCAGCAGCAGGCCCAGGTGACAGGCGATGCCGAAGCGACGGGGATGGGACAGGCCGTGGCCGTCCACCACCACCAGGTCAGGCGACGGCTCCAGCCGGGCGAAGGCCCCCGCCAGGGCCGGCACCTCCCGGAAGGCGAGGAGGCCCGGGATATAGGGGAAAGTGACCGCCGCCTCCTCCACCACCTGGGCCACCACCTCCAGCTCTGGGTAGGAGAGGAGGACGACGGCGGCCCGCGCCCGGTCCCTCTCCACGAAGGCGAGGTCAGCCCCTGCCACGTAGCGGACCTGGGACGGCCCCCCCTGGGCCACCACCCGGGCTGCCAGCTCCCGCTGGATGCGCATGGCCTCGGCCGGGGACACGTCCCAGGGGTGCAGCTCCCTCACGCGCACAGCACCACCAGCGTAGCACAGCCGCCGCCATTCGAGGGACGTTCTCGGGGGCGTTCCGGGGCCAGCGCGGCCCCTAGCATCCCTCTCCGGGCAGGGCGAGGGCGAGGCGGCGGAGGGCCTGGAGCTTCTCCCGCTGGCCCAGCCGGGCCCGCTCCACCGCTCGCCTGAGCGCCTCCACCGTGCGGTCGTACGTCGCCCGGTCCACGGGGTAGGGGTGGCCATCCTTGCCGCCGTGGGCATAGGCGTAGCGGGCGGGGTCACGATAGGACGGGGAGACCCCGTACACCAGCTCGCCCACCAGGGCCAGGGCCCGCACCGTCTTGGGGCCCACGCCCTCCGTCCCCAGGAGGGCCTCGAAGTCCCGGGGCTGGGCCTCGTAGGCCAGGCGGATCCCTCGCTCCAGGCGGGCCAGGTCGAGGTCATGGGGCAGCAGGTGGTGGCGGGCGGGCAGGTCGAGGCGGCGCAGCCGCTCCCAGTCCCGCAGCAGGCGGGCCGGGCCCTCCCGGGCCAGCTCGGCGCTGAGGGCGCGGGCGGGGCCGGCCTCCTCCGCCACCATGTTGAGGGCCGCTCCCACCCGCTGGGCCACGATGCCGGCATGGGGCTCGCAGACGAAGTCCGAGACCGTCTGCGACAGCCAGTGATAGCGACGGGCGTAGCGGGTGGCCTCGTTCATCCCTTGCTGGACGACGGCCCAGGCGCCGTCAGGGGTGAAGAAGAAGGTGTGGTGATAGATCTGATAGCCATCCTGGAGGGCCGCCGAGTCCACCTTGGCCGCCATGCGGGAGGCGTAGACCAGGGGGCGAGGGTCGAAGGCTAAGCGCTCGGCCAGCGCCTCGATCTCGGCCGGCGTGCGCCGGGAGGTGCGGCCCTTGCCGCCGGCCACCAGGACACCGGCGTCCCGCTCCAGCCCCTGGAGCCCCTCCTTCAGGGCGGCGCAGACCACCGTGGTGAGGCCCGAGGAGTGCCAGTCGAACCCCAGGAGGCAACCCAGGGCCTGGAACCAGAAGGGGTCAGCCAGGCGGCGCAGCACCTCCCCGGGGCCGAACTCCTCCACCAGCGTCAGCACCACGTAGCGGGAGAGGAGACGCATGCGCTGGAAGAGCCAGGGCGGCGTCGCCCCGTCGTGCAGGGGGAGGTGTGCCACGCCTGTGCGTCCCATGGCAACGGCGCCGGGGGATTATAGAACATTTGGTCGGAAAGCGCCAGCCCCCTGCGCTTGACGGGGGCGGCCGGCCATCGCATAATTAGTCATCTTTTCAGAGGAGGTGCGGGTCCTTGAGGAAGGTATTAGCGGCGGTGGCGGTAGCGGCAGGCGTGTTCCTTCTGGCAGGCGGAGGGGAGGCGCTGGCGGCCCATTGCTTCCCTGCCAACAAGCCCGATGGCGCTGGCAACATAGGGGACGTCGTCATCAATCTCGTCACAGGCCAGGTGACGGAGCCCACCAACCCGGGAGGGCGGACGGCTGGCGGCTTCGCTGATGTCTGGCTGGACACTAACGGGGATGGCACGGGCGACATCCAGGTCGCTAATGACGTCTTCGTACTGAACAACGGCAAGCCCTCGGTGGGCAACCCGGCGCTGGGGGAGCCGGCGGCGCTGCCCGAGGGCGCCCGCAACTCCGGCCCCGGTGACAGCCTGTGTGATGGAAGGGGCGTGGACGACGCCGAGGGGTGCCCCTAGCCTTCCTCGGTTGAGGGGGGCGAGGGCCGGGCCGGTGCCAGCACCGTCCGGGGGCGCCAGCCCGGGCCTTCCCGGTGGAGTACGGCCAGGAGGGCGCCGTCCGGCCCGTAGGCCCGCAGGCGGTCGGCGTCGGCGCCGGGCAGTGAGTCCCCTGGCAGGAGGCGGCCGTGACGGGCTGCCTCCGCCTGCTCCGGCGTCAGGTGGACGGCCGGCAGGTGGGAGAGGCCGAAGTCCAGGGGGAGGAGGAGGCGGGGCCAGGTGCCGCTGGCGAAGGCCTCCCGCACCTCCTCAGGGGATGCCGCTTGCTCCAGGGTGAAGGGACCCAGACGGAGACGGACGAGAGAGGTCAGGTGGGCGCCGCAGCCCAGGGCCAGGCCCAGGTCATGGGCCAGGGAGCGGATATAGGTGCCGCGGCTGCACTCGATCTCCAGTAGCACCCGGGGCGGTTGGAACTCCAGTAGCTGCAGCCGGTCTATACGGACGCGCCGGCTGGGCAGGGCCAGCGGCTGGCCGGCCCGGGCGTAGAGGTAGGCGGGGCGGCCAGCCACCTTGAGGGCGCTGTAGAGGGGAGGCGTCTGCTCCACCTCCCCCTGGAAGCGGCCGAGGGCCTCCCGCAGGCGCGCCTCGTCCACCGTGGAGGGGTCGCCCTCCCAGGTGACCTGTCCCTGGGCGTCGTAGGTGGTGGTGGCCTGGCCCAGTCGCACCTCCGCCCGGTAGACCTTGGGCAGCTCCAGCAGATAGGGGGCCAGGCGGGTGGCGCGCCCCAGCAGGAGGGGGAGGACGCCACTGGCCAGGGGGTCGAGGGTGCCGGCGTGGCCGACGCGCCGCGCTCGTGACCAGCGCCGCACCTTCTCCACCATGGCGAAGGAGGTGGGCCCGGGGGGCTTGTGGAGGTTCAGGAAGCCGTCCACATCGGCCAGGGGCCTAGGCGCTGCCCCCGCGGGAGACCTGGTCCATGAGGCGGAGGAGGCGGTCACCCCGCTCTAGGGACTCGTCCAGGCGGAACTGGAGGAGGGGCACCTTCTTGATGGTGAGGCGCTGGCTCAGGTGGTAGCGGAGGAAGGCGCTGGCCTTGCGGAGGGCGGCCAGAGTGGCGTCCTTCTCCTCAGCGCTCCCCATGACGCTCACGTGGACGCGGGCGTACTGGAGGTCTGAGGAGACGTCCACGCGGGTTATGGTGATGAGCTGGGCGAGGCGCGGGTCCTGCATCTCTCGCCGCAGAAGGTCGGACAGCTCTTCCCGCAGGAGAGTGCCGAGGCGCTCCAGGCGTCTGCTCATAGGGACCACCCCCTGGAAGTGGCATGGGGGCTCTAGGCCTTGCGCTGGCGGCGGAAGGTCTCGATGACGTCCCCTTCCTGGAAGTCGTCGAAGCCCTCCACGCCGATGCCGCACTCGTAGCCGGCGGCCACGTCCCGCACGTCCTGCTGGAAGCGGCGCAGGCTGGCGATGCGGGAGGTGTGCAGCACCTCGCCGCCGCGAATGACCCGACAGGGGGCGTTGCGGACGATGACCCCCTCCCGCACGTAGCAGCCGGCCACCCGTCCCTGGCGGACCTTGAAGACGGCCCGCACCTCCGCCCGGCCCTCCGTAACCTCCACCGTCTCCGGCTCCAGGAGCCCCTGCAGCGCCTTCTGGATATCCTCGATGAGCTCGTAGATGATCTGGTAGTGGCGCACCTGGACGCCGTTGGCCTCCGCCTCCCGGCGGGCGCCCGGCTCCATCCGCACCTGGAAGGCGATGATGACGGCCCGCGACGCCGCCGCCAGGAGGACATCGGACTCGGTGACGTTGCCGGTGCCGGCGTGGAGGACGTTGGTCCGCGTCCGCTCGCTGTTCAGGCGCTCCAGGGCGCCCCGTATGGCCTCCACGGTGCCCTGGGTATCCGCCTTGATGATGACGTTCAGCTCCTTGATGGCGCCGGCCGCGATCTGCCCCGCCATCTCCTCCAGGGTGATGGTGCGGGCGGCGCGGGTGGCGGTGCGCTCCTGTCGTTGCGCCTCTACCAGCTCGCGGGCGGCGTGCTCATCGGGGACGACGCGCAGGATGTCGCCGGCCTGGGGCACCTCCTCCAGCCCCATCACCCGGACGGGGGTGGAGGGGCCGGCCTCCCGCACCTGCTGGCCCCACTCGTTGAACATGGCCTTGATCTTGCCCCAGGTGTCCCCGGCCACCACGGCGTCGCCCACCCGCAGCGTCCCCTTCTGGACGATGACGGTGGCCATGGGGCCCCGTCGCGGGTCCAGCTCCGATTCGATGATGGTGCCCACAGCGGGACGGTTGGGGTTGGCCTTCAGCTCCGATATCTCTGCCACCAGGACGATATGCTCCAGCAGGTCGTCCAGGCCCTGGCGCGTCTTGGCCGAGACGGGCAGGGCGATGACGTCGCCCCCCCACTCCTCTATGAGGAGGCCGTGCTCGGCCAGTTGGCGCTTCACCCTCTCCGGGTCGGCGTCCGGCAGGTCCACCTTGTTGATGGCGACGATGATGGGGACGCCGGCCGCTTTGGCGTGGTCTATGGCCTCTACCGTCTGGGGCATGACGCCGTCATCGGCGGCCACCACCAGGACGACGATGTCCGTCACCTGAGCGCCGCGGGCCCGCATGGCGGTGAAGGCCTCGTGGCCCGGGGTATCGATAAAGGTTATCTTGTGTCCGTTCCATTCCACCTGGTAGGCGCCGATGTGCTGGGTGATGCCGCCCACTTCCTGGGCGGTGACGTTGGTCTCCCGGATGGCGTCCAGGAGGCTGGTCTTGCCGTGGTCCACGTGTCCCATCACCGTCACTACGGGGGGACGTGGCTGGAGCTGGCTGGGATCCTCCTCTTCCTCGGCGGGCCGGGCGGCCTGGGCCGCCTCGGGGCGGGGCTCAAAGCCCAGCTCCTGGGCCAGAGCGGCGGCCGCCTCATACTCCACGGTCTGGTTGATGTTGGCCATGATCCCCCGCCGCATCAGGCCCTTGATGACCTCTATGGGGGAGATGCCCAGCCGTTCCCCCAGCTCCCGCACGGTGATGGCCTCCGGGAGGAGGACTACGGTGCCGCCCCTGGCGGCCGGTGCCCGTTCTCCGCCTGCTCGTGTCGTCATGCTATCTGTCACCCTTCTCTGTTCTTCAGGGCCTCGGCGTAGGCCAGGAGGGCCTGGCGGTCTTCCTGACCGATCTGGGTGCGGAGGGCACGGTCGAGCCGCCCTCGTCGCAGGGCCGCCTGCCAGCAGCTAGGGTCGGTGCACAGGTAGGCGCCCCGGCCCGAGCGCTTCCCGGTGGGGTCCACCATCACCCTCCCCTCCGGCGTGCGGACGATGCGCACGAACTCCCGCTTGGCGGAGGTGCGGCGGCACCCCACGCAGGTGCGCAGGGGTATGTGCTTTCTGGGACGGGCCTGGGCCACCATGGCAGGGGCTACTCCTCCAGGTCCTCCAGGTCTAGCTCCAGCTCCTCGTCCTCCTCTATGCGGACGCGGCGGGCGCCCTTACGGGCCTTGCGGGACTTGGCCTCCTCCTTCTCTGGCCGGGCGGACTTCCCCTTGGCCTGCGTCCCCAGCACGTCCTCGGCGAAGCGAATGACGGGCCGCGGGGTGGCCAGGAAGACCACCTCCGCCGGGGGCGCCTGGGGCGCCTCGCCAGACGGGGCCTCGGCGGGGGCCTCGGCCTCGGCGGAGACAGGCTCCCGCTCGATGACCTCCTCCCAGGGCTGGAGAGGTCGCTCCTCCTCTCGCTCCTCCGGGGGCGCCCCCTCTCGCGGCGGGGCAGCGGCGGCCGTCTCCTCCACCGCCTCGGCGATGGCGCCCGGGTGGGCGGCCGCCACCTTCTCCAGGACTGACTCGGGCTTGATGTCGATGCGCCAGCCGGTGAGCTTGGCCGCCAGGCGGGCGTTCTGCCCTTCCTTGCCGATGGCCAGGGAGAGCTGGCGGTCCGGGACGATGACGATGGCGGTGTTCTCCTCCTCGTTGATGATGACGCGGCTCACCTGAGCGGGGCTGAGGGCATTGGCGACGAAGCGGGCCGGGTCACGGTCCCACTCCACCACGTCTATACGCTCTCCTCCCAGCTCATTGACGATGTTCTGGATGCGGAGCCCCCGCAGCCCCACGCAGGCGCCCACGGGGTCTACGCCGGGCTGGCGGGCCGCCACCGCCACCTTGGTGCGGTAGCCAGGCTCCCGGGCGATGGCCTTTATCTCCACCACGCCCTTGGCCACCTCTGGCACCTCCAGCTCCAGCAGCCGCTTCACCAGGTCCTTGTGGGTGCGGGAGAGGACTATCTGCGGCCCCTTGGCCTGCCTCTGGACGTCCAGGAGGTAGAAGCGGAGCCGCTGCCCCGGCCGGTACTGCTCCGTGCGCACCTGCTCGGCGGCCGGGAGCACCGCCTCCGTCCGCCCCAGGTCCACGATGACCTGGCGCGGCTCCACCCGCTGCACGACACCGGAGACGATGTCCCCGCGGCGGCTGGCGAACTCCTCGTGGATCTTGTCCCGCTCCGCCTCCCGCAGCCGCTGCAGGACCACCTGCTTGGCCGTCTGGGCAGCGATGCGGCCGGCGTTGGTGGGGGTCACTTCGGTGGTGATGGTGTCCCCGGGACGGGCGTCCGGCTTGAGGCGGCGGGCCTCCTCCAGGCCGATCTCCACCTTGGGATCGGTCACCTCTTCCACCACGGTGCGGTGCTGGTAGACGTGAACGGTGCCCCGCTCCCGGTCTATGTGGACGGTGATGTTGCCCTGGAGGCCGGAGTCTTTCTTGTAAGCGGAGGCCAAGGCGGCCTCCACTGCCCGCAGGACTACCTCCCGGGGCAGGTTCTTTTCCGCCGCCATCTGCGTTATCGCTATGAGCAGCTCGCTCTTCATGGCCGGATCGACCTCCGCCAGCCGCCTCCGATAGAATTTAAAGAATTTAAAAAGGTGGGTTGCCCCACCTTCGGGCAAGGTAATATTCCAGTGTCAATTTAGCATAACGTTCCCGGGGCCGCAAGGCCCAGCCCCCGGGGCCTAGAGGGAGAGGCGCTCTCTGACCGCCTCTGGCGCCCCCTCCAGGGAGACCATCTCCGTCCGGGAGTCGGTGCGCCGTTTCAGCTCCACGGCGCTCTGCTCCAGGGTGCGGGGGCTCACAGTGGCCCGGAGGGGCATCCCCAGGAGGTCGGCGTCCTTGAACTTTACGCCCGGCGTCTCTTCACGGTCGTCGTAGAGGACGGCCAGGCCAGCGGCCTGGAGACGGCCGTAGAGCTCCTCCGCCGCCTGCCGCACCGGCTCCCGCTCCGCGGAGAGGGCCACCAGGTGTACCTGGTAGGGGGCGAGCTCCGCCGGCCAGATGATGCCGTTCTCGTCGTGGTTGGCTTCGATGACGGCGGCCAGCAACCGCTCGATGCCGATGCCGTAGCAGCCCATGATGGCGGGCCTGAGCTGGCCGTCCCGGTCCAGGAAGGTGGCGCCCATCTTCTCGGAGTAGTAGGTGCCCAGTTTGAAGATGTGGCCCATCTCGATGCCCCGCCGCAACTCCATGGGCGCCCCGCACTGAGGGCAGGGGTAGCCCTGCCCCGCCAGGGCGATATCGGCCACGATGTCCGCCTGCCAGTCCCGGCCGTAGTTGACGTTGAGCAGGTGGAAGTCGGGGCGGTTGGCGCCGGCCACCAGGTTGCGCTCCTGCGTCACCAGGTCATCGGCGACGATGGTGACGCCCCGCAGCCCCACCGCCGAGGCGGAGCCGGGGACGAAGCCGGCCTCCGCCACCTCCGCCTCGGTCATGTAGTGGAGCTCCACGGCGCCCAGGGCCCGCTTCAGTTTGGTCTCGTTCACCTCCATATCGCCGCGGATGGCGACGAAGACGGGCCGGCCGTCGGCGGAGTAAAAGACGGCCTTGCAGGTCTTGCTGGCCGGGATGCCCAGGAACTGGGCCAGGGCGGCGATGGTGGTGACGCCCGGGGTGGCCACCTCCTCCATGGGCCGGGGGGCCTCGTCGGCGTGGGCGGGACGCTTCTGGAAGGTGGCGATCTCGGCGTTGGCAGCGTAGCCACAGGCGCCGCAGAAGAGGCAGGAGTCCTCCCCCACGTCCGTCAGGAACATGAACTCGTGGGTGTCGCGGCCGCCCATGGCCCCGGCATCGGCGATGACGGGCACCGCCGGGACGCCGCAGCGGCGGAAGACGTTCTCGTAGGCCCGGTACATCTTCTGGTAGGAGAGCTCCAGCCCCTCCCAGTCGGCGTCGAAGCTGTAGAGGTCTTTCATGGTGAACTGACGCAGGCGTATGAGGCCGCCCCGGGGCCGCGGCTCGTCCCGGAACTTGGTCTGGATCTGG
>VAPR01000711.1_pt1 | contig 19865 bp, 19 predicted proteins | sample 3380701 | NCBI WGS metagenome assembly VAPR01 (sample SAMN11536904, study PRJNA540576) | hot springs metagenome | isolation source: hot spring wet sediment | place: Spain: Lobios | collected 2014-01 | reverse complement strand
GCGGTGGAACTTCGGCAGCCTGATCCGCGGTGAATTCCGGCTATTTCTTGTCGCCGTCGCGTTCGCAGGGGCGGGCCTCGCCGATTTCGCTTTGATCGCATTCCACGCCGAGCGCAGAGGAATATTCGCTGCTGCGGCAATTCCTGCAGTCTTTGCTATGGCGATGGGAGTAGACGGCGCCTCCGCTTTGGGATTCGGGCGGCTTTTCGACCGGATAGGACTCGCAGCGCCTGCACTGGCGATTGCGATCTCCGCCCCTTTTTCGCTCGCTGCATTCTCATCCACGAAGATTTGGGTGATCGTCGGCGCGGCGTTATGGGGAATCGGACTCGGCGCCCAGGAATCCACCATGCGTTCGGGAGTGGCGGTACTCACCCCGCCCGACCGGCGCGGTGCGGCATACGGGGTCCTGGGGGCGGTCTTCGGCATTTCCTGGTTTTTAGGCAGTGTGGTGATCGGTTTTCTTTACCAGATCAGCAGGCCCGCACTCGTCGTCTTCTCTATGTCTTGCGAGGTATTAGCGGCGTCTTTGCTGGCCGGTCTCTGGCGGAAAAAAGTACGAGGCCGACGACTCGAGCGACTTACTTGAGGGCTACCGCATTGGGCGGGGAGGCAATGCCTCCTTTTATGTTCAGCGGCGCGGATACCAGCATGAATTCGTATCTCCCGTCCTCGGCGCAGTCGGCCGCCAGCGCTTCGAGGTACCACATTTCTCCTATGGGGATGCCGAGCATCGGCAAAAGCATCGTGTGCAAAAACCCTTCGTGGATTAGTTTCGGATCGCTCCAGAACTTGGCGCGGTCATCCGGATCGAGTGTGCTTCCCGGAGGCCAGATTTCCAGCGATGGGTTGTCCGCTGCGACCGCCGCAACATGGCGGTTCCAAAGCCAACGCGCAGTCTGGGTTCCCGGCGCCAGTCCGGGACAGGCAAAGTTCGCCATGTTGGCGTAGTCGGTTCTTTTTTCCGAGTCGAGTGATTCATACCAGGAGATCCATCCGGTTCTGACAAGAAGTATGTCTCCCGCCTCGAGGGTGGTTGCCTGGTCGGAAAGCGTGTTTTCGAGGTCGACAGTGCTGATCGGATCGGGTGTGCCGTGCCTGAGGGGACGGCCTTGGCGCTCTCTCCATGCGGCCACATCGGCGAGAACTGCTCGTCCCACTATTCCTCGCTGCGCCCAGCGGTCTATGCCGTGGAGAGTTTCCGCTTCCGGTCCGCCGAAGTGACCGTGTGCCGGATGTCGGATGTGTAAAAACCCGTCCCATTGGCTCGAGGACTGGGTATTGAAGCCGTCGATGTGGTCGTCAGCCGAGATCGGGGTTCTGGCGATCTCATGCTTCATGGCCGAACGTGCGAACAACGGTGGATCGGGCAGGCTCAGAGTCCAGTTGAGCGGAAATGCTTTTCCCTTCCTTACCAGCGCAGCAGCTTCCAGGATCTTGTCTTCGTTGAGCAGATTGAGCGTTCCGAATACATCGTCTTTTCCCCACAGGCCCCAGGCGCACGGCAGCCCGTCTTTTCTAGGAAGCTCGTCAAAGTCGGGGAGCTCTGCAAACTCTGGAAAGACCGACCGATGCTGGTCTTGTGCCATGCCAATCGATTCTCCTGGACTCTAGGCCTTACGGGGCTATGTTATAGGCGCAAACTTTATTTGCAAGCGTCGCCGTCAAATAGCCGGTGGGCTAGGTGGCCTGTGGCGGCTGGACGCCCTCGGGCAGTCCGATACGAGCGGCATGGCATGGCAATAGGAAGAAAATCGAATGAGACTGTTGCAGCTTGATTTCAAAGATCCCGAGTTTCCGATCTCGCTGGTCGAAAAGGACGAACCGAAGCTGCCTTCGCCCGAGTGGGCGCTATGCCGGGTACTGAGAGGCGGAATCTGCGGAAGCGACCTCGCTCTGTTGAAGGGCCGTACATCGAGCCCGCTCATGGTGCACTATGTCGGGTTCCCGATGGAATTGGGTCATGAAATCGGCGCCGTAGTAGAAGAACCCGGCGCCGATTTTCCTTTCGGACGGGGGGTGCGGATCGCGGTCGATCCTGTCATCGCGTGTGCGGCAAGAGGAATACGCCCGCTTTGTGCTTATTGTGCCAGCGGAAATCCATCCTGTTGCGAGAACCTTTCCTCCCGGGTCGCTACTCCCGGTTTTTCCCTCGGTTACACCAACGGTCTGGGGTCGGGATGGGCTGAGTTGGTGGCGGTTCACGCATCCATGGCTCACAAGATCCCCGATGAGGTTCCCGACGCCTCCTCGAGCCTCGCCGAGCCGCTCTCAGTGGTGATCCATGGGATCCTCAATTCGCCGCCACCTGAAGACGGCCAGGCTTTGGTCATCGGTTGCGGAATCATAGGGCTCGCCGCTATCGCCGCCCTTAGGTTCATGTTTCCCGATACTTTCGTGGTAGCCCTCGCCCGCTATCCACACCAGGCGCAAGCCGCCGAAGAGCTCGGCGCCAATTTGGTGGTCATGGGGCGCGACGAAGAGGGCAAAGAGCGTCCGGCGGCTGCGGTGATCGAAGAGTTGGCTCAGGTTGCAGAGACGAGGTTCGTATCCAGCGGCAGCGAGGCGATGCTTGCAGTGGGATTTCCGTACGTTGTCGAGGCAGCCGGAACCCGGGAGTCCATCGAGACCGCCCTTAGGTGCACGAGTCCGAAGGGGACTCTCCTTTTTTTGGGGGTGGCCGGCAAGACCGAGCTAGACCTAACCCCGCTCTGGCTGAAAGAACTGAAAGTCGAAGGTTCTTTCTGTCACGGCGTCCACGACCATCGTGGCGGAAGGAGTTCTTCGCTGGATCTGGCGCTCGAGATGCTGGCCGCCGAACGTCTATCCCACAAATCGGTTATAAGCGGAGTTTTCCCTCTAGAGGAATACAGAACGGCAATTACCGCTGCGGCCAACCATCGTGAAACCGGATCGATAAAGATTGTCTTCGACCCGCAATCGCATTGAAGCGATAAGTCTTATGTAAGCCGGGATTAGTTTTCGCCTAGGACCTTGGATTCGACAAGCCGTCGCGCATACTTGTTGCCGCTGTTCGTACTCGCAGTCGCTATGACGGCAGCCGTGTGCGCTCGCATCGTTCCTGCGGTCTTCAGGTCTGAAGTGGCAGCACCAGAGATGGCGCCGGCGCCGGAACGGGTGGCGATTGCAGGGCCGGCGGCGGAGCGCGCCTTTAGATACCTGATGAACGCGGATCTTGCTTCGGAGCCACTCGACGCGCTGGTGGCCGATTTTCTGGGTCGAAGGTTCGGAATAGAAGAGCTTCGACGCTTTGGCCCGGCCGCAATATCGAACCTTTTGGCCCGAGGCGGATTCGAAAGCCTCTACGTAAGGATGGCGATGCCCGCAGCCGATCTTCCCGAGTCCGTCATAAAAACAAGGCTCCCTTCGCTGGAGTCTGTCGGACCGGTCGCTTTCTATCCTCTCAGTGCTCTTCACTGCGACAGGTTTCCACTCGACGACGAATTTCTCGACGCCCTCAGAGAAGAAGCTCGAGCCGGCGGATATCGGAGTACCCACTCCGCTCTCGCTCTTTTGTGGGGATACGAGCAAGGATGCATTGACAGAGAATCGACCAGCCGGCTCGCAGAGATGCATCTCGTAAAGATCCGTGAAATATTGAGCCAGGACCTCTACCCCGGCGATCTCTATGCCGAAGCGCTGGCCATGGTCGAGTTCATGAGCTCCGAGCCGATGCCTGCTTCCTTTGTTGAAAAGCTGACTTCGGTCCAGTCTGAAGACGGATCTGTTCGGCCCGCCGAAGGGGAAATCTCGGGAACGACGCATACTACCGTGCTCTTCTTATGGGCGCTCCTAGAACGAAGCGACCCGGGCCGACCGCCCGGAGACTGGATAGTTGCCCCCGGCCCGCCTGCACGACCGCCGCTTAGGGGTTGAAGGTAGCTCGAATGTCGGTCGGGCATGCTCGAACGGCGCTCTGCCGGAGGGGTGCGCGAAGGCGGTGTGTCGCATTTGGGGTGCTTGTATTGACATTCCTGATGACAGGTTGTCGCGCGACCGAACCTACGAGGCCGGTAGTCCAAGGAGACGATCCGGCTTCCCGGACGGCCGCTTACCTCGTAGCCCGAGGGAGACACCTCGATCCGGGCGCCGCTTTGGTGATCGATTATGCAAGGCGGAAGTTCAAGCTGGATTGGGCAGAGTCTGTTTCAGCCTGGATGCGGACGAAGGCATCCGATCCGAACGAAATGTACTCTTTGAGGGTCTTTTCCAGATTGTTCGATCCGGATATGGCCACGGACCTGAAGGATTCGATTACCGACACAATTTCCCCCCTCGAGTCGATCCCGACAAGCTACGTCGTCCTTAGAAGTCTTTATTGTGACTGGACCCCTCTTCCTCCGGGCTTTTTGACGCTGTTGCGACAACCCCGGCCCGACACAAGACACTGGCGTGTCTCGAGACTCATGTCCATGGCCTATCTGAGGGCCAACGACTGTATAGATACTGCGAATTTCGACAGCCTCGCTCAGGCGATGAAAGAGGAACTTTCGAAATTCCTGGATGCGAGCCTTGACGCGAAAGATCAAGCCGGCAGTGAATTCGTGGAGACGGTCGGTGGGCTTTACTACGGGCTGGGACGCGGCTACGTCGAGGAGAGGTGGGCGCAGCACGTGATAGCCGGTCAACAGCCCGATGGGACCTGGCTCGCCGAACCCGAAGACAGCGATGCATCCGATCTCACGGCTGCCTGGGGGCTGCTTGTTGTCCTCGAATTTACAAATCCGGAAGTCGCTGCTATATCTCCAATTATTGAGCGAAACCCGAGAAGCCCGGCTGAGCCATCCTCGCCGGCGATGAATGCTGGATTCTAGCTCCGCCGCTGCTATTCTTGGGGAGCGGCTCGCCCGGACTGGGGGACACCGAACAAGCGGGCTTGGATCAGGTCGCGTGATCCGGAGTCGGACAATTGGCTCGGGGACGCGTCCGGGAAATGTGGGCGAAAACTGGGAGGCACAGTGGCAACAGACTGCCTTTTCTGCAGGGTCGTCTCCGGTGAGGTTCCGTCAGAGAAAGTCATCGAGACAGAGACTGTGGTGGCTTTCCGCGATATAAACCCACAGGCGCCTACGCACGTCTTGGTCATCCCCAAGCGTCATGTGGCCTCTGCGGCAGAACTTGGAGAGGAGCACGCCGACGAGCTGACGGAGATTTTTCGTGTCTGCAATGCGGTAGCAAAAGCCGACGGCGTCGACGCATCCGGATATCGAATCGTTACCAACGTAGGAAGAAACGCGGGGCAGTCGGTCTTCCATCTGCATTTCCATGTCCTCGGCGGCAGGCCCATGACCTGGCCGCCCGGATAGATAGCGCGATAGGCGGCCCTAGGACAGATCGTCTTGCGAATCGAGGTCGATTCCCCCTATTCGGTGCCGACACCGTTCGCATATACTTTTTGTCGGAGAACGCACCGAATTATGACCATCTCTATGAGTTCCATTCTCCGACTCCTCTTTGGCCGGGGCGCCCTTGGAAGAACCCGCCCGAACTGAGGTAAAAGTCGTAGTTCCGGGAGAGCACATGATGCTCGCGATACTGGGCGAGCACGACCGGTTCCTGCGCACCATAGAAGACGCCTTCGACGTGGGAGTTGTGGTGCGAGGAAACGAAATCACGCTAACCGGCAGCCGCGAAGAGACTTCCCGGGTTGCGACGCTTTTCGAAGAGCTGATCGACCTGGTGAGGCAGGGAAATACGCTCGACCCCGACCAGGTCGGCAGATCGATCGAGATCGTAAAGGAGCGCCCCGATCTGCAAGCGTCCCGAGTACTGGGTGACCGCGTATTCAGCGGAAGAGGTCGCCAGGTCAGGCCCAAGAGTGTGGGTCAGAAGGCTTACGTAGACGCCATAAGGGACAACACGGTGGTCTTCGCGATCGGCCCGGCCGGAACCGGAAAGACATACCTTGCCGTGGCCGCAGCCGTCCAGTCGCTTCAAGACGGGCAGACTCGTCGGATCATCTTGACCAGGCCGGCTGTCGAGGCGGGCGAGAAGCTCGGATATCTGCCGGGCGACATCTTAGCGAAAGTCGATCCGTACCTCAGGCCGCTCTACGACTCCCTTTACGACATGATGGATCCGGGTGAGGTGCAAAAACTCATCTCGAGGGGAACGATCGAGATAGCGCCTCTGGCTTATATGAGGGGGCGCACCCTGAACGACAGTTTTGTTCTGCTGGACGAGGCGCAAAACACCTCACCGGAACAGATGAAGATGTTCCTTACCAGGATTGGCTTCGGATCCAAAGCGGTAGTGAACGGAGACACCACCCAGATCGATCTCCCTGCGGGTCAACAATCCGGACTGGTTCATGTAGAGGGTGTCCTGTCAGGAGTGCCCGGCATCGCTTTTGTGCATCTAGGCGGCCAAGATGTAGTCCGTCACGAGATCGTAAAACAAATCATCGAGGCGTACAGCCGTTACGAGGCCGCTGAGAAGTCCGAGGCCGGCCGGGTCCAGCGCAGGGCAAAAGCGCTTTCTTAGAATCAGCGTTCACTGCGAGAGGCTCATGGAGATCTTCGTTGCCAATGAGCAAAGCGATGAGGCGATCGACCTCGACAGAATCCGGATGCTCGCCGAGGAAGTCTTGAAGAGCGAAGATGTGCCTTCTCCCTGCGAGGTTTCGATCATCTGTGTCGACGAGGACTCGATGCGCTCTCTGTGTCGAAGATTCCTGGGAATCGACGAGGCGACCGACGTGCTCGCGTTTCCAATCGACGGAGAAATCGAAGAAGAGACCGTCGAGACGGGGCCGGGAGGCCGCGTCATCTGGCCCGAGGACGGTCCGGTTGTCTTGGGCGATGTCGTCGTCTGCCCGGCGGTAAGCCGCGACTATGCCGAACGACACGGACGCGACTTTCAGCGAGAGATCGACGAGGTCGTCGTTCACGGGCTCTTGCACCTTCTGGGTTACGATCACGCAGGCCAAGAGGAAAGGTCCGCCATGGACGACCGGCAGCGCAAGCTGGTGGAAAAGTTCGCTGCGAAATTTGAGGGAGTTGACCGAGAGCAATGATTGCCGGCGATGAGCTGCGGAATGCAGCGCCAGTATTTCTCGGAATTTCGTCTGTCGGGGTCTGGGCGATCATCGCGGTATTGCTCGTGGTGAACTCCTTTCTGGGAATGGCCGAGACCGCGCTTACGCGGGTCTCTTACATACGGATGCGGGCAATGGAAGAAGAAAACCGCAGGGGTGCGGAAAGAGTGCGAAAGCTCCTCGAAGAGCCCGCTCGATTTCTGAACGTAATTCTTTTGAGCACCCTGCTGGTGCAGCTTTTTTCCGCATCGCTGACCGCGGTCGCAGTGGAAGTGGCGTTCGGCAGGGCTTACATCACTGTGGCTACCTTTGTCCTTACAGTCGTGATGTTCGTCTTTGCCGAGTCGATGCCCAAGACCTACGCGATACAGCACCCCGAGCGGGTCGCTTTGATCGTGGCGCCCCTGGTGGCGTTGCTCACTGCAGTTATGTATCCGGTAGTGCGGCTTTTGGTGGGGATCTCGAATGTAGTCTTGCCCGGCAAAGGGTCTCCCCAAGGCGCGTTCTCGGAACTTGAGATAAGGACCATCGTCGACAAGGCCGCCCCGGAGGTGGAAGCCGAAGAAAAACGAATGATTCATTCGATATTCGAGTTCGGAGACACCGTCGTAAGAGAAGTGATGACGCCGCGTCCCGACGTAGTCGCGATCTCCGAGGATGCCGGGGTGGACGAGGTACGCGACCTGGTGGTCGCAAAAGGATACTCGCGAATTCCAATCTTCAGAGGCGATCTCGACTCGATCACCGGGATCGTCTACTCCAAAGACGTCCTGCGGAGCATCCATGAAGGGCAAGGATCTCTGCTCGCCAAAGACATCTGTCGCCGCCCCCGCTTCGTCCCCGAACAAAAAAGGGTCGCAGAGCTGCTTCACGAGATGCAGCAAGAGAAATTCCACATGGCGATAGTCGTCAACGAGCACGGCGCCATGACGGGTCTCGTCACCTTGGAGGATCTTCTGGAGGAGATCGTCGGAGAGATCTCAGATGAATTCGACGTCGAGGAGCCCAACATCGAGGCCGTCGACGACGACACCGTTCGGGTGAGAGGGAAGATGTCGATCGACGACCTCAACGACGCTCTAGGGCTCGATCTTCGAGCCGATGGATTCGACACCGTCGGCGGCTTGATATTGAAACAGCTCGGCCGCTTTCCCGAAGAAGGGGAGTCGGTGCGCTTCGACAACCTGGAATTCGTAACCGAACGAGTGCTCAAACGGCGGATCATGTCGGTTCTCATAAAGGGCCTTTCTAAAAAAGGAGGCGAGGGCGCCGACGAAGTTTCCGAGGACGGCGCCGCATAGAGATGTCCCGCTTCGGTTTTGTCGCCTTGGCGGGCAGGCCCAATACAGGCAAGTCGACGCTTCTGAATACCCTTGCCAGGACAAAGCTGTCGATTGTGTCGAATGTTCCTCAGACGACGAGGCATCCCGTCAGATTCGTCCTGAACTACGACGATGCGCAGATGGCAATTATGGATCTTCCGGGATTTGCAAAGCCCAAGACGCTACTGGGCAAGCGCCTGAACGAGGCGGCCTCGGCGTCGGCGGCGGACTCAGACGTGATCGTATTTTTAGTCGACGCAGAAGCGGGCGTGGGAAAGGGCGACGAGTACCTCGCCAAGAGGCTTCTAGCTCTGGGAGTTCCGGTCATCTGTGCGGTCAACAAGATCGACGCGGTGAAACGAGGCAAGGTAGCCGAGGCATTGGATCGACTGAGGCGCATTTCCGAATCCGCCGAGGCCGCCGGGCTCGGATCCCCGAAAGACTTCGTCCCGATCTCGGCCAAGACGGGCCTCGGACTGGATATTCTGCTCGAGTCGGTGGCGGCCTGCCTTCCGGAGGGGCCTCATCTTTTTCCAGAAGAAGACATGCAAGAAGAGGACGACCTCCATGATCTTCGGCGCAGGATCGCAGAGATCGTACGAGAGAAGCTGATCGCAGGATCCCGGGACGAATTGCCTTACTCGATAGCGGTGTTGGTTGACGACATCTCGGTGAGAGAAAAAGACGGCGCCGATCTCTATGAGATTTTCTGCAAGGTGTTGGTGGAACGAGAGTCCCAAAAAGCGATCGTCGTGGGCTCAGGCGGAGAGCGCATAAAAAAAGCCGGAACCGAGGCGAGAGCCGAGCTGGAAGCGCTGCTCGGCGCTAAGGTCTTCCTGGATCTCCGCGTAGTGGTAGAGAAGAACTGGCAAAAGAATCCGAAAATTCTGGAGAAGCTGGGGATATAGCGGGTGGACTCTTTTTAGCCTCGAGGGGACGCCGCTCTCTCGATGGCAGCAGCCAACTCCAGGTCTTTGTCGGTGACGCCTCCTTCGGAGTGGGTGGAAAGTGTCATCGTGACGGTCGTCCAGCGAATGTCGATATCGGGATGGTGATTACGCTCTTCGGCAATCGCTGCGACGCGGTTTACGAAAGCGATCGCTTCCATGAACGTGACGAACTTGTAAGACTTCGTTATAGAAGCGGAGTCACCGGTCCATCCGGCAAGGCCTTCGAGTCGCGCCGATACCTCCGAGTCGCTGAGTACCGTCATCTCGCCTCCTTGGTAAGTCCTACGATTTCTAAAGCTTCGGGCATGACCTCTATGGTTGCCGGAAGAAGACCTACTCGCTCTCCGTCACCATAGCAGCCGAACGGGCGAGATGCCGCTAGACGAACTTTCTTGGCGCGCAGGATATTGATCTGGGGATCGAGCACGTGGGTTCCTTTGAAGACCCGCGGAAAGGTCCTTACGAAGTGTCGCTTCGTCACCGGTCCTACTATGCACAGATCGGCTACTCCGTCGTCGAAAGAAGCATCGGGGGCGACCCTCATGCCCCCTCCGTAGCGTGGGCCGTTGGCCACGGCGACGAGCCATGCATCGAAAGTTTCCGGCTCGCCGCCGTCGAGCGACATCTCGAAGACCGCGGGGGACGATCGCGCAAGAGTGGTGAACACGGCGACCGTATATCGCAGGGGACCTTTTATCAGCTTCATTCGCTCTGCCGCTTCGGTGACTTCGCTGTCAAAGCCGGCTGCGACAACCGCCAGGGAGGTCCCCTCTTCGCCGGATTCGCATTTGATCGACAAAACGTCCATCTTGCCTTTGAGGCCCGATTTCAGCACTCGAAGCGATGCCTCGGGGTCTTTGATAGGCAGTCCGAGCGAGCCGGCAATATCGTTTCCGGAACCGCAAGCCAAGATCCCCATAGTGGGTGTAGAAGCGGACTTCGCCGCATAGTCGGCGCCCGCCCCGACTAGAAGACCGCGAGCGACCATGTTTACGGTGCCGTCTCCACCCATTGCGACCGGAATTCTGCCGGACTTCCAGGCTTCGAGCGACATCTCTGCTACGGCCTCCGGGGCCGGACTCGTTTCGAATTCGATGTCCAATGAGAGTCGCTCGGCAATTCGACGAACGGGATCGAAGATTCGCTTAGCTTTCGCTCTGTTGGCGGTGGGATTGAATATCACCGTATATCGGAGATTCGAGTCGCGATTATCGGCGGGTATCTCAGACATCTGCCACCACCCGTTCTCTGTTATTTGTTCCTAAGTCGAGAGCGCCGCTGAAGTTGCCTTATTATGGCCTGAGCGATGCGCATCTTCGACGACGAAGCAATCGTAGTCTCGGGATTCAAGCTGGGCGAGGCCGACAAAATCATCACTCTGCTCACGCCGAGTGCCGGAAGACTCAAAGCCGTGGCCAAAGGCGTGCGCAGGACCAAATCTCGTTTCGGCGGGCGCCTGGAGCCGCTCAATCATCTCGAAGTCTCCCTCTATCAGGGAAAGAGTCTTTACACCATTACCGGTGCGCAATCCCTCGAGGTGTTTCAGAAGTTGAGGGCCGATCTTCGTCGTATGGAGATCGCGCTGGCCTGCTCGGAGGCGGCTTGCCGCGCAGTTCACGAAGGGCAACCCGGACCTTCTCAATTCGAACATCTGCTCGGCGCGCTGAGATCGTTGAATACCCAAGAACCGGGTCCGCTCTTTTTCGCGTGGTTCTTGCTCTCGCTCTGCCGCATCTCCGGATTCGAATTTCAGCTCGGCAAGTGCCTTCGGTGTGGCGACAGCGAAGATCTGCAATATCTATCGGTACCGGAGGGCGGGGCCTTGTGCCGGGGATGTAAAGACAAATACAGTTGCTTCAAGGCGGGAGCGGAAGTCATTCGGTTGATGGATCAGGCGTCGACCTCCGCCCTTGAGCGCTCCGGCTCGCCCGAGTCGGTCAAAATGGCTACTCATGCATCGGTAAAGCTCTTCGAATATCATCTAGAGGACCGGCTTCGCTCCTATCGCGTCGCAAACGGGCTCGGATTGGACGACTGATGCGTCCCGGCACAAAAAGCCGTATATGACTTCGGGAGGATCGATCAATGCACGCGCAGACCGCCGGAAGGCGAATGGCAAGCGACCCGGGTACCGGCGCCCGGCGGAATTCTGTATGGATAGCGGCGGCGATCGCCGTGGCGGTGGCGCTGGTAGCTGTTGTGGCATTGGAGCTTTACGTGAGAACCAGGTCATCTCTGGATTTCAGAGGCCTGGAGTACAAGGCCGTATCGGGATGCAAGTCGCTTCCGGCAGGCCAAGGACTGACGACCGTCGGATCGATGCTCGGGCATCCGATAAATGGTCCGTCGGGTATAGACAATCCTGCTGTCATCTACGTGCGGTGTTACCCGACGGGTTACAAAGAATACCGCACCACCCAGACCTGACGGGCGCCGGCGCGCCATGAAGAACCCCCGGTGGTGGGTCGATCTAAGGCCCTCCGAAAGGCTTGCCAGAGCGCGCCGTCTTAGAATCGATCCCCACCGTATTCCCGCGCATGTGGCCATCGTCATGGACGGAAACGGGCGCTGGGCCGAAAAGAGAGGGCTTCCTCGAACAGAAGGACACCGCGCGGGCGAAGCGGCATTGCTCGATTGTGTCGAAGGCGCCCTGGAGGTGGGGGTCGAGTACCTGACCGTATTTGCTTTTTCGACCGAGAACTGGAGCCGCCCGAAAGAAGAGGTGGAATTTTTGATGGACTTCGCCCGAGGCGTAATCGAAAGACGCCGGGAGGAGCTCAACGAAAAAGGGGTCAGGATCGTCTTTGCAGGGCGGCGGGAACGCCGGGTCCCCAGAGCATTGCTGCGCATGATGGACGAGACCATCGAGTACACGAAGAAGAACAAGAATCTGGTCTTACAGATCGCCGTCAACTACGGAGGTCGCGCAGAAATTGTCGATGCGGCTATCAAGTTCGCAGAAGACGTGGCCGCCGGCCGCAGATCCGCTCGGAAGCTTACCGAGAAGCAATTCAGAAGATATCTTTACAACCCGGCGATTCCCGATCCCGATTTAGTGATCCGAACCTCCGGGGAGATTCGAATTTCGAATTTTCTGCTCTGGGAGTCGGCATATTCGGAGTTCGTGTTCCTTCCCGTGCTGTGGCCCGACTTTACCCGTAGACACCTCTGGGCTTCGATCAGGGAGTACCAACGCCGGCATCGAAGGTTCGGCGGTCTCGGAGGCGCAGGAGAATCCCCTCTAGGACCAGAAGCGGTAGAACAGCGGCCGAAGGGAGATCGCTGAATTGAGCGGTGAGCGTCCGCTGGCTTGGGTGGCGATCTTTATCTGGGCCGCCTCGGCCGTCTCTTTGCTGGCCGGCGTGATCTTGGCTATCAGAAGGCGCAGAGCGGAAATCTCTCAGAGCGAGCCCGAGAGAGGAAAGCGAATGGCGACCTATCTGATCTCGCTCGCGGTCTTTGGAGGCTTAGCGGGCATCGGCGCGTTCTACGCGGCGCCCGGCGAGCTAGGCAGCGCGCAGCCCGAACTCGTAGAGCCCCGCTTCGAAATCTCTCCGGCAGCCTCACCCCTGGTTCTGCCCCAGCAGCCCGCACAGACCGAAACTGCCGGCGCAGAAGAGGTTCCCACTTCTTCCAGCCCAGAAGCGACAAAGACTTCGAGAAGCGGTCCCTTTCAAGTTGGGTTCGATTCCGTCGGGGAAGTCCGAATCGGAGGCGCAGAGGAATCGATTCGGCAGGTATACGGCGAACCGACATCCGTGCGTCCGGACGACACTCTCGGTAAAACCTTGAAAGCGTACGTCTATGAGGAATCTTCGTTTAGTCTTACGATCTACACTTTCGAAGGCAAAGTTGTCTATTACGCGGCCAGATCTCCGAATTTCGAAACCATCTCCGGAGTCAAGGTCGGCGACTCTGTAGAGAAGCTACGACAGACCTATGGATCGAAGCTCGAAGAAGTAAGAGGCGGATTTCGACTTTCAGACTCGAAGGGCAAAGTCGTTGTCTTTTTGGTGGACGGGCAGAAGATTACCTCCATAGAAGGCGGAAACCAGATTGGCTGAGGCAGGAAAACTCGATCGAGTGATCGTCATAAAAGGCCCCGAGGAGTCGGAGCGACTCGAGGTGACCGGCGAGGATCTGATGGAGCGCGTCGTCTCGCTCGCCAAGAGACGAGGCATTATCTTCCAGTCTTCGGAGATCTACGGCGGGCTCCGATCCAGTTGGGACTACGGACACTACGGCGTTCTTTTCAAGAACAACGTGAAATCCCAGTGGTGGCATTCGATGGTCACGGTGCGCGATGACATCGTCGGCCTGGATGCAGCCATCATCATGTCGCCCAAAGTCTGGGAGGCTTCCGGTCACCTCGAGTCGTTCACCGACCCCCTGGTGGATTGCAGGGAATGCAAACAGCGCTTTCGGGCCGACCAGATAAAAGACTTATCCCGATGTCCGTCTTGTGGCGCCCGGGGCAGTCTGACCGAGGCCCGCCAGTTCAATTTGATGTTCAAGACCTACTTAGGGCCGGTCGAAGACGAGGCCTCCGTAGCCTACCTGCGTCCCGAAACCGCTCAGGGAATCTTCGTGGATTACGAGTTGGTGATGGAGACCACGCGCAAGAAGCCGCCTTTTGGAATTGCGCAAATCGGCAAGGCTTTCAGAAACGAAATAACCCCGGGCAATTTCACTTACAGAACCCGCGAATTCGAGCAGATGGAACTGGAGTATTTCGTAAAGCCGGAAGAAGCCTCGCAGTGGTTCGACTACTGGGTCGAAGAAAGGCTCCGCTGGTACAAGTCTCTGGGAATCGCAGAGCAGCACCTGAGGACGCGACCCCATGAACAAGATGAGCTATCGCATTACTCGGTGGCTACGACCGACATCGAGTACTTGTTTCCGTGGGGATGGGGGGAGCTCGAGGGCATTGCGAACCGTACAGATTTCGATCTCAAACAACACTCGAAGCACTCGGGGCGCGATTTGCGCTACTTCGATCAAGAAAGAGGCGAGAAGTATTTCCTCTGGGTGATCGAGCCGTCCGCCGGCGCCGACAGGGCGACCCTCGCTTTTATGATCGACGCCTACAGGGAAGAAAAAGTGCGAGGTGAGCGCCGGGTGGTTCTGGGACTCGACAAAAGGCTCGCGCCGGTCAAGGTAGCCGTGCTTCCGCTTTCTAAGAATCCCGATCTGGCGCCTTCCGCCAAGGAGATCGCCGCCCGGCTTCGGCCTCATATGAGCACGGAATACGACGAAACAGGATCGATCGGCCGACGCTATCGCCGCCAGGACGAGATAGGGACGCCCTACTGCGTCACGTTCGATTTCGACTCCCTCAACGATCGGGCTGTGACCATACGCTACAGGGACTCGATGGCCCAAGAGAGAGTTCCGATCGAGATGCTCAAAGCGAGGCTCGAGGCGCTACTGGCCGGAAGCGATAACGGCTCGGAATTGGAGGAGCTATGAGCGAGCCCAAAAAGTGGGTCTACAAATTCTTCGAAGGATCCAAGGAGATGAAAGATCTCCTCGGGGGCAAGGGCGCCAACCTGGCAGAGATGACCAACCTCGGCCTGCCCGTGCCGCCCGGCTTTACTATCACGACCGAGGCATGCGTCGCGTACCTGGCAGAGGGAAGATTTCCCGACGGGATGTACGAGCAGGTGCAAGAGGCTCTCGCCTGGCTGGAGTCGGAAATCGGGAAAAAGCTCGGAGATCGCAAAGATCCCGCTTTGGTATCGGTGCGATCGGGCGCCAAGTTTTCCATGCCGGGGATGATGGATACGGTTCTAAACCTTGGGCTCAACGACGAGTCGGTCGAGGGACTGGCCGAACAAACTGCCGATCGTCGCTTCGCCCTTGACTCTTATCGCCGATTCATTCAGATGTTCGGAAAAATCGTCAAAGGAATTCCCGGGGAACGTTTCGAAGAGATCCTCGCTGCGACCAAGGAATCCAGAGGCGTCGACTCGGATGCCGATCTCAAAGAAGATGCGCTCGAGGAGCTGATCGCATCGTACAAAACCCTCTATAAATCCGAGACATCCGAGGACTTTCCTCAGGACCCCTCATACCAGCTCGAGTCCGCCATAAGAGCGGTCTTTGAGTCCTGGAACAACGAAAGGGCTCGGATATACCGCAAGAAAGAGCGCATCCCCGATGATTTGGGGACGGCCGTGAACGTCCAGGCGATGGTGTTCGGCAACAAAGGGGAGAGCTCCGGTACAGGCGTTGCATTCACGCGGGATCCGGCTACCGGCGAAAAAGGGATCTACGGTGATTTTCTCGCCAACGCCCAAGGAGAAGACGTAGTCGCCGGGATTCGCAACACCATTCCACTAGCGGCGCTGGCCGATCTTCAGCCGGATGCCTACAGGCGTCTGGTCGAGATCATGGAGATCCTCGAACGGCACTACCGCGATATGTGCGATATCGAATTCACTATCGAGCAAGGGCGGCTGTGGATGCTTCAGACCCGGGTCGGTAAGCGTACCGCCAGGGCTGCTCTGAAAATCGCCGTGGATATGGTCTCAGAGGGACTCATCGATCCCGAAGAAGCAGTGCTTCGCATTGAGCCGGACTCATTGGATCAACTGCTTCATCCCCAATTCGACAGGACCGCCGATTACAAGGTTCTAGCCAGAGGTGTGCCCGCCTCGCCGGGGGCTGCAGTAGGTGAAGTGGTCTTTACCAGCGAGGATGCGGTCCGCAAAGCCGCAGAAGGACGCGCGACTATTCTTGTGCGACGCATGACCGACCCCGACGACTTAGCCGGGATGATCGCATCGGCGGGGGTCTTGACTTCTCAGGGGGGCAAGACTTCCCACGCCGCAGTCGTCTCGAGGGGGATGGGTAAACCATGCGTGGTCGGCTGCGAGGCCCTCAAGGTCGACGAAGAGGCGCATCGTCTTTACATCGACGGCGTCGAGGTATCCGAAGGTGAGGTGATCTCTATCGACGGCGCCACCGGCGAGGTGGTCTTAGGCAGGGTTCCACTAGTAGAGCCGGAACTCTCCGGAGAGCTCGAAATCGTGCTCGGGTGGGCGGACCGATACCGTCGCCTGGGTGTGAGGGCTAATGCCGACACTCCCGAGGACGCGGCGCTCGCTCGTAGGTTCGGCGCAGAGGGCATCGGCCTGTGTCGCACCGAGCACATGTTCTTAGGGGACCGGCTTCCCATCGTTCAGCGATTCATACTCGCAGAGACCCGGGCCGACGAAGAAGCCGCTCTGGCCGACCTTTTAGAAGTTCAGCGCCAGGATTTCATCAAGATTTTCGAGGCGATGGATGGCCTGCCCGTGACGATCAGGCTTTTGGATCCTCCGCTTCATGAATTCCTGCCCAAACGGCGCGAACTGGAGGCGGAACTGGAGGAACTGAAAAGGAGGGGGGAGAGCGACTCAGCTGCCTATTCGCAAAAGGAAGCGTTCCTCAAAGCTTTAGACGACTGGGAAGAAGCGAATCCGATGCTGGGGATAAGAGGCTGCAGGCTGGGACTTCTAAAGCCGGGTCTGTATGCCATGCAGGTGCGGGCAATAGCCGAAGCGGCATGCCAGAGACTGAAGACCGGAGGCAACCCGGTGGTAGAGATCATGATTCCCCTCGTCGCCTCCATCGCAGAATTCGATGCCTTAGCGACAGAGATTCGGCGGGTGGCCGAAGAGGTCGCATCCAAAGAGGGAGTCGACTCGCTTACATATCACATAGGAACCATGATCGAGGTTCCCCGGGCTGCCCTGACGGCGGCCGAAATAGCATCCACGGCTGAGTTCTTTTCGTTCGGCACCAACGATCTAACCCAGATGACATGGGGGTTCTCTCGGGATGACGTCGAGGCCAAGTTAATCCCGCGCTATGTCGAAGGCGGAATACTAAAAGAAAGCCCCTTCTCAACGATAGATCGAGACGGCGTCGGGCGATTGGTGACGCTCGCCGTCGAAGAGGGAAAGCGCACTTCCCCCGGCCTCAAAACCGGAGTGTGCGGAGAGCACGGCGGAGATCCTAGATCTGTTGCTTTTTTCAAACAGGCAGGTCTGGACTATGTAAGTGCGTCTCCTTACCGGGTTCCCGTCGCCAGACTCGCAGCCGCCCAGGCCGAATTGGGCTACTCGGGAGACGAGACCCGGTGAGCGGGAGACCCGAAAAACTGCTGGGTTACGGAGAGGGTTTCTACGGCCGTCCGCATTCCTGGGAAGACCGCGAACACATATTCGACGTTCTCGCTTCGGAAGGTCTGAACGCATACGTCTACGCGCCTAAAAACGATCCCTATCACAGAGACAAGTGGCGCGATCCGTATCCGGAAGAGGAGTTGGAACGCTTCAGGAGATTGATTTCTAAAGGCGAATCCATCGGGGTGACGTTTTGCTTTTGCATCTCTCCTCTGGGGATGACCTTCTCCTCGGATGAGGAGTACTCGAAGCTGAGAGCGAAGGTACAGCCCTTTGTCGAGATGGGCCTAAAAGAGATGGCCTTGCTTTTCGACGATGTTCCCGAAGAGCTCTCCCCAGGCGATGTCGGTAAGTTCAAGAACCTGGGCGAAGCACACGGTGCGACCGCAGCTCGTCTCTTCGAGGAACTCGCCGCCCATGGCATAAGAATGGCCGTGGCGCCCACCGAGTACACCGGACTGCATCTTTCCCCCTACCTAAGAGATCTAGCTGCTGAGCTTCCCGACGACGTTGCAGTTGCCTGGACGGGAAGGTATGTTCTCTGCCCATCGATTACTGCGGAGGAGGTAGAACAAAGGGCTCGATCGCTAGAGCATCCGATTCTGCTGTGGGACAACTTCCCGGTAAATGACGGACCGATGGGCATCTGGTGTCACCTAGGTCCCTGGCAGGGCAGGGATTGGAGACTGATAGAAGCGAGCGCCGGGCTCTTTGTGAACGGCATGGAACAAGGGCGCGCGTCGATGGTGGGTCTTCGTCAGCTCGGCGAGCTGGTACGTAAGCGGGAGAACTTCGACCCCGCTTCGGCTTGGAGGCGCGCCTGCTTGGAAACCGGTAAAGGGGCGCCGGAGGCCTTTTACGTGGTCGCCGAACAGATGGCGGAGTCGGTCTGTCATCCCCGACCCTCCCCGAGCCTTGCAGCGCTGCTCGACGAACTCGAGCAAGCCCCGGACGGGCAGTTGCCGGAACTTCGTACCCGCATGCTCGAGCTGCTCGATCGACATTCCAGGGCCCTGGCTGAAGTTCGACGCTCGCTCGAGGACAAGAGCCTCCTAGCGGAACTCGAGCCGTGGCTGGATGAGATGGGACGCTGCCTTACGGCGATGACGACCCTCGTGAGGGCGTGGGACTTAGCCAGACCTGAAGAAAAGCAAGGAGTTCTTACTTCTTCGGAAATGTTCGCAGTAATCGCTGCAATTCTTGCCCGATCACAGCCGGGAGGATCGGGCAAGGCCGTCTACGGAACTACAGCCGGCTTCAGAGCCGTCGTGGAAACCGTCGATCGAGGATGGAGGATCGCTCCCGAAGCTTTCGTACGCGGCACTTCACAGGTAGACCGATTGTTCGCGGTCGTCCTCCAGAAGATAGCCGTTCCACAGGAGTAGCGCGGGGCCGAAAGATGGCTTACAAGACGTCGGACAAGTTATGGCGAGCGGTTGCATACGGCGTCGCAGGATGGTGCACAGAGGTCTTCTGGACCGGGCTTCGTTCTGGAATCAAAGGTGATCGGAAGCTGGAGTCGAAAACGTATCTATGGATGTTTCCGATCTACGCTTTGGCAGCTCCCCTCTACGAGCCGATGCACGACGCACTAAGGCGCCGACCCTGGCCTTTGCGGGCTGCCGTCTATGCCGCAGGCATCATGACGGTCGAATACCTGACCGGGTGGGCTCTCGAGCGCACCATCGGAGAGTGCCCGTGGGACTATTCTAAAGAGGCCCGCTTTCACGTTCGCGGGTATGTCCGGCTCGATTACGCGCCGGCCTGGGCTCTGGCTGGACTGCTGCTGGAGGGTCTGCACGACAGATTGCTGGTCGCCGTGCCGGCGGCGAGGAAGGCACTCGAAGGATGAACGGCGATCAAAACCCCGCTTCACAAGGATCTGCGGGGCCTCTCCAGCCGGGGTGGTATTCGGATCCTTTCATGCGCTACCGGCTTCGCTACTTTGACGGTGCAAACTGGACGGCTCATGTATCGAACGGTAGCGAGACGCTCTCCGATCCTTATCCGCTAGAGGGCGCGGTGATCTCGGGTTCGGTAGGGGGGCTGTTGGATCGCCCGCTCGGCGAAGGCACAGCCGAGCAGATACAAGCGCAAGTCGGCAGCGCGGTCAGCTACGCCGGCGGCGGAGAGGGCGGAGGCACCATCTTCACGGAACCGATACTGGTGGTCAACCAAAAGGCCAAGATCTTAGAGGTCAACAACGAATACGGAATCTACGACAGGAACGGTCGCCAGATCGGTGGAGTGACCCAGGTAGGTCAGAGCACCCTCCGAAAAGCGTTCCGGCTTCTCACCGAATACGATCAGTTCATGAGCCAGAAGCTGATCGTCCACGATCTCTACGGAACCCCGCTGCTGTCGC